>ENA-OSEO01003869-OSEO01003869.1-sediment-metagenome-genome-assembly--contig:-NODE-3869-length-16649-cov-3.352643_pt1 | contig 16649 bp, 14 predicted proteins | sample MGYA00237883_ERZ534232 | MGnify/ENA metagenome assembly ERZ534232 | reverse complement strand
CCAACAATCTTAGAGCCTTTTAGAGAACGGCCACTCGATTTAGCAAGAGAGCCCCGCACCAAGAAACCCAAATCAAAAACGTTGATTTTAATTTCCGGAGGAGCAGTTGGCTTAGCGCTTCTGGGATCACTCTTATGGATTATCTTATCACCGTCGGCAGGCAAGAAACCTGTTGTAGAACCTCAGCCTGAGGTGGCTGCAAAACAAGAAACGTTGCCTCCAGCGCCTATGGCCCGCCCAAAAGAGGAACAGAAAACCAAGCCAGATGCCACTTGGGTTGAGGAGGAGGTATCCATGCCGGCGTCACCGCCCGCTTATCCCCCTTCGGTTCCACCTGCCACCCCCCAGGCGACTTTGGGCGGGCGCTGGCCTTGGACCTCCGGGCGGATAATCCGGGAAGACGAACTTCAGTCCTTATCCCTGGCCGAATTGGAACTCATGCGCAATGAAATCTTTGCCCGCCACGGTTGGATATTCAATCGCAAAGACTTGCGTGATTATTTCGCCGGGCAAGGCTGGTATCGGCCCAAAGGCGATCCGTCTAGTCGGGAGCTATCCAACCGCTTGGTGCAATCGGAGTTAAATTCCATAGAGAAAAAAAATATCCAGATGATCATCTCCCGGGAAAAGGCTTTGAAGAGATAATCACTGAAATATTTATCTTGAATCACCATGCTTAAACGGTTGCTGCTGCTCATCTTCATACTTTTCAGCTTGGTCTCTTCCCCAGAAGTGTCCTTTTCGGAAGAATTCCGTCTTAACCCCGGCCAGAAATTCTTTCCCCCTGAGGTGATGGAAAGACTCACACGGGAACTCCCTGGGAAATTACAACCTGCTGACCTCGAGGCTTTGATTACCAGTTATCCCGGCTTTTGCCTTGGAGTGGAACTCATCCAGGGAAAGCTTTACCTGATCTTAAAGAATGGCCAAAAGATCATTTATGATGATGGCCTGGTTAAAAATTTCGAAGAAAAGCTCGATAAACCCGATTTGAAAGATATGCTGGCCCAACTCTACCGGCCAGGAAGAAGCCCGGAGCCCTTCAGGTCGGATTATGATCCGGGCCGTTTTCGGGTCAATGCCTTTTTTAAGGCGGTTTACGGTGGTTCCGCAGCTGAAGTCAAAGCTAACCTCATTTCTGTCAACTTTTGTGGCACCCGGGTCATGTTCAACGCCCAGAACGGAGCGGCTCAGGCCCTTGAGAGCGTGGGCCGGGAGTTGGCGCCCCTGGTGGCAAAGCGCCCGCAGCTTCGGCAGTACTTATTCCCCCTGGGAGGAACCTTTTTCTGGCGAGACATTGCCGGCACCAGTCGGCTGAGTCCACATTCGTGGGGAATTGCCATTGATCTCAACCCAAAGCACGGCCCCTATTGGCGAAACAAAAAGGTTGTAGGTTCTGAGGTGGAGAAGTTACGAAACAACTTTCCTTTAGAGGTTATTGAAATATTCGAAAATCATGGGTTTATCTGGGGGGGCAAGTGGTCGCACTTTGACTTAATGCATTTTGAATATCGTCCGGAAATGGTTCGAAAATGGCAGATTATTCAAAAGGGGACAAGCGGTGCACCTTAAAGAAGCGTTCCATGAGGGTGAATTGATAGGGAACAGTTTCAAGAAATTCGTCCTTTTTGTATTGATTGCCTTGCTGATGCTGGCCAGCGAGGCGAATCAAAGCTTAGCTTCGGAAATGGGCAAGCTGGCCTTTGTCCGAGATGGTAACATTTGGATTGGTAATACGGACGGCACTGATGTTAGGCAACTCACTTCCTTCAGCCGGCAGTCTGGTGCTTCAGGCCCTTCTTTATCCCTCGATGGCAAGTTGGTGGCATTTGCTCACAACAGGCGAATATGCTTCATGTCCACGGGAGGAGGCCAGCCGAAGGCGATAAGCTCGTCGAAATTAACGCATGCCGATAGTGTCTCCTTTTCCCCGGACGGACGCTATTTGGTGTTTCGAGGACACTCGGAATGCCGCAAAAACAAGTACGGTATGGATGAATGCCTCGTATCCATCTGGCTGGCAGGACTTTCCGACCATTCTTTGAAAAAGGTTCTCAGCCACCGAGCAGCTGAAGAGGGGATGGATATCATGCCGGCTCCTAACATGGCGCCCGATGGCCAACTAATCGTCTATACAGAATCTGACCATGAACCGACTTGGGGATTCAGGGTGATCAACCTCCAAGGCCAGGAGGTATTTCGGTATCCGCCTGATCCAGGAGATCCAAAACCTTATCAATTTGCCCGATTCTCTCCTGATGGCCAAAAGTTTATCTGTTATTCCTATGATTTCTCCGAGGCCAAGCGCCATGAAATCTACCTGGTCAGTATGAAGGATAAATCCAGACGCAAGATAACTGAAGGATCAGCACCGATTTTTGTTGATGGAGGAGCGGCCATAGTCTTTGTGCGAAACCAAGGGCTCCCCGGGAACCGCTATCAGCCCGACCTTTACCGCATGGACCTGACTCCCGATGCTCAACCCCGCAAGATCATAGCTAATGCTGATCAACCGGGATAAGGGATATGGACGTTTGTCTTGTAACAATCCCGAGGAATAAAGTGGAAATGAAGTAGGTTGGTAATCTTCAATTCCAATATAGGGGGAGAAAGATGCTGACTCACAAGAATAAGTTGGGCATAGTAGCCTTAGTGGCTTTGGTTCTGGCTTTTATATGGGTAGGATGTGCCTTTGCTGCTGAAGATGATCTTGACCGGGCCATGCAAGCCTTTGTCGATGCAGTAAAGAGCAAAAACCCCGCAGGAGTACTATCGGCTTTCTCACGGACTAGCCCCTGGCAGAATGTCGAATACGGCACTGACAAACCTGGCGTGGCAGCCAATCGAGTAGCAATAACTTATAATCAACTATCTAATGATTTTTCTCAGCGCAAGGGTTGGTACCAACAATTTCTCGGCACCAACCCCGAACCGGAACTTGAGGGATGTTATACATTGGCCGACATTATAAAAAAGGTACCCAAATGGTACAAAAATGGGAATACCTTTGGAATTTCGACAGGCAAGTCGCCGTCCTTCTATATCAAATGGCGTCCGCAAGGCGGTAACTGGGTTATTGCGGAGATTGGCAATACAAGGCCTTGATTATCAAGACCGGAGCATATCTTAACGTTAAATTAATTATGCCAATAAGGCCCCGGCGATTTTATTGGAAAAATGTCATGTAGGTAAATACGGGCTTACAAAAGGTCCAAAGTATGGGATATAGGTTTATCGTCCGGAAGCTCCACCACAATTTGCGGTTATGAGGAGGGTCTTAATGAGTCAAAGAGTTCTTATATTAATTTCGGCGTTATTTTCGCTATCCATATGGGTTGGCGTCGCCTCGGCATTCGACATAACTACCAACCGGACGCCAGGAGCGCCCGTGCCGGTTCAAGTGAACGGCCTATATGGCTATATAAATGACCGCGGCGAACTAATGATCCAGCCCCAGTTTAAATATGCCAATGATTTCTATGAAGGATTGGCTTCCGTGCTACTCGGCAACCAGGGAGGATTTATCGATATCTCCGGGAAATTAGCGATTCCCCCGCAGTTTGAAGTGAATCCTGGTAGATTTTCTGAGGGGTTGGCTGCCGTTCAGGTCAAAGGAAAGGTGGGGTATATCAATAAGGGAGGCCAGGTGGTCATCCCGCCACAATTCGACAATGCCAGAGAATTCCGGGAGGGACTGGCCCGGGTTGAAATGGGACCTCCGAATGATCGCAAAACTGGTTATATCAATACCAAGGGGGAAATCGTGGTCCCTGCAACCTTAAACTTGGGAGGGGATTTTTCCGAAGGGCTGGCCGCCGTGTGGAAAGGGGCCAAGGTGGGTTTCATCGACAAGACAGGGAAATTGGTGATTCCCGCACAGTTCAAGGGGGCCGGTCAGTTTTCCGATGGGTTGGCCAGGGTGCAGGCGGGTAACAAGTGGGGTTATATCGATAAAAGCGGAACGGTGGCAATCAAGCCCCAATTCAGCTATGCCAATGAATTTTCCGAAGGTCTGGCCGCAGTAAAAATCGGAAAAAAATTCGGTTACATCGGCAAGGATGGCAAGCTGGTCATTAAACCGGGCTATGACTGGGCCAATCCCTTTTCTGAAGGGTTGGCGGCGGTGCGCATTGGCACCGACCAAGGGAAATGGAAGTACGGTTATATTGACAAGGCCGGAAAGATTGTGGTACCGGTGCAATTTAACGAGACGGATAAGTTTTCGGCCGGGTTGGCCTGGGTCTACCTGGGTCCCCCGGGACAAGGCAAGTCCGGCTATATAGACAAGACCGGCCGATATATCTGGCAGCCTACAAGGTAAGGAAGGCAGTAAGCTCAAATACGATTTCTGCAATTATCGATGGATCTATGGATAAGGAGGGAATGCTATGGTTTTCCAATCTCGGGGCCTTTTCCTAATTTGGATATCGGTTTGCCTTTTTGTGTGCACTATCACTTCGGCTGCTTTTGCCGCTCCTGAAACGTCCGACTCAAATTTCCAAAAAGGTAAAAGGTATTTCGACGCTGGCAATTACCAAGAAGCATTGAGTTAATAGAACTTTTTAAATAAGGCGGAAATCATAATTTATGCGAATCATCCCTGGAAACGCTCAGGATATAGGTTCCCGGAAAGAACAACAAGACGATTTTGGTTTTTCAGATATTGATGATCCAACCTTCGTATGTCATGGGGGCGTGTTGGCCTTGCTCACGGATGGGATGGGGGGGCTATCTAAAGGACGGGAAGCCAGCTTAATTGCAAAAAATTCGATGCTAAGCCAGTACGAAAAGAAATCTACAGTTGAATCTATGCCAGAGGCCTTAAATAGGTCGTTGATCGCTGCAAACTCCGCAGTGTTCGAGATGGCCCGCCTGAATGGGATGGAAGGGGAAGTTGGAACTACATTGGTCGCGGCTGCAATCAAGGAGAAAGAGCTTTATTGGGTATCCGTGGGAGACAGCAGAATCTATCTCTGGCGAGATGGAAAAATGACTCAGCTAACAATGGACCATGATTTTGGGCTGCACCTTTCCAGGGAAGTTATGAAAGGAAATATAAGCCCCGAAGAAGCTGAAAATCACCCTGAACGAGATGCCTTGGTGAGTTATCTCGGCTTACAAGAACTCACTGAGATCGATAGAAATAAAGAACCATTCATCCTCGAAGATGGGGATCGCATTTTATTATGTAGCGATGGCCTCTATAATTCCATTTCCAAAGAAGAGATAAGCCAATTAATTTCTGGGCACCCCCAAAATGCTGCTGAGGCATTGATAGATGCTGTCATTGCCCAGGGAAAAAATAATCAGGATAATGTTACGGTCGCAATCCTGGGTTGTGAGTCAGACATTGCATCAGAATCCCATTCACAGCCTCAAATCACAACTACTATTCGCCGAAAAAGATATTTTGCGATCATAGCAATTTTACTTCTCAGCATTTTAGGAGCTTTTATTGTTTTTTATTATATTAATTATCAATATCAAACTAAGCCAAATATTAATGGGGAAGCAACAAACATGAAGACCGATTCGAAATTAAAAAGTGTTTCCAATGGCAAAGTCCTCAGAGAACAACCATCGAAGACTGAAAATGCAAAGACAGATTGAAGTCTTAACTGATATCGTATGCTTAATGGAGGTTGCCAATGAGATCAATATCAGGTGGTAAGATAGCAATTATAGCACTTGTTATCGTTGTAATCATTGGAGGTGGATTAGTTTTTTATAATTATTATTTTGTGCGAACCTTGATGCTTTCGGAAGTCATAGGCAAAACTGATAATCCCCAGATTTCGATACTCATTAATTTATTCGATTTCAATACAGGCTTAACTAGATATGATATAAATCGAATAGAAGGAAAAGCATACTATTGGGAAAGACGAATCAGAAAAGTAAATTCAATTCAGGACACCAAAAAGAGAGATATTGAATCACAGAAACTTATTGCGGAAATGATGAAGGATCCTGAAATCAAGAAGGTTGTTAGAAAGATATTCGGATTGGGGATAGGTGAAATATTTACTTCATTTAATGAAATAAGAGACAGGTATCCACTTGGAAATAAAGGCTGGTGGCTTTTTTGGCTCAATAAATAAGGAAAAGAAAGATGTTGCGGATAGGTCGAGGAAAAAACAACGATATTGTAACACCGCCTAATGAGAAGTCCGTCAGTGGTTCACACGCGTTTCTTTCTGTCGAGGATGGGAGGCTGGTAATAATTGATAATTACTCCACAAACGGGGTATATGTAAATGGTCGACGCATCCCGCCTGGTCAGCCTACTTCAGTTTTGCCCAGCAGTAAAATCCTCCTTGGGGATTTTCCGTTTGTCATAAATGAGAAAGACCCCAAGATTAATGCGCTCAACTCTTCAGCCAGCCGAGGTCTTGACGATTGCAAGCTAACGATAGGGCGCAGCGCCGATAACCATTTAGTAATTGCTGAACCAGATGTTTCTAAACATCATGCGGAAATATTCTCTAGCAACGGAAGGCTCTTCATAAAGGATTACTCAAGTAACGGGACATTCTTAAACTCAATTGAAAATAAGATTCCTACTAACCAAATTACACCTTTGCAACCCGCAGATACGATCTATATCGCCTCCCATGGCTTATCCCCAGAAAAATGGTATGCCATCTTGCGCAGAATGGGTAGCAAGGGGGTCAGACCGGTTATAGGCAAAGGATTTGAGGCTACTCCTCAACCTCAGCATTATGTCAAGGCTTTGGTCAGTGATGCCAAGGCAGAAGTGACCATAGGCCGTAGGAAAGACAATGATATAGTCATTGCTGAACCGACAATCAGCGGCCATCATGCTCGGATATTGAGAAAAGGCGAAAAATTCATAATTGAAGATCTTGGGTCTACCAATGGCACCTTTGTTAACGGCAAACGGCTCCGAGACGCGGCAGAAATTACTGTACAGAGTGAAATTCGGCTGGCTAACCAGCAATTATATATTGACTTCAGTAAGTTAAAGCAGAACCAGCTAGGAGTGATGACGGATGGCAGTATCCACTTAGATGTGACTGATCTGGTTTATCAGATTCCTAATCGCAGAAATCATGGGAAGATGCTGCGTTTGTTGGATGAGGTAAGTTTATCAGTTAATCCTGGAGAGATGCTGGCAATCATGGGCCCCAGCGGGAGTGGCAAGACAACCCTTCTATACTTCTTAATTGGTAGCATGTCCCCGACTGCCGGTGGGGTATACTATAATGGAAAGAATCTATCTAAGAATTACGATTCCTTTCGGACCGCCATTGGCTATGTATCACAGGATGATATCCTTTATCCGCAATTAACAGTTTTTGAATCCCTTTATTACACCTGCAAACTAAGGCTTCCTCCTGAAACAAGCGATGACGACATCAGACAGCGCATTGATCAGGTATTGCTGGACCTGGGCTTCAATATTAATATCCCTGAAATGGATATTCGTCATCGACGTATCGGCAGTCCTGAACAAAAAGTGCTTTCCGGCGGACAGCGTAAGCGCATTAATGTCGCTCAAGAATTAATCACCAATCCCAAAATACTTTTTCTGGATGAGCCGACTTCTGGCCTAGCGGCTAAGGACGCGAAGGAATTAATAAAGCTACTCAAGGTCTTATCGGAGCGGGACAGAGTAGCGGTTATTCTCACCATTCATCAACCGTCTTATGAGTTATTCTCCATGTTTTCCAATACACTGCTGTTAACCCCGGGAGGCATCCAGGCATATTTTGGCTCAGCCGTTCCTGGTGCCTTTGATTATTTGCAGCTAAACAAACATAACCCGGATGATCTTTTGGACAAAGTTGATGTACCTTTCCCGGAAAACCAGCAACTTAAGAAACAATACAGGCAAAGCCACTACTACCAAACATTTATTACAAATCGACAAAAATCTAGAGCTCAAACCCAAGAAATAGAACAGAAGGATTGGCGAAGGCCAGGAATAAGACAATTTTTAACATTGACTGCCCGAAACTTTAAGCTCAAGTGGAAAGATCTCTGGGGGGGGACTGGGATATTATTACTTCAGGCCCCTATAATAGCATTATTGGTGTTCGTAGCTCTTAATAATACAAAGAGTCAGGTAGAACAAACTAAAGTTCTGTTCCTTTTGATAATTTCAGCTATTTGGTTTGGCTGCAACAATTCAGCCCGAGAAATTGTTGCAGAAAGGCTGATTTATTCCCGAGAGCGAATGGTCAACCTAAAAATTCCTTCGTATTTCTTATCAAAGTTGATAATAATGATTGTCATATGCGGCTTTCAGTGCTTAGTGCTCTTAGCCTGTAATTATGGTCCTTGTAATCTTCCAGGTAGCTTTTTATCGCTTTATGGAGTACTTCTCTTGACAGCGTTATCTGCCGCGTGCATGGGGTTATTCCTCTCTGCTATTGTCAAAACTAACGAAGCTGCAATAGGTATGGTTCCCATTTTATTGCTACCCCAGGTGATTTTAGCAGGAATGCTTGTTAAGTTGGGAACAAATAAACTTATAGACCTACTGGCTAAGCTTACTATTAGCCGATGGAGTTATGAGGCGCTACTCAATATTTCTTTTCCAGAGGTCCAGGCGTCTAATATAATTCCTCGACAGGAAGGAACATTTATTGAATATTTGGGCTTTGCTGAAAATAGGTTAGGCATGGATTCTTTTGTTCTGGTTTGGATAACCTGTTTTTTCCTTATGGGCTCTTTTCTCCTCCTTTATCTCCGTGACAATCATAAATAAAAAGGAGTTAAGAGCCAATTTCCAGATAAGTTCATGCAGGTAGTATAAAGGATTCATTTTATCAGCAATAAGATAAGATAAATTGGAGGTTAATCATCATGCCAGGTGGAATCATTATTTTGGCATTATCAGCAGTATACTCATTATTCTTAATAATTAAAGTAGAGTCAATCTTGGGACAAAGGTTTATTATTATTACGGGGGATAATATATGGAACGCGAGAGGTATACAGATTAGCGATACTACTTATATTATCTTATGGATAATAGCGTTAGCCGGTTTTTCATTTGGCGGATGGCTTATATTCTCTGATCTAAGAGATAAAAAATCTAGTTCGACACGTGAGCGAAGTGATATTAAAAAATGTCCTAAATGCGCAGAAACTATCAAATTAGAAGCCAAAGTATGCAGGCATTGCGGTCACGAATTTAGTGAGAGGGAAATAGAAGAAGAAAAAGAAAAGCAAAGGAAATTAGTAGAGCAAGATGAGTTTGCCCTTAAAAAGATACCAGAGTTGAGATTATTACAAATTGCTTATGACTACCAATACAATCAAAATAATTTAACTAAAGCTAAGTATTATCTCGAAAGGTTGCTTAGAGAATTCCCTGATGGTGAATACATGGGGATTGCCAAAGATAGAATAAACGAGATACAAAAATCAAATCCTCATCTCTCTCAGGTAGTTACCAGTTCAATAGGTAAATCCGCCTTTCCCTCAAACCTTGCCCCTAACAAGTGGATCATTTCTGGATTATCCGGACCATTGGCTGGAAAAGATGTGGAACTTACAGCGGCACCCCTTATAATAGGGCGTGATCCAGAAGAAAGTAACCTTATCCTTCCACCAACTAGCCAGTTTATCAGCAAGCAGCATTGCGTTATAAGATTTGATGATGAACGGAGAAATATACTAATCGAAGACCTTGGGTCAAAAAATGGGACATTTTTTTATGGAGGGAAAAGACTGGATGCAGGCCGCAGCTACCTTCTGGAAAATGGTGACCGTTTTTACTTGGCAGAGCCGGATATATTATTTGAATTACAAAGTAAATAATATTATTAAGGATTATATTTCATAAGTTATGGATAAGTTGATCTTTATAACGTCGGCGATCTCCAATAAACATGGCCGTAAGACAAATCAAGATTGTTTTGATTATGGCATTATAAACCGGCGAGGATACTGGGTGGTTGCTGATGGGCTAGGTGGACACCAAGGTGGAGAGGTGGCTTCGAAGCTTGCTGTGGAGAGCATTGCTAATTCTTTTAGGCAATACCAGGAAATATCATCCGGAGCCATTCAAAATTATTTTGAAACTGCCCAAAATGCCATCATTAATCAGCAGAAGAAAATACCAACTTTATCCGAAATGCGCACCACAATTGTCTTGCTATTGGCGGACCCTCAATTTGCCATATGGGGATATGCTGGTGATACAAGGCTGTATCATTTTCGCGATGGCAGAATAATATACCAGACCAAAGATCACAGTGTGCCACAGGCACTGGCTAATGCCGGTGATATTAAACCTGAAGAAATTCGCTACCATGAAGATAGGCATCGACTTCTACGAGCTATGGGACAGGAAGAACAATTTCGACCTGCTATTTCAGCAGCGAAGAAACCTCTTCAAAATGGCGATGCTTTTTTACTTTGTACCGATGGGTTCTGGGAGTTAGTTTGGGAAAAAGAAATGGAGCATGACATTGTTAAATGTGAGGATCCCAAGAGGTGGTTGGGTAAAATGCAGGAGAGGATTATAACACGATCTTTAAGACAACCTAACAAGCAACAAGACAACTTTACTGCCGTAGCTGTTTTTGTTAGGGCAAAAGATTATAAATAAATTCTTGAGTCATCTAAAAAGTGGAGGATAGAAAATGACTATAAGTATGAAACGCTGTCCCTCAGGGCATCATTATGACCCTACGAAGCATAGTTCCTGCCCGTATTGTGGTGTAGGTGCAATCGATATTACTGCAACAAAGCCTTCAAAAAACCAGGAGAATTATGTCCCTGGAGATGAGGATGTGACCCTGCCGAGAGGCGCCATCCCTCGGGGGATGCAAGAAGGAGAAGAGCGAGAGCACGGGAAAACTATTGGTTATTACCACAAAAAGATAGGCATCGACCCGGTAGTTGGATGGCTTGTCTGTACCGAAGGCGGTGATAAAGGGCGTGATTATCGCCTTCATAGCGAAAGAAACTTTATAGGCCGGTCAGAAAACATGGATGTATGCATTCGCGGGGACGAAACTATTTCGCGGGAAAATCATGCCATAGTCAGTTTCAATCCAAAGAATAACACCTTCAAGCTCCAACCCGGCGATGGGCGCGGATTGGTTTACCTTAATGAGGAAGATATTGATGTACCAACCCAGATCAAAGCTTATGACGTAATCGAAGTTGGACAGACCAAATTAATATTTATTCCTTTTTGCGGAGAAAAATTTAAATGGGAATAAGGGTTGGGAAAATGAGTCCAATTCTGAAGTGTTTCATTGGGGGATTCATTTGTTCTTGGTTGTTAGCCTTGCCATCCTTGTCACTATCATCCGATGTAGCTAGCTTCAGGCTCAGCCAGGTTTCGGTAGCTCCGCCAGGTATAACAGCTTATTTAGAGGTATTAGATGCGGATGGGTATAAAGCCGAGAATATCCAAAGCAATCAAGTAAATGCATCTATCGGCTCGCAGCAAGCCGTTACACATGATTTAAAAGATTTTAGCAAGTCCGGGACAGGAACAGGACTGATATTGTTAGTAGATATCTCATCTTCTCTTACTGAAAGAGAATTCGCCCAGATGCGAACGGTTTTACAATCCTGGATTAATGCCATGTCTGGCAAGGATAAAACTGCAATTATGACTTTTGGGAAAGATGTTAAATTAGTTAAAGATTTTACAGATAATAAGGAAATATTAAGAGAGATAGTGGATAATTTAAAACCCACAGATAACCAGACCCAACTCCATTCAGGATTGGTGCAGGCAATGGAGTTAGGGCGTCGCACAGACCCGGGCATTCCATTACGCCGTGCCATTATCACCCTTACTGATGGGGAGGATGATTTTCCTGGTGGCATGACCAAACAAGAGGTGCTGGATCAAATGAAAGTAGATCAGGTACCAATATATGCAGTTGGTTTTTATCATCCTCCTAAGACCTCCCGCAAAGAGGGATTTCTCAGAATTTTAGGAGAGTTTGCCCGCACCTCAGGAGGGGGATATTTTCGGGCTGAAGCCAATAACCTCCCCGAAGTTTTCTCCAAGACCCGGAAGAAGATTCAAGATGTTTATGAACTTGAGTTGACCTGCAAAAGTTGTAACTGGGATGGAAGCCCCCGGCGCCTACAAATAGCTTTATCTTCAGGCTCTAAAATATTGAACGCCGGCATGGATATTCGGTTATTTGCTAAAACAGAAAAAAAACCCGAGAAGGTTGCTTCTGTATCAGCCGAAGAGAAAAAACAGCCTAGTCAGCCTGAGGTGAAGGCGCCTGAAACTGAGCAACAAGCCGAGCATCCCAAAAAAGAGGTGAAAAAGACCGAAACATCTGAAGATAAAAGTGACCTCGAAGATAAATTTTCTCTTACTTGGTGGCTCGTTCTGGTGGGAGGAGGCATTGGGGTTTTATGCATAGTTATCTTGATGATCATTATTCGCAGAAAACGCAGATTAAAAGAACCATTGGTTAGCGATTCATCGGTGTCAAGAGCAGATCCAATTGAAGTGAATCCAGTGATTGATCTCGCCGCAGTGAAAGAAGGAATTGCCGCCAAGGAGCCTTCGCAAGTTTCGCCAGTGCCATCAATGCCACCACCTTCAGGAAAAAGGTTAAAATTTACGGTTATTCGTGGCTTCTCCAGGGTGCCATTCGAGATAGATCTCGGTGACCGGTTGGTAATCGGCAGATCGAAGAACTGTGATATCGTGCTGGCAGAAGATAAGGAAGTGTCGAGAACTCACTGCGAACTGGCCCTTGAGAGGGACTTGATCAATATAGTTGACTTAGGCTCTCAAAATGGGACCATGGTAAACGGTGTTCCCATCATAGGAAGCTATCAATTAAAAGATGACGATATCATTTTAGTAGGTAAGACGGAATTCAGGGTAAATATCCTGTAATTTGGACCATATTCTAATCATAACAAATTATGGTCATTTTTACAGCGAATTATGTAAACGATGGCAGTTTTAAGTGTTTGTTATGATTAAGAGGTGAAGTAAATGTATCTTCTTCAAGACACTGAATTAAATAACCGTTACAAGATTGAAGCGGTTCTAGGCCATGGTGGCTTCGGTATCACCTACTCGGCCTTGGACAAGATATTGAATGTCAAGGTGGCAATTAAGGAATATCTCCCGAGACAACTGGCAACTAGGGCCGAAGGTCAGACCAAGGTATCCATATTTACGGGGGAATCACGTAAACACTATGACTATGGTCTGAAAAAATTCCTTGAAGAAGCCCAATCCATAGCACAATTTTCTCATCATCCTAACATCGTTTCTGCCAGAGACTATTTTGAGACGAATAATACCGCTTACATGGTAATGGAATATATTGAGGGGGTTACCTTAAAGGAATACCTGGAGCAAAAAGGAGGCAGAATTCCTTTCGAAGAAGCCAAGGCGATAATGATGCCGGTTATGGATGCCTTGCGGGAAGTCCACTCGGTAGGTCTACTTCACCGGGATATCAGCCCGGATAACATCTATATAACCACCACAGGACAAGTAAAAGTCCTCGACTTCGGGGCCGCCCGCTATTATGCCGGGGAGCAAAGCAAGAGCCTTTCGGTGATCCTCAAGCCTGGGTATGCTCCCGAAGAACAATACCGCAGCAGCGGCAAGCAAGGAACCTGGACCGATGTCTATGCTACCGGCGCCACAATATATCGCGTGATAAGCGGTAAAACTCCTCCCGAAGCCCTGGACCGGAAAGAAGAAGATACCCTGGAGTTACCATCTCAGTTGGGCATATCCATCCCTGCCGATTCCGAGAAAGCTCTCTTAAAAGCCCTGGCGGTAAGTGCGGCTCAAAGGTTTCAGACCATGGGAGAGTTTCAAGCGGCTCTCAATAATGGGATGCCGATGGCTGAACCGATAACAACAGCAACAATCATTGAACCTTTTAGAGAGCAGGCAGCCGATTTGTCAAGAGAGCCGCTCTCAAAGAAACCCAAATCAAAAACGTTGATTTTAATTTTCGGGGGAGTAGTTGGCATAGCTCTTCTGGGATCGCTTTTATGGATAATCTTATCACCATCGGCGACAAAAAAGCCTACAGTTAAGCCTGAGCCTAAGGTTGTGGAACAACCGACACCTCCAGTCCAACCACCCCCGGCAGTAGCTTCTGTTCCGCCAGTCCCCCCACCCACGACAGCACCAGACACAGAGACTCACGCCAAGGATTTTTTGGAACAAGGCCGAAATTACAACAACGCTAAGGATTATGAGAGGGCGAGAGTAGCACTAGAACAAGCCGTCAACATTGATCCGAAGAATGCCTTAGCCCATTTCGAATTGGGAATTGCTTACGCTAATCTTGGCAATAAGAAAATGGCAATGGGGGAACATGGAATCCTGGAGAAGCAGGACTCCGATTTAGCGAATAAACTATTAGCCGCCATTAATCACGTTGGTTCGAGTACTCCAGTGCCTACGAAACCCGTTGCTCGGAAAACGCCGAAAGCACCGAGACCTGAGCCTGCAAGACCCCCAACGCCACCAAAAACGTTTGCGCCTCCAAGGGACAACCTGTAACTGACGCTTTATGAGGATACAGATTGAATAGCTAAAGTTCAATTTAACGCTCTAAGGAGGAATAATTATGGAATCTTCAATTTTGAGAAAGTTGTTTGCCATTCTGATTTCAGTTTTGGTGGCTAGTCTTTGCGGGTGCGTGCAGACCGTCCCACTTCAGGTTAGGCCTCAAGATGATATAAGCCGGGTGTTCGCAGTGAAAGAGAAAATTCCTGCTACAGTAGGAATATATTTCAGTCCGGAGATTAAAAACTATGTTTTTAAACAGAATAAAATGGGAATGACCTTTCAAATGGAGGTCGGGAAATATTTTGTTCCAATCGGCACCCAAATGGCCGAAGCGATGTTTGATAAGGTAATAATGGTAGATTCTTTGCCTCCATATAAAGGATCTTATAAGCCGGACGTTGAAGCCGTTCTGGAACCAGAAATCCTTTATAGTTATGGAGATGCTGTAGGAACGGTAAGCGGACATATCGAGGGAAAGATAACCGTGAGATTGAGAGCGTATGACTTAAGCGGTAACATCATTTGGCAGAGAGAAAAAACAGGGGATGTAAGAAGTGGTGAAATGGATTTTGTGAGTACCTTCCTTGGCGGAATGGGAAAAGTTGGAGAAATAGGCTACAAAGCGGCATTTCAAGTAGCAGAGCAATATTTGCAGGATTTTAACACTAATCCTCCCAAAGAATTCCGGTCTCTCATGGAACTCAAAGAACTGACTGCATTAAAAAAGGACTGGAAGTTGCCACCAGGGGAGGCTTATTCAAAGTTTTGTCAGAAAGGGGTTTTCCAATATGAAAAGAAGAATTACCAACAAGCCCTTTATTCGCTTGAGCAGGCTGAAAAAATAAAGGCAAACGACCCATATATAAATTTTTACACTGGTGCTTGTTATGCGTATACCGCCCAGAAGAATAAAGCAGTGCAAAATTTTAAAAAGGCTTTACAACAGAGCGAAGATGATGAGTTGAACGAGAACAGCGAAAAATGGGTCAAGACCTTGAATACACCTCTCAAAATCGGGTTGGTTTTTATCAAGGAGCAGGATGGAAATCCCTCGAGCGAGTGGGTCAAGATAATATCTCAAAGACTTGCAGATAGTGGCATGTATACCATATCTGAAACAAAAGAAGCATCTCCATCCTTCCTCACAAACAAAACAGAGTTTGATAATTATCTGGGTACGTGCCTGAAAAAGGGAATTCGGATTGTTGTCTGTATCAATATGAAAAGTGCTTCCCAGAAAGCTGTCGTGGCCGATATCGGAAAAGGAGATGTTGCTACCGAGATGTTGGTTCACATAAACGTAAAGGCCTATTCTACCAAAAAGAAGACTTTGCATTCAGAGTTGGGATGGGTCGAGAGTACTACCCGATTGAGGGAGGTACCTAAGCCTGAAATCGAGACGATTCAGACCCAATTAATAAAGACTGGTGCTGACAAGATGGTGCTGAAACTTTTAGCCAAGGAAATCATATAGATTTGAGATTAATGTGTGAATGATCTTTGTAAGCCGATAGGGCCGCCGAAGTGGATCCCCTCTTATTCAATCAAGCGGCCCAAAGCGGCCTCACAAACTTCTTTGGCTTCTTGGCCATTATTCTGCTCCCGCGGACAAAAATCCCGCGCTGACTCAAAAAGTGTGGCGAAGTTTGGTTGATAACAGCAAGATTAAACGTAATCGTTCAGGCCGTCTCAGCTACGAGCATGTCAATGGGTAACAGAGACGGAGCAAGATTAAACTATCAGGGGGAGAAGTTGAGATTGAAGCGCCACCCAAGCGGATTGCTGACTTTTCCCTGGCAGCAACGGTGTATGGAGGAGTATACATGTATCTACTTTCAGGTATTGAATTAAATAACCGTTACAAGATTGAAGAGGTTTTAGGGCATGGTGGTTTTGGTATAACTTACTCAGCCTTGGACAAGATATTGAATGTCATGGTGGCAATTAAGGAATACCTCCCAAGACAGTTGGCAACTCGGGCGGAAGGCCAGACCAAGGTATCTACCTTTACTGGAGATGCTCGTAGGCATTATGCCTATGGTCTGAAAAAATTCCTCGAAGAAGCCCAGTCCATAGCGCAATTTTCCCATCATCCCAACATTGTTTCTGCCAGGGACTATTTTGAAGACAATAA
>ENA-OSEO01003868-OSEO01003868.1-sediment-metagenome-genome-assembly--contig:-NODE-3868-length-16658-cov-3.510283_pt1 | contig 16658 bp, 12 predicted proteins | sample MGYA00237883_ERZ534232 | MGnify/ENA metagenome assembly ERZ534232 | reverse complement strand
TGCTGGCAGTGGAGGACCCGACACAATACACCGTTGCGTTAAATTACTTTGAAACGAATGAAGAAGGCCAGCCCAGTGTATTGCACACCGTCGCGACAGGTGGGGGTGGGTCTGCCGAGGTTGATATTGCCGGGAAACGGATGGCGCTGGAGGGTTACCCTCTTGCCGAATTGTGGAAAGGAACGACAGAAGCCATCTTGATTGAGGACGTACTCCAGGATGAGCGTTCGAATGAGGCGCTGAAAATCATCGCTCAGGAGATGGGTTTCCGGTCTGTCGCGATTCTTCCCCTGCGCGGGCTGGGAGTGCTGAATTTTGTATGGCAGGAGGTATATCCCTTCACGTCAGAGGAAAGGTTTGTGCTGAGCTCTCTGGTGGATGCTGTTTCTGCCGTGGTTGCCACACGACAGGCTGTATTGAAGACCGAAAAAGCACTCGCGGAGACCGAACTGCTCTATGGAGTTTCGCGGAATTTGAGCGCCGCCAGCAGCCTGGAAGAAATCTTCGAAATTATCCAGGAACCGTTCATGGAGGCTGACGCTTCAGAAGTGGAGTTATTCCTGGTCCGTTCAGAGGATGAATCTGGGCAGCCAAGAGAATTTGAACTCACGGCCAACCGGCAGCGTATAAATGAAAGTATGGCCTATCCTGTCGGGACAGTTTTTGAGATGAAGGATTTTCCTATTTTTCAACTATCTCTGGCTGGCCGCCAGGAGCCGTTGTATATTAACGATGTTCAACATCACCCCCATCTGGATGAGCAGACGCGCCAGATCCTTTTACAAAATGAGGTGAAAGCCCTTTCCATTTTTCCACTGCTGGCAAACCAAAAAGTGCTGGGTGTGATATTGGTTAATTGGGACAGGCCCTTTGAGATCCCGTCCGATATCCGGCGGGTGGTTCTGGCATTAGTGGAACAGGCGGGCGTTGTTTTGAATAACCAGCAGTTGGTTGAACAGGTCCAAAAACGAGCGACGGAACTGGCTACAGTGGCAGAAGTGAGTACTTCCGTCTCGACCATCCTGGAGCCGGAGCGTATGCTGCAATCGGTTGTGAACCTGGCAAAAGAGCGCTTCAATTTGTACCATGCGCATATTTATCTGCTGGATGAGGACGGTCAGATGTTGGTATTGACCTGTGGCGCAGGTGAGGTCGGGCAGCAAATGGTGGCAGAGCAGCGCGTCATTGCTCTGGCTGCGCAGAAATCACTGGTAGCGCGCGCGGCCCGAATGCGAGAAAGTGTCATTGTCAATCAGGTTCAGGACGATCCTGACTTTTTGCCGCACCCACTCCTGCCAGATACCGCTTCAGAAATGGCTGTGCCAATGGTTGTTGGGGGGCAGGTGACAGGAGTGCTGGATGTGCAGTCTGACGTGGCGGGCGCGTTTTCAGAAGAAGAATCGATTATTTTTGCGACTTTTGCTGCTCAGGTAGCGGTCGCGCTGCAGAATGCCCGGTTGTACGCGCAGACTCAACGCGAAGCGGAGCAGGAAGCTCTGATCAATACCATCAGCGAGCATATTCAGGCCACCACTACGGTGGAAGCCGCCTTAAAAGTTGCGGTTCGGGAACTGGGGCGCGCGTTGGGCGCGTCGCAGACCACAGTGCAGCTCAGGCTGCCTGACGCGAACAACGAACAGTTCTGATCTTAAAATGTCAGATGCGAAAGCGTGGGACGTGATGAAGTTTCAAGACAGAATGACAACGAAACCTTTTACCATTGCCCTTTGCCACCAGAAAGGCGGTGTGGGGAAATCTTCTTCCGCGGCAGCGCTGGGCGCCAGCTTTTCGGAGAAAGGGTATTCCACTTTGCTGATCGATCTTGACCCCTCCGGCAACCTGACGGCGGGGCTGGGATTCAGCCCGGACGCGGCAGCGGTTTCACCCGCAGAAGCCGTTTTGCATACCACCTGCGCGAATCTGGATTTGATGGCTTCAAACGCGGAATTAGTGGCAATTTCCCATTATTTGTTGAGCAAGAAAGAATACGAAAATCTTTTGCTTGAAATATTGCTGGACAGCGCGTTATCCAGTTACGATCTGGTAATCATTGACTGCCCGCCGGCGTTGGATGCGTTGACGATCATGGCCCTGACAGCGTCGGATCTGGCAATCTTGCCGACACCCTGCGAGTATTATTCGCTGCAGGCGTTGGAAAGTGTGTTCGCGTTGATCAGACTGGTGAGGAGTAAAACCAACCCCGCTTTGCGTTACCGGTTGTTGATCACCATGTTTGACCGGCGGGGTACTTTTCACCGCCGCGTGCTGGAACAGATCCGGGCACACTACCAGAACGCGATCCTTGAGACAGTGATTGGTTTTGATACGAAAATTCGGGAAAGCCAGCTTTTGGGCGTTCCCATTACAAAACATGCCTCTAACACCCGGGCGGCAGTGCAATACCGGGCTTTAGCTGAGGAGCTTGAACGTTATGTCCAGAGAGAAATATTCCAACCGGCTTGAGAAGCTGTTCTCAAACGCAGCGCTTCCAGTGCCTGAACCAGAAGGCTCGTCTGCCAGTGAAAAACTGGAGACAGGCGGTTGGGGCGATTATCTGGATGGCATCCATAATGCGGAGCAAATCGGATTCGCGTTTGAGCAGCAGCAGGTGCGGGTATTAGAGAAAAAAGATCTTGAAGCAAATCAGGCCGGTTTGAAACAGACCATTGAGGTTGGGGGAGACACGATTGGGAGCATATTGCTTCGAAATGGGGGGGAACGTGAATGGAAACAGGAAGAGAAACAACTGGTGCAGAAAGTCGCCCAGCGGTTGTCACAACAGATCAACAACCTGCGCTTGCTGGAACAATCGCAGCGTTTTCAGCGTGAAGCAGAGACAGCGTTTCAACGCCTGACCCGGGGAAACTGGGAGCAGTATTTGCAAAACAGCAGGAAGGACGCGCTGGGTTTTACCTATGATCTCAACCAGGTCAGACCATTACAAGGGTCGCAAATCACTAAAAGCGCTGAAGCCGCCGAACTGAATCTGAAAGTGAGGGATCACCTGATTGGCAGGCTGGTGATTGACACCCAGCGCGAGATGGACGAATCGACCAGATCGTGGGTAAAGACGATCAGTGAGCGTCTGAGCGCGCACCTGGATGGGCTGCGGTTAAATGAGCAGCGCGAGCAAGCGCTGGTGGAAAGCGAGCTGCTGTACGAGATCAGCGCGAATTTAAGTACCTCGGATTCACTGCAAGCCGTGCTGGACGTCATGGCCAGGCCGGCTATGGCGGCAAAAGCGGATCATGCCCAGCTTTATCTGATTGAAAAAGATTCCCTGAGCAAGCCAACCGGATTGAAGCTGGCGGCGGTGTGGGGACGAGAAGGAGCGCGTTTGCCTCTGCCAGTCGGATTCCGGTTCAACCTGGCGGAAATGCCCTCATACTCCCTGTGGCTGAATGATCCGGATACTCCCCTGATGTCCGCGGATCTCTCAAGGGATGACCGTCTGGATGAGAATACCCGGGCTATCTTTGCCAGGGATGGGATTGAAGCCGCGGCCTTGCTGCCGTTGGCGATTGGGCCCAATTGGATAGGCATGGCACTGTTTAACTGGAATAAACCGCACACTTTCAGCGAGATGGAACAACGGCTGTATAAAGCCCTATCAGGACAGGCGGCAGTTGTGATGAATAACATCATTCTGCTGGAGCAAACCCAAAGGCGGGCCAGAGAGATGGAAACCGTGGCCCGGGTCAGTACTGCGGCTTCAAGCTCTTTGAGTCCCAATGAACTGCTGCAAACAGTGGTAGATCTTACCCGGGACAATTTTGACCTGTATTATGCCCAGGTTTATTTGTTGGACTCGGGGGGATTAACACTGTCCATTTGCGCTGGCACGGGGGATGTGGGATTTAAGATGGTTGAAGAAGGGCAACCTGTTCATCTGAACCAGGGAAAATCTCTGGTGGCGCGGGCGGCCTGCCGCCGGGGATATGTGATTGAAAACGACGCTGGTACCAATGAAAACCGCATCCCTCACCCACTGCTGCCAGATACCCGATCGCAAATCGTTGTTCCAATGATCGCGGGAGATGATCTGCTTGGAGTGATGGATTTTCAGTCAAAAGAGGTGAACCGTTTTACACAGGAGGATGTCAGAACCTACACCACACTGGCGGCACAGACAGCAGTCGCGCTGCAAAACGCCAATCTGTATGTAGAACAAGCGGCGACGGTGGAAAGGCTGCGTGAACTGGACCATCTCAAGTCAGATTTTTTGGCCAATATGAGCCATGAGTTGAGGACGCCGTTGAATTCAATTCTGGGGTTCACGGATGTGATGTTATTGGGAATCGATGGTGAATTGACTGAACAGATGCAGAACGACCTGGGATTAATTGAGAAAAACGGGAAGCATTTGCTGGGATTGATCAATGACGTGCTGGATATGGCCAAGATTGAGTCCGGACGGATGCGATTGGGCGTTGATGTGTTTGAACTGCGTGAGTTGTTGAGTGAAGCGATTGAACTCTCCAGCTCGCTGGCCAGAGAAAAAGGGACTATGGTGGAGATGGAAATGCCTGAAGAGCAGTCGATCATTATTCGGGCTGACCGGATCCGGTTGAAACAGGTGTTGATCAATTTGCTGGGGAATGGAATCAAGTTTACGGAAGAGGGGAGGGTTTGGGTGAGCGCTCAGAGCCGGGAGGAATGGGTGCGGATTGAGGTGCAGGATACCGGGTTGGGCATTCCAAAAGAAAAATTGGAAATGATTTTTGAATCTTTCAGCCAGGTGGATACTACCACGACACGAAAAGTTGGCGGGACCGGGTTGGGACTGCCTATCAGCCGCAGCCTGGTGGAGATGCATGGCGGGCGGTTGTGGGCTGAAAGCCCAGGGATCCCCGGTGAGGGCTCCACATTTATCATTGAACTGCCCCTTAAGACCGTGGAACCGACATATAATCAACCTTAGGAATTAAACCCTGTGGCTAAACCTGAATTCATCCAATGCATGTCCTGTGGCCACCAACAGCCATACGAATCCCTGGAAGCAACCGTTTGCAGGGCGTGCGGTGGGTTGTGGCTGGAGCCAGGCTATGAATACGAGGTGTTTCGCCAGAGGGTTATGGGTGGATTGGAAGGAAAACCGTATAACATCTGGCGTTACAGCGAAGTGCTGCCTGTCGCCAATCTTCCACAGGGATATCGCGCCCATATTGGATGGACCCCGCTGCTCCGGTCAGGCCGGTTTGCCGGTGAGATGGGCTGTTCGCAGGTTTTCATAAAAGATGAGCGTTATGGGCCGACCGGCTCGTTTAAGGACAGACACGCGGCGGTGATGGTTGCGGCCATGCAGGAAGAAGGAATCAAGGAATGCGTGATCGCTTCCACGGGGAACACCGGTGTGGCTTATGCGGCTGCCTGCGCGGCGGCTGGGATCAAGCTGTGGGTATTTATGACCGGACAGGTTTCCAATGAAAAGCTGCGTGAGGTGGCGCTGTTTGGCGCTGAGGTCGTTAAAGTCAGCGGCTCTTATGACCAGACCCGGCAGATCGCGGCTGAGTTTGCCCGCAGCAAGAGTCTGTTCTATGACCGGGGTGTTACAAATATTGCCGCCCGTGAAGCGATGAAGACCATAGCCTATGAGATAGTTGAACAGCTGGGGTGGAGAGCGCCTGACTGGTATATCCAATCTATGAGTGGGGGGCTGGGACCAATGGGGGTGGCGCATGGATTTCGCGAGCTGTTTGAAATGGGATTGATCGAAAAAATCCCTGCCATTGGTCTGATCCAGATAGATGGGTGCGCCCCAATGGCGCGGGCTTTTAAAGCCGGGGAAGCGGTTGCCGCGCCGGTGACCGCAAAAACCAGGATCGCGGTTCTGTCCACCGGCAACCCTGGAGGGGTTTATCCTCATCTCCGACGGTATATTCAGCAGCACGGTGGGGCTATGGAAAGCGTCTCTGAAGCTGCCGTGGTTGAGACCATGCAAAAACTGGCCTGCCTGGATGGTCTGGCGGTAGAGCCAGCAGCGGCAGTTGCCTTCGCGGGGTTGGGCGCTCTTGTTGAGCAGCGCACGATTCCAAAAGATGCTGTGGTGGTTGTCAATTGTTCAGGGCATACCTTCCCTGTGGAGAAATATGTTTTGGGTGAGGATTGGGAAGTGGAGTTGGAGATTGGCGAAGAAGCAATGCCAGCACCGGGGTTGCGCAACGCGCTTCGGCATCTGGACGAGCGGACTACCACCGTTTTAATCATAGATGATAACCCGGATGACGCGTTGCTGATCCGGCGCTTCCTGGAAACGAAAAAGTCTTACCGGGTATATCATGTCGCGGACGGACGCCAGGGGCTCGCAGAAGCTAAGAACCGGAAACCGGATTTGATTATCCTGGATTTGACGATGCCGGAGATGGATGGGTTCACTGTTTTAGAGGAGCTGAAAATTGGCCGGAATACAAGGCATATCCCAGTGATTGTGGTAAGCGCGAAAGATATTTCCAGCGCGGACCGTGAGCGGCTGAATGGAAATATTGAAGCTTTATATCAGAAAGGTTCTCTCCCAGTACAGACTTTTATTAATCAGGTTGTGGAAGTTATTGAGCAAAAGGGAAATGCGAACCGGGAGGGGAAATGAGCGCGACGATTTTATATATTGAAGATAATTCGGATAATCTGACCCTGGTAAAACGCGCCATGGAAGCCGCGGGCTACGACTTTATCGGCGCGCAGGATGGTTTGTCAGGATTGAAGATGGCCGAAGATCAAGCGCCGGATGTGATCCTGCTGGATATTAACCTGCCGGATATTGATGGGTACGAAGTAGCACGGCGGCTGCGCTCCAGCAGTAAGCCGAATTTGATCTATGTACCGCTGATTGCGATCACAGCCAACGCGATGCGGGGGGACGCTGAAAAGGCGCTGGCTGCCGGGTGTGATGTTTATATGTCCAAGCCGATCAATATCAGGGAACTTTGGGCGCGGGTAGAAGCCTTGCTGCAATCTTCTGAAATCACGTAATACATCTTAGGTTAAACACAAGAAAAACAGCTCCTGGTTTATCCAGGAGCTGTTGATTTGCGAATTGCCACTGCCCGGGCGGAGGTTCGGACAGGGCAATTCCACACGCCAATATTGCTCAACCTTTGCAGTGGGAAGAAAGGTAGAAAGAACACCAATATTGTTGGCGTATTTGCTCTATATATTTATGCCGTTCCGGCAGCTAACCGCTTCTTTCAAATTACCGGTTGTTGTTGCGGTTTCGCAGGAATGCCGGGATATCCAGATCGTCAGTGTTCAGGACGCGAGGCTGGAATTCCGACCCAGAAGATGACTGGCTCGCGGGCCTGTCAGCAACGCTTGTTCCGGTTTGCTGCATGGCATTGGTCTCAGGTTGGCGCATCCGGCGCGGCGCAACGGAGCTCACGCCGCTGGTCCGGTCGAAGCCGGTCGCAATCACCGTCACACGGATTTCGTCGCCGAGATTGGGATCTACCACCGCGCCAAAGATCAGGTTCACATCGGGGTGAGCGGTCTCTTTGATGATGGCAGCAGCCTGGTTGACCTCAAACAGGGTCAGGCCATCTCCGCCTGTCACATTGAAGAGAATGCCGCGAGCGCCATCGATGGTGATATCGAGGAGCTGGCTGGAAATTGCCATCTCCGCCGCGATTCGGGCGCGATCTTCGCCGGAAGCCTTGCCAACTGCCATCAGGGCCGCGCCACCTTCGGACATAATGGTGCGCACATCGGCGAAATCCAGATTGATCAAACCAGGAACGGTGATCAATTCGGAAATACCCTGGATGCCCTGGCGCAGCACATCATCTGCCACACGGAACGCGTCCTGCAGGCTGGCGCGTTTGTCCACAATCTGAAGCAGCCGGTCATTGGGGATAACGATCAGCGTGTCGGCCTGTTCTTTGAGCTGGCTGATTCCGGTCTCAGCGGATTGCTGGCGGTGGGAGCCTTCAAAGGTGAACGGGCGGGTTACCACGCCAATGGTCAGCGCGCCGACCTCTTTGGAGATCTGCGCCAGGATTGGTGCCGCGCCTGTTCCGGTGCCGCCTCCCAGACCTGCGGTAATGAAGACCATATCGCTGCCTTTAAGCACCTCATACAGTTCTTCGGCAGATTCTTCAGCGGCTTTTTTACCGACATCCGGATTACCTCCGGAGCCAAGACCGCGGGTGGCTTTATCGCCGATGCGCACACGGGTCTGCGCTTTGGAGAGCAGTAAAGCCTGGGCATCTGTGTTGACCGAGATGAATTCGATACCCTGAAGTCCCTCTTCGATCATCCGATTGACGGCGTTGCAGCCACCGCCTCCAACACCTACCACTTTGATACGAGCAAATGATTCTGATACTGGTTGATTTATTTGTTCCATGATGTTGTCCTCCGCAAGTAATTCTGAATTCCTTTCTGTGTTCCTGGTCAATAAAGTTCCGTTCTCTGTTCCCGTTTACGGTAGTAATTGTCTTAAGAAGCCACGAATAGCGTCCCAATTGATATTGAAGCTCTTATGCTGCGGCCTGTGGCTCACGGGGCCGGTTTCGCTGAGCAATAGCGCCCAGTTAAGCAGGCCAATGCTGGTTGAGTAGGCTGGTGAATGGAGCTGGTCAACCAGGCCTATCAGATTTTCCGGCTGTGCCAGGCGTACCGGCAGACCGACCACCTCACTGGCAAGCTGCTTGATGCCGGGCAGGTTGCTTGTGCCGCCTGTCAGGATCATCCCCGCAGGAAGCAACCCGTCGTAGCCGGAGCGCCTGATCTCCTGGGTGACAAGCTGGAAGATCTCTTCCACACGGGCTTCGGTGATGTGCGATAGATCGCGCCGGCTGAATTCGACCGGTTTATCTTCACCGAAAGGCCGCATGGTGAACATTTCTCCTTCTTCCAGGCCGGTTTCAATAGCGTGGGCATATTGTTTCTTGATCTCTTCAGCCTGGGTGATCGGGATCCGAAGGCCATGGGCAATATCGGAAGTGATATGGTTCCCACCAATTGCCAGTACCATCGTGTGCCACACATCCCCATCGATGTAGATCGCCAGGTCGGTTGTCCCACCGCCGATGTCACAGACCACCGCACCCATCTGTCGCTCGGTATCGGTCAGTACCACTTCGCCAGATGCCAGGGGGTTAAGCACAAACTGTGATACCTGAACCCCGGCGGATTGCACACACTGGCGCAGATTTTCCACTGTGGCTGCCGCGGCGGTGATGATATGCGCTTCCACTTCAAGGCGGTAGCCGTGCATGCCAATCGGCATCCTGACACCATCCTGACCATCCACGGTGAACCCTCTCTGGATCACATGGATGATTTCCCGGTTGTGGGGGATGGCTACAGCCTGGGCGGATTCCAGCGCGCGGTCCACATCATATTGATCGATGACCCGCCCGGTTATTCCCACCACGCCGCGGCTGTTGACAGAAGAGACATGAGAGCCGGCCAGACTGACCAGCGCAGAGGTTATTTCCAACCCCGAAGTGCGCTGGGCTTTTTCTACAGAGCGGGCGATGGATTGGGCGGCGGCAGAAAGATCAACAATATTCCCTTTTCGGATGCCTTGGGAGGGGACGATCCCCACGCCAAGGATACGCAGGCTGCTTTCTCCTTCAACCCGCGCGACAAGGGTGCAAACCTTGGTTGTACCGATATCAATTCCAACTACAATTGGTTCTTCCATGATAGCTAATGCTCCATTCGATAGAAAGGTGCATGAACGTGTTCTACGCTGACCATACCAGGCTGGAAGCCTTCATTCTGAAGCTGGGCGGTGACTGCCTGGTAAACGACCAGCTTTTGATCGAGGTTATTCAGCTCGGCACCAAAAACCACCTTCCAGCCGTTGGTGTCGTACCAGCCAAAGCCTTCCCAGGTGCTGTAAGTCAGGAGCGCGCCGGAAGGAGCGTGTTCGCCCAGTTTGAGCGCCGCATTCAACAACGCCAGATCAACGTATTGTGGTTCATCAGAAGCGTCTTCTTCTTGTTTCTCGGTCTTATTCTCAGAATTTGCTTCTACCAGTATTTCGGATTGTCTCATTGGCAAATTGCCTTCAACCTCAATGGTGAGGATATCGCCTGGTTTACCACGTTGGGGAATGATTTTGCCAGTTTCATCGGACCAAAGACTGCGAAATTCCAGCTGCCAGATCACGACAGGTTCGGTTTCGGTGGCGTTGATGATCACCGTCGCGGGCAATTGGACTTCCACAGTGGTGTTTGTAAGGTCCGGAAAGTCCGCAGCCAATTCTTCAACGATCTGTTCGGTGTCAACCGCGAAAATGGGTTGGTCTAAAAGATCTACCGAGCGCAGGATATCCCCCGCGGGGATATATTTCAGACCATTGATTTCAGGCGCTGTTACCCGCAGCACGGGTGTGTTGTAGGCCATGTAAATCAGCAAACTGAATCCGATCACCAGAAAAGCGGAGAGTAAGCGCCAGCCGGGATGAATGATCGGAACAGCGGGGAACTGCATTTCGGTTCCACGATGGTCGAGCGGAATTGAGAATTTGCGGCGCGGTTTTGAGCGGGTGCGCTGGATGACCGGCGTTCCCAAACCACCACGCACGGTGACGGGTGTGACCTCAGCGGCGTAATGATGAACACGCCGTTTGGTTTGCCGGGTGTGGGTGGCGTCCTGCGCTGTTTTTCTCATTCTAACCCGGTCAGCCCGGGTCAGTTCCTGCTCTGTGCTGCGACTCATTCAACTCTCCCATATTGATATTCGGTCTGGTCGCGTTCGGCTTTACGTTCAAAAGCCAATTCTACCAGCTGGTCAACCAGGTTTGCGTAAGATAACCCGCTGGCTTCCCAGAGTTTGGGGTACATACTGATCCTGGTAAATCCGGGGATGGTGTTGACTTCGTTGACATACACTTCTCCGGTATTTTTATCCAGCAGAAAATCCACTCTGGCCATCCCCGCGCAATCGGCGACCTGGTAAACTTTTACCGCGATTTCGCGGATAAACTGCAAGGCTTCCGCGTCGAGCGGGGCGGGAATGAGCAGCTCTGAGCGGTCATCGATATATTTGGCCTCGTACGAATAGAATTCTCGCGAGGGAAGGATTTCGCCCGGGATGGAGGCCTGCGGATTGTCATTACCCAGCACACTAACCTCAATTTCACGTGCGTTGATCCCTTTTTCGACCAGAACACGCCGGTCAAACCGGCAAGCCTCTAACAACCCTTCCATCAGATCAGAACGCCCGTTAGCTTTGCTGACCCCAACCGAAGAACCCATATTTGCGGGTTTGACGAACAGGGGATAAGCGCCGATTTGTTCCACTTTTTCGATGACCCGGTCCATATTGTTCTTGACCGCGCTGCGCTGGAACACGCGGTAGGCCGGGGTGGGCAGGTTGTGCGCGGTCAGCAGGTCTTTGAAAAGCGCCTTGTCCATGCAGACAGAGGAACCGAGGACACCGGCTCCTACATAAGCCAGACCGGCCATTTCCAGCAGCCCTTGCAGGGTTCCATCTTCCCCAAAGGAACCGTGCAGAACGGGGAAGACGACATCCAGACTGGTAAGCGGTTCCAGTTGGGCTGTCTGCGCGGTTCCGCGCATGGCGTACAAGGTGTTATCCCCGGGTTCGGGCAGAAGGGTAACATGAGTCAGCGAAGAAGTGTTCCCGGATGCCAGCGCGTCCAGGGCATTTTCGCCGGAAAACCATTGCCCGTCGTGAGTGATGCCGATTTGTGTCACCGCGTACTTGTCGGGGTTCAAAACCGATAAAACCGAGCGCGCGGACATCAAAGAAACTTCATGCTCGCCCGAGCGCCCCCCAAAAAGTACGCCAATTCGAATTTTTTCCTGTTGGTTCACGTTATCACTACCCTTTAAAGTCATTAAGGTTTGTATCGGGCACGGAATTTTCAGTCCAATCACCCAATGGCTCAACTTCCAACTCAAGCTGGACAGCAAACTGGTCCAGGACGGTGCGCTGTACGAGCCGGATCAGATTCCAGATATCCGCAGCCGTGGCCTGGTCATGATTGATAAAGAAGTTCGCGTGTTTTGAGCTGATCTCAACACCCCCGATGCGAGTGCCTTTGAGTCCTGCCGCTTCGATGAGCCGCCCGGCGTAATCACCTGGCGGATTTTTGAACATGGAACCCATACTGGCACCGGGAGGTTGTGTGCTGCGGCGATGCTCCGTGTAAGTCTCCATCCGGGAGTTTACCGCCTGCCGCGTGCTCTGGTTCAACCGCAGAGTGGCTGAAAGGATCACGCTTTTGACCGTGTCACGTTTCAAAATACTGGTGCGGTAGCCGTATTCCAGCCGGTCGCTGGTCCAGGTTGCCTTACCAGATACAGGATGCAAGATTTCTGCCAGAACAAGGTTGCCCTGCATGTCCCCACCGTGCGCGCCGGCGTTGCCGTACACGGCACCTCCAACGGTGCCGGGGACGGTCGCGGCCCACTCCAGACCGCTCAGGCCGAGAATAGCTGCCTGGCGGGCCAGACCCCCCAGGTTCGCCCCGGATTCAACCCATACAGTGGGTGGGTTGGAGGCTGTGTCGAACTGGTGCGCTTTGGCGCGGTTGATCAGCACAACGCCGCGTAATCCGGCGTCGGTGACCAGGATATTGGAACCGCTGCCGAGGAGGAAGAAGGGGATTTCGCGCTGCCACAGGAAACGAACGGCCTCTTCCAGCATCTGAGCGGAAGAAACAATGACCAGCGCATCCGCGCCCCCCCCAACTCTGGCGGTGGTGTAGCCGGCCAGAGGGACATCCTGCTGAAGCTTATCACCAAAGAAGCTTCGCAGATCATTGATCCGGGAGGTGGTCAGGGGCATGCTTTTCATGCGGTTTTTTCCTGTAGATCTGACAACACCTGGGCGCTGATCTCTGTGGCGTCCCCCGCGGAGAGCACCAGCAGGACATCGCCGCTGTGAATATGTTCAATAATCCAACTGGCCGCATCCTTGAGGGTTGGTGTGTAAACGGCGTCTGGATGAGACATCTTCGCGACAAGCGTCCGGGAAGAGAAGTCAACCGGCTTTTCCCGGGAAGCATAAATTTCAGTAACAATGACTTTATCCGCGTCATCAAAGGCGGTGATGAACTGGTCCATCAGCATCTGGGTGCGAGAATAGGTGTGAGGCTGCCAGACAGCCCACAGCCGGCGTCCGGGGTAGCGGGAGCGCGCCGCGGCCAGGGTTGTCCTGATCTCTGTGGGGTGATGCGCGTAGTCGTCGATCACGGTCACGCCAAATGCCTCACCAAGAATATCAAAACGGCGCCCGGTCCCGGTGAATCCGGACAGGAGGCTCGCCGCGCGTTCTGGATCCAGACCCAACTGGTGAACCACTGCCAGGGTTGCCAGCGCGTTGCGAACATTGTGCAGACCAGGCACCTGAAGTGAAGCGGTCCCAAGTCTTTGGGCTGGTTTGCCTGCCAGATCGAACCAGACCTCAAAGGTAAACCCGCCGGTGTTATTCTGCGCGAGGTTTTCAGCCCGGTAGTTGGCAGGCTCGTTGAGGCCGTAGGTCAGGGCGGTGCGCCCGGGTGGGGTGATATTGACCAGCGCCGCTGCGCCGGCATCTTCCTGGCAGACCAGTAAGGTGCCATCGTCCCGCAAATTCCCTACAAAGTCCTTGAATGCCCGCTGGTATTCCTCCATCGTGGGATAACAATCCGGATGGTCATGTTCCAGATTGGTGATGACCATGATGTCGGGCCGCAGGCCGAGGAACATGTGATCATATTCATCCGCTTCAATCACAAAGCACGGACCGGTTCCTGAATGCGCGTTGCCACCCAGATCTTTAGCGGTACCGCCGATGATATAGGAAGGGTCGCCGCCCAGGCCGGTGAGGATGAAAGCGATCATGGCTGTGGTGGTGGTTTTACCATGCGTCCCGGCAACTGCCACGCCGGTATGCTCGGTGAGGAGCTGCCCGAGGAATTCATGACGTTTGAGGACAGGGATTCCTTTCTCCCGGGCAGCCCGGACTTCGATGTTGCTTTCCGGGATCGCGGATGAGCGGATTACCAGGTCGGCGCCGGAAATCTGTTCCGCCTGATGGCCAATGTAGACCTTCGCTCCCAGAGCGTTCAGATCCTGGCCCCAGACGGATAAGACCTGGTCCGATCCGCTGACATCGTATCCGCGCTCCAGGAGGAGCCGGGCGATCGCGGAAAGTCCGCTTCCACCAATTCCAATCAGGTGAACATGTGTCATCAGATAAACACCACCAATACAAACGCAAACGCTAACGCTACGGCGATATAAACTCCCGGAGGACTCAGCCAGGTCGGCGGGAGAATATTAATCAACACCTCGGCTGCTTCTTGAAAGGGTGTCCCGTTGGGTGAAGCGATGATATTGGGGAAGGGATACCCGGAACTTTCCATGAATGACCAGATCGTGCCAAAGATCAAATATCCATTCAGCGCGCCCAGGAACAAACCCAACAGTGAGTCTTGCAGCCTTTCGCGAACAAACTTGTTGGTTTGAGATAATTTTGGAATGTTAGGGCCCTGATAACCAAAGAAAACCAGCGCGCCCAGGATTAAAAAGCGCATCCAGAACAACCCGGTGCCGGGAGCGTTCAACAGGTTGGTGAGAAAACCGCCATATCTTTCGATGACCGAGATGATGAACAACCCTAAGATAACCGAGAAGCTGACCAGAATCTCTTTTGCCCACCCGCGCATCAGACCAATGATGCCAAACAGGACTACAAAAATCCAGAATAATACATTCAAACCAATCATGCCTGGTCTCCTAGATTAACAGGTTGTTTCGCGGCCAGCGATTCAGCGATGTCTGCCAGTTTCCGGGCCGCCTGTGGGGCCGCCAATTTTTGCATTTTCTGGCTCATCTGCTCCAGTTTTCCTGAGTTTTTTAGCAGATCTGTGACTGTGGGCAGCAGATCGGGGTTTAACCGCTCATCTTCCAGGATGAGGGCGGCGCCATGCCGCGCGAGGTGGTCGGCATTGATTTTCTGATAGCGCCAGGCATAAGGATAAGGGACAAGGATTGCCGGCAAGCCAAAAAGCGGGAATTCACCCAGGATCGAAGCCCCAGCCCGGGAAACCACCAGGTCCGCGCCGGCGAGTGCCGCTCCCATTTCCTCATGGAGGTATGGGTAGGCATGGTAACGCGCCGCGAGATGCGGGGGAAGCGCAGATTGGGCGGCCTGGATCTCTTCCCAGTCCAGCTTGCCGGTGATGTGAACCACCTGAGCCAGGGCAAGAAGTTCCGGCAGGATGGCTTTAACAGCCTGGTTGATCGAACGGGCACCTTTGCTCCCTCCATAGACCAGCACCACCGGCGCGTTGGCATCCAGCGCCAGTTTTTCGCGGGCCGAGGCGCGCTCCCAGTGCCGCAGTTCAGGCCGGGTGGGGTAGCCGGTCACCACCAGCTGCCCGCGGTCGGAGAAATATTTTCGGGAAGCTTCTGCGGTGAGGGCGATGCGGTCCGCGAACCGGGAGAGAACTTTGAGCGCCAGGCCGGGTTCAATATCCGGCACATAGAGCAAAGTGGGGATCCTCCAGCCGGCCAGAGCCATGGGCACGGCCACGTACCCTCCGGTAAAGAACAGCGCGTCGGGTTGAAATTCGCGCAGAATGCGGCGGGACGCAAATGTACCGCGCACCAACTGCCAGATGTTCCTTGGGAGGGCGCGCAGCCCAACCCCGTGAATCCCGGCAGCGGGAACGGTTCTAAAAGGCACTTTCAGGCGGTCAACCAATTCTTTTTCCATACCACCTTCGCTACCTACCCAGAGCACTGTCTGGTCATCTGCGCTGATCTCTTGAAGAACGGCGACGGCGGGATACACTCCCCCGCCGGTCCCGCCCGCGCAAATCAACAACCGCACTGTAGGACCTCCCTTCCGGAGTTTTTGGTGTAAAACTGGTCTGTCTGGAAATATTCATTAAAATCCCCAGACCGGCCAAAGTTGTAATCATACTGGAACCGCCCATGCTGATCAAGGGCAGCGCGTTCCCCGCGACGGGGGCCAGATTCATCAAGCCCGCGATATTGACCAATGCTTCGAACCCGATCCATAACGTGATGCCGGCTGCCAGGAGCTGCCCCAACAGGTCGGGCGCGTTGCGAGCGACCCTTAATCCCTCGTACAATAAAAGGATATAAAGACCCACCACGATCAAAGCGCCTATCATACCAGCTTCTTCCGCGATGACCACAAAGATGCTGTCTGTCCAGGCTACTGGCACGCCTTTGTTGTATTTGGCGGTCCCTTTACCGATCCCGACGCCAAAGATGCCGCCCCGACTGATGGCAGCCATGGCGCGTTTGGCGTGATAACCGGCTTCATCCGGATTGAGCAGGCCGTTGATGAAGATGGTGAGTCGTTCTTTGACTGTGTCGGAAAGCGTGACAGCCGCGACCGCTAACACGGCAGTGATCAGAAGCAGGAGAACAATTTGTTTCAGATCGCTGCCTGCCAGGTAGAACAACAGCGCGCCCAGGAAGACGACGGTGATGGCCGCGGAGAAGTCGGGTTGGGCCATGATCAGGACGGCCGTCAGCCCTACGATGACCATCAGCGGAAAAACACCCAGGGTGAGCTGGTTGAGCTGGTCGCGTTTGGAACACAGCCACACCGCCAGGTAAATGATGATGACCAGTTTAGCCAGCTCGGAAGGTTGGCCGGAGCCTTCTTTGAAGGCGCGCACCGGACCATCCGCGTTGGCAACGCCCAGGAAGATCAGGGTG
>ENA-OSEO01003864-OSEO01003864.1-sediment-metagenome-genome-assembly--contig:-NODE-3864-length-16670-cov-9.586271_pt1 | contig 16670 bp, 14 predicted proteins | sample MGYA00237883_ERZ534232 | MGnify/ENA metagenome assembly ERZ534232 | reverse complement strand
CGCTCCCAAACTGGTCAATGCAATGCTCGAAGGGAACATGGCCTCTTTGCCGAATCCGATCCGTTTACCCAACACCAATGCCAGCACCAGCCCGGCAACTCCGGCATTGATATGAACCACCGTTCCACCCGCAAAATCCAAAGCCCCCATACTGCCCATCCATCCGCCACCCCATGCCCAGTGGGCGATTGGAGCATAAATGAAGGTCACCCATAAAATGGTAAATACAATCCATGAAGAAAATTTCATCCGATCGACAATGGAGCCTATAACAAGGGCTACGGTAATACCCGCAAATGTCATCTGAAACAGAACAAACACATAGGTTGGAATGGTACCGGTAACACTTCCCGTGCCGATACCGGTGAGAAAGAAATGATCCAGCCCTCCGATAATGCCCGACTTGGTCGGCCCGAAAGCCATCGTATATCCCCACATCATCCAGATGATACTCGCAAGGCAGTAGGACACGAAGGTCATGGCAAGGGTATTCAGAAGATTTTTATACCGTGACATTCCCCCGTAAAAGAGAGCCAGTCCCGCCGGTGTCATCACCATGACAAGCGCTGTAGCAACGATCATCCATGCCGTATCGCCTGAATTGATAACGTTTTCACCGGCAAAGACTGAAGCAGCGGGTAAAAAAAAGAGAGCCGTCGTAAGGATAAATTTCTTAATCTTCATTGTCAAAACCTCCAGATATTAGCGATTGCGTCAATTATTTCCCTGCCTTATCGCAAAGAGCATGCCATCTAAATGTTTTGATCCGGAAAGATAAGAAAAATTTATATAATATCAGATAGATAAAAGATAATTTTAGATCCGATTTTTATTTTATAATACTTTTCGTATTTCATCTTTGCTACTTTTTTGTATTAAATTTTGATTAAATATACAATTATGTAATTTCTAACAAACACATCGTCCCATTCGTCCTCCCGCCTTATCGACAACATCAATCCGCTAAAGACCGTTTTTTTATTTCAATCGTTTCTTTATTCAGATGACTAATTTCGAGATGTTTGCTATATTATTTTTTGAATTTTCTCCCAAAGCGTTGATCGATTGCTAAGGGTCCAAGCTTCAAGGGTTCGAGTAAAAAAGACATATTAAAGGCGCACACAATCTTCCGCTGCATGAGGTTGATCGGAGGCTTATGAAGGTCACAGAAGATATACCAACCGATACACCGATCATTACCTATTGTGACGGAGAAGCCTGCAATCTGAGTCTTGATGTCGCAAATGTCCTGATCGACATGGGTTTTAGTCATATTAGAATACTGGTAAACGGCTGGACAAAATGGCAAGAATACGATCTTCCCATAGAAAAGGAAGGTTCGAATTGATTTGCGGTTGAGCTTTTCTCATATTTTAAAAACAGCATAGAAAAAAACGATGACGAAAAAAAGAAGAGATCTCTCTCGGTTTTTTTACCATGGCGCACGATTGATTCTTGGGGTGATATTTATATACGCCAGTTATGACAAGATTTTGCACCCCAAAGCATTTGCCGAAATCATTTATAACTATCAGATTCTTCCGGACAGCCTCATCAATTTAACCGCCATTGTTCTACCGTGGCTCGAAATGTTTATGGGCGTTTTTTTGATTATCGGGTTCTGGATGCCGGGGATTGTGGCCTGGTGCAATATCCTGCTTGTGGTATATCTTAGTATATTATGTTTTAATTTGGCAAGGGGGCTTGATATCAATTGCGGGTGTTTTTCCACCACCAAGGGAAGCGCCATCGGTATCGCGACCATTTTGTGGGATGTCCTTTTTCTCGCCCTATCAGGATATCTGTTTTTTAGGGTCTTCGTGTCAAAGGCCGGTGGAGTTTCAAAGTAAAGAATCCCGGCCCATCGAAGATCCCGCATTGACTTATTAAAATTCCAAATAACAATCCCCAAATATTTTAACATGTTAAATAATGCTTCGCATTAAATCTTCGATTTATTTAACAGGGCAGGCAAATACCAATGACCCAAATTCGAATATCCAAACAATGTCGTCTTTGAAGGTTTTGGTCATTAAATATTTGAATTTGAGACCTGCCCGCTCGTGCCTTGCAATGGCAGGCGGGTTTATTTGGAATTTGGTGCTTGGAATTTATGATTTTAGACACAAAACTCAAAGGCAGATCCATCTGTCCTTGACTCCCGCGAAGCATGGGTTTTTCAGGGTGAAATAAAAAATGGGGTTATCTCCGGGACAACCCTTCAAACACATCCCAGAAATCCGGAAACGACTTTTCAACGCATTGTTCATCTCTGATAATGATACCCGGAACCCTCAGGCCGACAAGAGCAAAACTCATGGCCATACGATGATCCCCGTAGGTGTCAATTTCAGCACCTTTAGGACTTCCGCCTTTGATTTTCATATCGGTATCGCTGCAACTCGCTTCTATCCCGATTTTGGAAAGCTCTTTTACAACAGAACCCAAACGGTCACTCTCTTTTGCCCTGAGGTGACCCACATTCTCGATCACCGTAGTTCCTCCGGCAAATGCCGCGACCACTGCCAGTGTCGGCACCATATCCGGCATATCGGCCATATCAACTGTTATCCCCGAAAGGGATCCACCGGAAACTGAAATGCCGTCGGCTTCATGATTGATTTTACACCCCATATTTTCAAGAACTTGCGTAAAACGGACATCGCCTTGCCGTGTTTTATTTGTCGTCCCCTTTACTTTAATCTTTAAGCCGGTGATGGCGGCTGCCGCCCAAAAATATCCGGCCTGAGAACAATCGGGCTCAACCGCATAAGATCCTGCCCTGTAAATCTGTCCTCCGGCAACGCTGAAGCGTACGTAACCGTCACGTTTGACTTGGACGCCAAGTTCTTCCATGACATCAACGGTCATATCCACATATGGTTTTGATACAGGACCTTCGATGATGTTTATTTCAACTCCCTTTTGCGTGTAAGGTGCGATTAGAAGCAGCGATGAAAGAAACTGGCTGCTGACGCCACATCTCAGCGCAACGCTGCCGCCTTCAACTTTGCCGCCTTTGACTTCAACGGGAGGACATCCCGTATTTTTTTTCGATCGGGCGGTTACCCCCATCTGAACGAGTCCATCCAGCAAGTCCTGGATGGGTCTCTCTTGCATCCGTTTTATCCCTGTCAGCGTGTAGCTCCCCTGCCCCAGAGCCGCCACGGCGGTTAAAAGGCGCATTGAAGTTCCGGAATTTCCGAGGTATATCGGATTATGACACGGCTTCAATCTCCCCTGCCCCCCATGCACGACAAACCGATCATCCCGTACATCTATAATTATTCCCATTTGCTTTAATGCACCTAAAGTCAGAAGCGTATCTTCGCTTTTTAATCCATTGGTTATGGTACAAACCCCGCCGGAAAGGGCTGAAGCAATGAGAATCCTGTGGGTGTAACTCTTTGAACCCGGAACGGTGACTTCACTATCATATATTTTCTGTTGTTTTATTTCGATCACTGATCTGTTATCCGTTATCACTTCGCCAAAAAACGATCCTTTAAATAGCCTCGAGTTGTCATCCCTAAAGGATTTATGACCTGTAATCTCCTTGGGAACCTGGAATAATGGAATGTTGGAACAATGGGTTTTTTAAAGGAAAAATTATTTTTTTATCCTTCGAAATTAAAAATGCCGCTGCCTATTTCTCCGTGATGGACTCTTCTATCTTCATGCCAAAATGTCTGCCGCCCTCTTCCATTGCCACCAGGACCTTGTCACCGGGAGACAGGTTCACAACCGACACGGCCTTTCCCTGGGGATCGGTCAGCCGGATGGTTTCCGCATTTTGAACAATGGTGGTAATTTCTTTGTCGTTAAAAACAGCCTTTATTAACATTAACGGACGTTTTTCGATCTTCAAGCGCCCGACAATGCCGGAGACCGTATCTCCTTTAAAATCGACGATCAGTACCGGATCTCCGGCTGAAAGCTCTGAAAGGTATCTTGTTTTTCCCCCAGGAACCCTGGTGTATGAATGCACCGGCCCTGCATTCACCCGAAAGGGCCTGGGCGAAACATACGGATTGGATATGCTTTCGGAATGGATGAGGAACAGCGCACTGCTGCTGTTTCCAACCAGCATCCCCTGTCCCATTCCCATGGCCGTGCACGTGTCCACACAGACCCTGTCCCCCATTCCAACGGGTCTTACTTCGATGACTTCGGCAGTCTGGAGCGCAATCCTGTCCCCCTTTGAACGAAACCATGAGAGTGCCTTTTTAAGCTCAATTGCATCATTTGCATGAAAAAGGACATGCCTCACGCCTTTTTCAAGAATTCCGAAAGCGGTCTCCATCTCTTCCAGGCTTCGCACCTGGGCAATAACATTCGCACCCTTTGCTATGAGATTTTCAAGGGGGATGATTGTCCAGTCACTGCATTGAAGGATAACACGTTTCTTCTGACTGAGTTTGACGATTTTATCCTCATCCTCGCCGCTTTTGACGTTAAAAAACACGACGTCTTCACCGAGCTTTAATTCACCATCTTCGGAAATGGTCTCAATCCTTCCCAAAGCTTTTACTTTTTCGGAATATCCCTGGGGAAGCATGATACCGTCTGCACCGCCTTCAAGTGCGGTGGTAACGATTTTTTTATCCCAGGGATCCACCTTTACCCATATTTTTCGCATTGTATTATTCCCTAACTACCCAAAATTTTTAGGGCATCTTCTACGCTGCTACCGTCGTGAACGATGGACGAGATTGCCTTTACCATGAGTGTCGGATTTTCATGCTGAAACACGTTCCGGCCGATGGAGGCACCGGCTCCTCCGGCTTCAATGGACCCTTTTACCATTTCGAGGATTTCCCGATCGGAATCCATCTTGGGCCCGCCGGCAATGACCACCGGAATTGAACACCCTGACACCACTTCTTTAAACGTTTCCACAGAGCCGGTATACGACACCTTGACAATGTCCGCACCCATCTCGTTTCCAACACGTGCGGCATGCTTTACTGCATTGACATCATATTCGTCCTTGATCTTTTCGCCCCGCGGGTAGATCATGGCAAGCAGCGGAAGCCCCCAGATTCGGGCTTCATTGCTTACCCGGCCAAAATCGCGCAGCATCTCCTTTTCCTGGCCGTTTCCGAGATTGACGTGAATGGATACCGCATCGGCGCCAAGCTTGATCGCTTCTTCAACAGTGCAAACAAGTGTTTTCACGTTGGGATACGGTGAAAGGCTCGTGGAAGCGGACAAATGAATGATCAGACCAATGTCTTTACCTTCTCCGCGGTGTCCTTCACCCACAAGCCCTTTGTGTTCCACAATGGCATTTGCGCCACCTTCCGCCACTTTCTGAATGGCATCTTTCATATTCTTCAGTCCGTCGATGGGACCCATTGAAATTCCGTGATCCATCGGAACAATGACCGTCTTACGGGTGTTTCGATTGATAATCCGTTCTATACGGATCCGTTTTCCTAAATATGTCATGTTGTCCGCCTCCTTTTCCACGAAAAAAGGCCGTGAAATTTCTCCACGGCCCTTAAAACACGAAACCGTGGGATATTCGATCTACCCACGGTTTTTTCGCTTTGCAAGTTGTTCTTGTATCAGCGCACCTCAGGCAGACCGGTACTAAAATAATACCAGTAATAAAAAAAATAGCTGCCTGTTTTTTTATGCACCATTTATTTTCCTTGATTCAATTAATTTGGAACCCCTCTTAACTTATAGATTTTTTAATGTCAAGACTTTTTTTATTCGCTAAATCGGGACCGAAGCCTTGTAAAGAACAGCATCTCCTTTAATACTGTAGTTTTTTACTATTGCGGATATCAGTATCGACATTCCCTTTTTAATGAGGACGCTGTTATTATTCGCCAAGTCCTTAATGACTGCATTTCCGTCCGTGCAAAGCAAAATTTCAACGCACCTTTTATCGGGACTGTAATAATTCATATCAGTTTTTACCGTAATCACCGACAAGGCAAACTCTTCGGCATGACTTTCATATCGATGTTCGCACGGATTGATTCTTTCCATATTGAGAATGTTGATTTCGCATTCTCCAAAGTTAAGTATATTCAACAGCTCTTTAACATCAACATGCTTCGGCGTGAGTCCGCCCCGTAATACATTGTCTGAATTCGCCATTAATTCTATACCGACACCCCCCAGATAGGCATGAAGCGTTCCGGCCGGCAGGAACATGGCCTGACCCGGCTCCAGACGGATCAGGTTCAAAATGACCGGAGAAAAAATACCGATATCCGACGGGTACTCTTTATTAAGCTCGATCATCCACTGATATGCCTTATTTTCACCCCTTACCTGCTTTACATTTTTTATCGCATCATCAACGACTTGTTTCTGAAACCTATGTTCCATGGTCATCATGGCCTGAAAAAAATGCTTTAACCCAATAGAATCGGGCTTTCGATGAAGAAGATCAAGCTCCCCTTTTAATCCCGGCGGGCATATTCTTTCCAGAAGCGAAATCATGGCGGAAATTTTTCGAAATCCGTTCAATGCCCAGAATGGGGACAGGGCGCAGATACACTCGGGTTTGTGGTTGTCATCCTTGTAATTTCTGTTAAACGCATCCAAAGGAATTCCGAGCTTTTTTTCCCTTTCGAATCCTTCCCTGGCCTGATCCCGGCTGGGATGCGCCTGAATGGAAAGCGGTTTTTCGGCAGCCAGCACCTTAAATAGATACGGAAGCCTGTTTTTAAACTTTTCAGCGACTTTTTCACCAAGAATGTCTTGCGGATTTTCCTCAATTAATTCCAGCAAGGATCGCCACGCGCCATTGCATTTTGCCATTGAAGATGCCTTTGGGTGGGCGCCCATCCATAGCTCCGCCTGGGGGGTGTCTGCCGGAGAATCACGGCCTAAAAGTTCGGGAATGGCTGTGTACGAGCCCCAGGCATACTCCTGAATGGTATTTTTAAGTACGCATATTCCGGTCATGCTTCACCTTGATTTCCGACTGCACCCTTTCATTCAATGAAAGCCTTATCAGATAAATTTCAACGACATCGGTCCATCGCCATATATTTTCCCAAAAGGCGATATGAACCATTACGTCGCAGCGTGACCCGATATTTCAGGATTTGTGATGGATTTGATGGTGTTAAAAAAACAGTGCATTCAATCCTGAATATCGGGTCACTGCGAAAGATATTGCTATTGACAAGCATATCGCCTTTTAGGAAAACTCATGGCGATGCGCCTTCACTTCTGAAACCGGATAAAACCATCGCTGTATGTTGAGGTTGCGCAACATTTTAGGTGCGAAACCTGACAGTTTTTATTTAAACAGACTTTAAATCTTTCTACAAACTAAAAAATGTTTCGGTTTACTTCTCTTCCTCAGGATGATATTAAGATATATATAATGATTGATAATAGTTAAAGGTGTTCCAATGTCCATTCTGGTCAACGAAATATTTTACAGCATCCAGGGAGAGTCCACATACAGCGGCCGTCCCTGTATATTTGTCAGGCTCACGGGATGCAATTTAAGGTGCACATACTGCGATACCCAATATGCTTATGAAGAAGGGCAAAAGATGGAGATTGCCCAAATCATGCGCCGGGTTGCCGACTACAAGTGCCGGTTGATTGAAATTACCGGCGGTGAACCATTACTTCAAAATGAGACCCCGCTTTTGATTTCAACATTTCTCGATAATGGATATGTCGTCATGATGGAAACCAACGGAAGCCTTGACATCAGTCGGGTTGATGACCGGTGCATAAAAATCTTGGACGTGAAATGCCCCACAAGCAGTGAATCCGATAAAAATGACCTTGAAAACCTTAAAAGGCTCCATCCCAAAGATCAGATTAAATTTGTCATCGGCAACCGCGAGGATTACGCGTATGCCAAAAGCATTGTCGCATTGCATTGCCCGGATTTTTCCGGGGATCACATTCTCTTTTCTCCGGTATCCGGGAAAATGTCACCCGCCGAACTGGCGGATTGGATACTTGAAGACAATCTGGACGTCAGGCTTCATCTTCAATTGCATTCAATAATATGGCCGAACAGAAAAAGAGGAGTATGATCCGGATATGAGCCCAGCCCGTAAAGCCGTTGTGCTCTCCAGCGGGGGAATCGATTCCACCACTGCCATGGCAATAGCCAAACACGAAGGCTTTAAAATTTACAGCTTGAGTTTTTTCTATGGACAGCGCCACGCTTTCGAACTTAATGCGGCCCAAAAAGTGGCAAACGCCATCGGTGTCACCGAACACCTCGTCCTCAACATTGATTTAACCCCAATAGGGGGATCGTCCCTAACAGGTAATATTGATGTGCCAAAAGACAGAGGTGAACAGGAAATGACCCGGGGAATACCCGTTACCTATGTTCCGGCAAGAAACACGATTTTCCTTTCCTTTGCCTTGGCATGGGCCGAGGTTCTCAAATCATCGGACATTTTCATCGGTGTAACCGCAATTGATTACAGCGGATATCCGGATTGCAGACCCGAATATATCGAAGCATTTGAACGGATGGCCAATCTTGCTACAAAGGCAGGTGTGGAAGGCATCACAAAAATCAGGATCAATACACCGCTTATTCACTTGACCAAAGCACAGATTATCCAAAAAGGAGTTGAATTGGGGGTTGACTATGCATTAACCCACAGCTGCTATGACCCTTCCCCTCAGGGTCTTGCATGCGGCAAATGCGACAGTTGTTTCTTGAGAAGGAAAGGTTTTAAAGAAGCGGGGGTATCGGACCCGACAGGATATGTTGACCCAGCCCTCTGATTCTGTAAATTCGATGACGGATTTGATGTCATTGCACTCGCGGTTTCTGTTGCAAAGCGTGACCATATTTACACGGCCTGTTGCTCAAACAAAAATCTATTTGAGTGCTCACTGAAACGCTTACTTACATAAATCTTGGAAAAAATAGAAAAGCGATTTCAACTGGTTATTTCCCCTCCAAAACGCCCTTGACCTTTTCTGACAGCGCTGCCAGTTTAAGTGGTTTTTGTATAATAGTACCTGTTTCCCTGGCAAGCTCTGTTTTCGGTTCTTTTATTTCTTTTGGCATGTCCTCAACGGCAGGCAAATAGATACGGACTACGGTCCCTTGGCCCAATTGGGATTCAACCGAAATCCAGCCTCCATGGTTCTTGACAATACCATACACCGCAGCCATCCCAAGGCCACGACCCTGAAATTTTCTGGTGAAAAAGGGCTCAAATATCCTACGTTTCGTCTCCATGTCCATGCCTCTTCCATTATCCTGAACCGTGAGGCAACTGAAACGCCCCGGCTCAAGACCAGGATTGTATTTCGCAACCCCCTCGTCAATTTCTTTATCGCTGGTCCTTATGGTGATCTGACCTTGACCTTCTATAGCCTCTGCCGCATTAATCACCACGGCCGAAAGTACCATATGCATCTGGGTCCTGTCCGCAATTACGTTGGAAATATCCCTGGCAAGATCTATCTCAACATGGATAGCGGGAGCGATTTTTTGCTGAATCATGGGCAACGTTTCTTCCACGAACTTACTTAAAGACATATTTACCGGCCAGTACTTTCCCCCTCGTGCATATGCCAACAGCTGATCTGTAAGGTGGACCATCCGTTGAACGGCGTTGCTCATGGCTTCGACATACCGATCTATACTTGTCGTGTTGGGAAGATCCATCTTAAGAAGATCTATGTTTCCGGTAATGCCTGACAATGCGTTGTTGAAATCGTGTGCAATCCCGCCGGCCAAGGTAAAAATGCTTTCCATCCTTTGGATTTGAAGTTCCTTTTTCTCTTCTTCCGCCAGCTTGTGTCGAGTGATATCTTGAATTTGAACCAGGTAACCGCTTGCGCGACGATCTGTCCCGCCGTCCATCGGAGTGATGACGGTTTCAAGATAAGCCATCCCTGATCTGTTTCTTTCAACCGATTCAAATTCATCGACTTTATCAAAGTTAAAAGGAGCTTGATATCTCACTGTTTCTCCTTTAAGGAGTTTTGCCTTCAATTCAGAAGCTACGTTCGGTGCATCAATCAGTTTGAGATTTTTCATATGAACGGGGTCCGACACACCAAAGATATTCATGCAAGATTTATTGGCCTCAACCAACAGGCCGTTCTGATCGTAAACCGCAATGCCAATGGGAGATTGTGAAAAAATCTCTCTGAATCTTCTCTGTGAGACTTTCAGCGACTCTTTAAGTTTCCATTCGCGAACCACCTTGCCGATCACGCTCGGTATCAGGGTAAAGAAATCTCCGGACTTTACCAAATAATCCCATGCTCCCAATTTCATAGCCCGGATCGCGACGTTCTCATCTCCTTGGCCGGTTATCATGATGACCGGAATGTCCCTTTTTCCCCGATTCAAAGATTCTAAAAATTCGATTCCATTCATGCCGGGAAGGAGGTAATCCGAAATAATAAGGTCCGGATTCATTTCATCGAGCCTTTCGAGACAACCGGCAGCCTCCTGAAAATAATGGATCAAAGCATCCGGATAGGCCTTTATGATGGCCCGTTTAATGAGATGAAAGTGTGCTTCGTTATCTTCAATAATCACAAGCTTCAATTGTTTCATTTTGGTAATCCTTTAAACGTTACTACTGATTAGAATTCGCTTTTAAAGGAGAATTAAGTGACATTTTTATTAACTGTGCGGTTTCAGGATCAATCGCCACATAACATATAGAACCCTTCTGTATTCGGCAGTAAATTCAATCCGGATGCCGGCAAGCGAAATTCCCATAGTAAATGCAAGGTATCAACCTTGAGTAATATTTTTTTATGCCAGTGAGTTTGCTGTGGAAAAACCAAGTTCGAACGCCTTTAAGTTATATTCAACAAAGTCTTTTTTTGTTTTTGTTCTAATGGCTTCCTTTACGATCTTTTTGGTCAAAGGAATCTTTTCGGTCTGAATCAGGGCGCCCAACAGTACCATATTGACGGACAGGATATTTCCGGCGTCACGAGCTACGGACTCAGCGTTAAAGGCAATCAGCTTCGCCGTCTTGGATCGAATCAAAGATTGAAGCACATCCAGATCCGGATAAATTCCGCTTCCCGTAGTAACCGTAAACGGCGACAAAGGCGCCAAATTGGAAATGACGACCGTGTTGGAGTGACACTTGTTTAAAGCTCGAAGCGTTTCCGATGGCTCGAATCCAACCAGCACATCTGCCTCGCCATCCGAAATGATGGTGCTTTGAGCATCTCCGAATACGATGCTCGATTCTACCACACCGCCCCTTTGAGCCATGCCGTGTATTTCGCTCATGCGAACCGGAACATCGGCAATCAGCGCGGATTCTCCGATCACCCTGGAGGCCAGGAGATTCCCCTGTCCGCCTACAGCAACGATGATGAGTCTTGTTGGTTTCATAGTTGTAGTCCGCTTATAAATTTTATGCAGAAACGATTGACGATTTTCGATTGTCGAAGATCACGATTATTCAGGGAAACATTTAATCACGAAAACACGAAAAAGAAAATGATTCCGAGATTAAAGGGTTCAAGTCTCACGGTTCACGCTTCAGCAACGCCAATACCCGAACTTAATGGGTCATTTATCATATCGGTCGCCGAGCCAACGACCCTCCGGGTGTTTTGTGTGGGAGGGACCGCGGCCCCGCGGTCCTCCGAATGTCTTTTCAACTTTGAATGTTGAACGGTGAACCCGGAACCGATCAGGTTATTATTTCGTGCTTTCGTCCTTTCGTGTTTTCGTGATTGGTTTTTTGACACAATATGAAATGAAATCTTCATCCGGCATTATCCTTTAGGGGCAGTATCGCATGTTCCGGGCAGATCTGGGCACAGACGCTACAACCCGAACACAGGACCGGGTCTATTTTAACTCTGTTCTTCCTGATAAAAAACGCGGGACATGCCAGGTCGTTGATGCAATCTCTGTGTCCTTTACATTTTTCACTGACAAAAAAGGGCTTCCCGCGGGGTTTCTTCAAGGTTTTTGCAAACAATACGCAGGGTTCCCGGGATATAATCACCGAAACCCCCTTGAAAGCCAGGGCCTCCTTTATGGTATCGATGCTCTTTTTGACCCGGTACGGCCGGATGACGGATACATGTTTTACACCGACGGCCTTCACGATATCTTCGATCGACACCTTGCCGTATCCTTCAAAATTGAGCGCTTTCATATCAACCCCCGGATGGGGCTGATGCCCGGTCATGGCGGTGATGCCGTTGTCGAGAATAACCAGCGTAAAATTATGATTGTTGAAAACAGCGTTAATCAAACCGGGAATTCCGGTATGAAAAAATGTGGAGTCCCCGATAAAAGAGATAATCTTTTTGTCTGTGACTTTTGAAAAACCGCAGGATGTGCCGACAGAAGATCCCATGCATATCAGAAAATCTCCAGTGGAAAGCGGCGGTAAAAATCCGAGGGTATAGCACCCGATATCGGTGGGGCAAATCGTCTCCATCCCCTTCGCCGCCTTGTTAACGGCATAAAAGGTGGCCCTGTGAGAACACCCGGCACACAAGCTGGGCGGTCGCTGGGGTATTTCAGGGACATCGGAAAGATCGACGCCGGCACGGGGTTTATAATCCACTCCGAAATATGCAGCAAGACACGCTCTGACCTGCGCAGGATTATACTCATAAAGCCGAGATAAATGGTGATCATCCTTTCCGGTAATGGGAAGCGTCAACCCCGCTTCCTGGGCAAAGGCCTTGACCGCCTCCTCCATAAAAGGCTCACCCTCTTCCACAACCAACACTTTTTCACATTCTTTTAAAAAGTCCTGGATCAGGACCCCCGGCATGGGATGTGAAAATCCGATACGCAAAATTCGAGTGCTGTTTTCGATATCCAGGTCCTTTACGGCATCACATACATAATTGTAGCTTACGCCGTTGCAGATAATTCCCCAATACCCTTTTCCGCTGATCAAATTGTGTTTTGAACTTTCAGACAGTTCTTTGGCTTTATCGAGTTTTTTAATCAGCTTTGCATGCAGGATTCTTGAGACCGCAGGCACGGGTACATAGTTAAGGGGATCTTTCTTAAAATCACCTTTTGTTCCGGATGACTGAATATCACCCAGTGTCACAATCTCCGTGGAATGGTTGATCCTTGTGGTCGTTCTGAAAATTACAGGTAATTGAAGTTGTTCCGACAGATCGAACGCATCAACTGCCATGTCTTTTGCTTCCTGGGCCGAAGAGGGTTCCAGCATGGGAAGACCGGCCAGTTTGCTGTAATACCGGTTGTCCTGTTCGTTTTGACTCGAAAACATGAACGGATCATCTGCCGACACAATTACCAAACCCCCTTTTACTCCCAGATATGCAAGAGTTACGAGGGCATCTGCAGCCACATTCATCCCGACATGCTTCATCACACACATACTGCGAACACCCGAATTGGCTGATGCCGCCGCCACTTCAAGTGCCACCTTTTCGTTGGTACTGTATTCGAAATAAAGATCGCTTTCACAGGATATCTGGAAAAAGTTTAAGGATATTTCCGAAGACGGTGTGCCCGGGTATGTTGTGGCAACAGCAACGCCGGCCTCAATGGCTCCCCGGGCAATGGCTTCGTTCCCTAAAAGGAGCATTTTTAAGCCGGGCTGTCTGGTCAGCAGTTTATGCATTGTCTTTTCCTTAACATCTGAATATTTGTTTGCTGTATAATTTTTTTTCTGTGAAAATAATTGAAAGGTCGGGGGGTTTTTATTTGTTAAATCGCTCCAAGGATGATGAATACGTGTTTACAAGAAAAATTCCCCGATCCCTGAAATAATTATCGTTCCGTTTTAAAATATTCGGCATAAAAGTTAAGCTAATATACCAGCATCGTCGTTTGTGTAAAGAATTTTCTGCAAGCCGACAAGCAATTGAAAAAACTTTACAAAAATTTAACCATGATTTATATTATTAAATTTGTTATCCTTTATTTTTCGACAATTATACAAAAATGGTTGTTTTATGTGAGGTATGAATGCGAAACCCGATTATTCTTGTGATTGCAACACGAAATAAAGGTAAAACCCAGGAGATCAAGGACCTTTTAAAAGATTTTCCCGTCGATATAAAAAACCTGGGCGATTTTGGCCCAATTCCCGAATTGGAAGAAGATGGGGACACCTTTGACGAAAACGCTTACAAAAAAGCAAGTTTCGCAGCCAGGATCCTCGGGCAACCGGCCCTGGCTGATGACTCGGGACTGGTAGTGGAAGCCTTGGGCGGTGCTCCCGGAATCCATTCGGCACGCTATGCCGGTGAAAATGCAACGGATGAACAAAGGTATTTAAAGTTGCTCGATGAGATGAAGGGAAAATCAAACCGCAGGGCCGCTTTTGAATGTGTCATTTCCATCGCAGTTCCAACCGGCGCCGCCCTGACATACGAGGCCCGCTGTGAAGGCCTCATTTCTCAAAAACCTGAGGGTTCAAATGGATTCGGATACGATCCGGTTTTCTTTTATCCGCCGTATAATAAGACGTTTGCACAAATAACCAGAGAAGAAAAGAACCGTATAAGTCACCGGGGGAAAGCGCTTGCCGAACTCAAATCGGAGTTTGACAAGGTTCTGATCTGGATCCGGCAAAATATGCCTTTTATAGAAAAACGCTATCATTAATAAGATGAACGATTCGCTGTTTTCGTAACCAAATTTAAATAAAATAGCGTAGGACATCTGGAGTGAAATCTTATGATTGCAGACTTGATCAGAAGAAACAGGAGTTGCCGCAGATTTCATGAGGATCATGCCATAGATCTTGAAACCGTAAAAAGTCTGGTTGACCTCGCAAGGGTGTCGGCATCGGCGGCAAATTTACAGCCGTTAAGATACATTCTTTCGGTTGACCCCCAAATGAATTCACAAATCTTTCCGTGCCTGGGCTGGGCGGGATATCTTAAAGACTGGAACGGACCCCAAAAAGGTGAACGGCCTTCCGGATACATTATTATTCTTTCAGATAGCGAAAAGGCCAATGATTTTGTCGGATATGACTGCGGTATTGCCAGTCAGAGTATTCTCTTGGGCGCAAGAGAAAAAGGACTTGCCGGCTGCATGATCGCATCTGTGAAACGCCAGCAGCTTCGGAGCTTAATCAATATTGACTTACAGTATAAAATACTTCTTGTCATCGCAATCGGAAAGCCCAGAGAAGAAGTTGCGATTGAAATTGTCGGTGACAATAACAATATTCAGTATTGGCGGGATAATGCAGGTGTCCACCATGTACCCAAAAGAAATTTAAACGATATTATCATCCGCTCATACCCCTAAACTGATCGTTTCCAGGTTCAGGGGTCAGGTTTCAGTCCGCCACAGGACATCGGCGGATAGACCCGCCACAAACGACCCCGATAAATCGGGACTTCCGTCACACGGCAAGGCGGATAAATCCGCTTCACTCTGATCGGCGGATAAAAGATTACCATTGCTTGAACAGGATTGATGATTTCAGGATGGATAGTTGTCGATTAAAAAACCACATTTGAAGGAGAAGCCGAATGTTCGAAAAAAAGAAGGGTATAGATATTGTAGCTGAAATTGGCGGTATTACAACCCTTGATAACGCCATGAGACTCTTTGAAGATAAATTAGACGATAAAAATCTAACGCGAATTAAAAAAATTGACCATGCCGAGGTCATTATCAAAATTGCAAATACAATCGCCATGTGTAAACCGGATGATGTTTTTATCAATACCGGATCTGAAGCAGACAAAACGTATATCAGAGAAATGGCATTGAAAAAGGGAGAAGAAGAAGCACTCCCCATGGACAGGCATACCATCCATTTTGATCTTAAAGATGAACAGGGCCGGATTATCGATCGTACGTTCTATATCGCCAATGAAGGAGAAAACATTAGTTCTCTGGCAAACAGAATGGATCGGGCGAAAGCACTGATTGAAATCCGAGAAAAGATGGCCGGCATTATGAAAGGGAAAACCATGATCGTGGGATTCTATTCGCGGGGCCCTATCGGTTCACCCGCATCAAATCCGGCCCTTGAGTTGACCAGCTCGGCATATGTGTCACATAGCGCTGAAATCCTGTACAGAAACGCATTCTCTGTTTTTGATAAAGAGGTTGATCGATTGGGTCATTTTTACACGAATATCCACAGTGAAGGGCGAAACAGACCCGAAGATCTTCCCAATGCACGGGTATTCATGGACCGAAGTTTTCAAACCACTTACAGCTTTAACTGTACGTATGCAGGAAATACCCTGCTTTTGAAAAAAGGGAATCATCGGTTCTCCGTTGATAAAGCCGTGTATGAAAATAGAGGCAATGAGCTGTCGGAACATATGTTTATTACCGGAATAGACGGGCCTGGGGGACGTATCACCTGGTGTACCGGTGCCGCGCCCAGCGGATGTGGAAAAACAACAACGGCCATGGCGGGCAACCATTTCGTAGGCGATGACCTTTCCCAGATGTGGATCGATGAAAACGGGAGTATCCGTTCGATCAACCCCGAATGCGGAATTTTCGGTATCGTCGAAGATGTAAACTGGGAAGGTGATCCTTATCTTATGAAACTTCTCAGGGAACCGGGAACGGAAGTGATATGGTCCAATGTCCTCATTGATGAAAATGGCGTCCCCCATTGGACGGGAAACGGTGAAAATCCACCGCGTAGGGGTAGAAATTTCCAGGGAGAGTGGACAGAAGGGATGACCGATACGCATGGGAAAAAAATACCGATGTCACATCCCAA
>ENA-OSEO01003862-OSEO01003862.1-sediment-metagenome-genome-assembly--contig:-NODE-3862-length-16675-cov-3.744789_pt1 | contig 16675 bp, 16 predicted proteins | sample MGYA00237883_ERZ534232 | MGnify/ENA metagenome assembly ERZ534232 | reverse complement strand
ATATTTGCGTTCCTCGGTGATGATGTTTTCAAAATCGGTGGTCACCTTGCGGCCCTGTCTCTGGACCGATGCTCTGATTTCCTGGTAACTGTCGACGGTATCGATATTGACCTCCAGCGAACCGTCTTTTTCATGGAAATTCAAAATCTTCTCCATCGAGCGTTCGTACTTGAGCAGGTCGCCGGTGATATCCTCGAGGTTTTTGGACAGGGTAGATTTTGCGAATTTGGACTTGATCTCATCGAGCATGCCCTTGGCGCGTTCGATATATGAAATGGCGGTTTCTATGTGCTCCCGGCCCAGGGACAGCAGATAGTTTTTCTCGTACCGGCGCGCCTCCAGGATGACGTTGAAGAGCGTATTTTTCGCCTCGATGATCTGAAGTTTCTGATTGAGGACATAATGGCTGTAATAGCTGAGGACCAGCACAAACAGGCTGATGATCATAAAGACCGGAAAGTGTAGGATGACTTTTCTTTTGAAACTGATTTTCATCGGGTATCATCTGTGCCAAAGGCTACATACCACACACCGGTCCTGCGGGGGATTTGATTTTTTACCCGTTGCTCAAGAATAATAGGGCCGTTCGACCTCGCAAAAGACCTCTTTGACCCCCGGAACCCCGTGAACGAGCTGTACAATCTCCTTGGTCATATCGTCCTGGATGGTTTCACGGACATGCCGCTGCAACCGGGGGCTGGTCATCCCGGTGCTCCGGATCCGTTGGGCCGGGACCTGCACCCGGACCCGGCCGTCGGTGGACTGGACAACCGCCTCGCAGATATCGGCAAGCACGGCCTTCACGTGGCTTACAATGGCCAGATCGCTGATCGCCCTTTGGGATTCCGGGGTGGTTGCAAAGGTTTCGCTCTTTGCAGCGGTGCAAATCATGGTGCAGGCGTCCCATACCTTCAATCCGTTGATGTTGAGAATCATATCGTAGAGGCGCGGGTTTTCGATATCGACCTTGTAGAGATAGCGGGTCCACAGTGCGCGTTGTTTATCTTCGTTTGCCAGAAAGGCGGTGGCTTCTTCCCTTGAGAGGTTCCGTTGTTGTCGCACAAAGGCAATCCGTTGGTCCATTTCGGCGATGACCCGCACTTTCAGCACATGCCCGACCTCGGGGATCAGCATATGCCCCGCATGGCCGTGGTAGACGACATTGTCCTTGCGAACATGATCGAGAAGGGCCGCACGGATATACGCGATATATTTTTCCCGCCCCCGGGTGATCCGATCGAGGATGGAGGGGGCGTCGTGGATCGATTCCAAAAGTTTTTTTTCGGATACCTTGAAATACTCGGATGCCTCAAGCAGGATCTCCCTGCTCACACATTCATACCCGAGGGTTTCGGCCACTTTTTCCGCAATTTCTTTTCCGTGGCTGAAAGATCCCCTTGAAATGGTTATGATCGCCATGCAACACGACTCCTTGTCATTGAATTCCATAAAAAAAGTAAAGAATGGTCAATTCTACGGTCAGAAAGATGACGGTCATCAGCCCCCCGGCCTTGGCATAATCGATGGTGCGATACCCCCCGGGTCTCATCACCAGGGCATTGACCTGGTGGGTCGGCAGCACAAAGGTGTTGGATGCGGACAACCCGACCACCAGTGCGGCCATGCGGGGATCCCCCCCGGAAATGACCACCATGTTCATACACAGCGGGACCAGAAGCACCGTGGCTCCCACATTGGAAACCACCAGGGTGAAAAAAGAGGTCATCAGTCCGACCACCGCCAGCAGAACGATGGGGGACGGTTGGCCGATGACCCCCAAAACGGTCTTGGCGATAAACGCGGCGGTCCCCGTCTTTTCAAAGGCGATTCCCAGGGGGATCAGTCCGGCCAGGAGAAAAACGGTCATCCAGTCCACGGCCCGATAGGCTTCGTCGATGGACAGGACCCCGGTGATGATCATGCCCAGAGCCCCCGACATCAAGGCCACCGAAAGCTGGACCTTAAACAAAATGACCTGGAGCAACGCGATACCCAGCCAGGCGATGGCGAATACCGCTTTCTGGGGGCGCATGATCTCCCCTTCCAGCTGGGTGACAAAAGACAGGGCTCTGGGCTGGGGCCGGTTGTTGATGATATGAAACCGCTCCCAGGGCCCTTGCAACAGCAGGGTATCGCCCATCTGCAGCCGGATATGGGTCAAGCCCCCGTAGTAGACCTTGTCTCCCTTGATCAGCCCGATGGGATTGAGCTGGTAAAGCTCCTTGAAGCTGATCTCGCTCAAGCTCTTTCCGATCAGTTCCGATCGGGGCGGTATGATGGTTTCCGCCATACCCGCGTTGGTTCGGGCAAGGGTTTCCGAAAAAACCTCCAGGCCGGTTTTAATCTGCCATCCGAATTCCTTGGCAAGCCTGCGGATGTTTCTTTCCCTGCCGACAACCGCGATCGTGTCCCCGGCCGATATCCTGTCCGTGCTTCGGGGTACGAAGTTTTTTCGTTTTTGTTCGGAATGATCGACGGCCACCACCGTGGCAAGATACCGGGTCCGGACCCCCAGTTCCTCCAACGTTTTGGGGCCTTGAAAGCCTTCGGGAATGTGGATTTCATATAAATTCTCAAGGACCTGATACACTTCCATCAGGGAGGCGGTGACATCTTTGTCCGCCTCTCCCTGCCCGGCGGGCAGGACAAGCCGCCCGAACAGAACAAAGTACAGAATCGCGCTGCCCAGCAGGCAGATCCCGATGGGGGTCTGGGTGAACAGGCCGAAAGGTTCCAGTTTTTTCCCCCCCAAGACCATCAGATCATTCAAGAGGATGGTGGGGCTGGCCCCCACCAGCGTGATGGTGCCGCCGATGATGGCGCAAAACCCCATGGGCATCAGGAGCCGGGAGATGGGGATCCCCAGCCGTTTGCTGATCCTCTGGGTGGCCGGCATGAAAAGGGCCGCGGCCCCGATGTTCTGCATCATGCTGGAAATGGTTCCCACCGTTGCGGAGACCAGGATGGTAATCTTTTTCTCGCTCTTGCCGGCAAACTTGATGATCGGACCGGCCACCCGGTTCATGACACCGGTTTTATCCAGCCCCGCACCGATGATGATCACCGCGATGATCGAGCAGACCGCGTTGCTGCTCAACCCCACAAACGCCTCTTTCGGAGAAATGACCCCGATCAGGGGCAGCAGCACCATCATCAGGATGCCCACGACATCGACCCGGACCCACTCGAAAACAAAAAGAATAATCACAAATAGAAGGACCACCATGGTCAAAATCATCTCGGGTGTCATCCTGAAAAATCCTTTCCTTCTCTACCCGGCCGACAGGGAGCCGTGATCGTCGATACCCAAGGGCCCATTTTTTCTACCGCTTCCTTCTGTTTTCATTTCTGAACCAGAAACACAAAAAAAACGCAACCAAAATCAGCGCCAAACCGAGATAAAACTGAGCGGTCATGTGCATTCCTCCGTTTTGTTCCTCGCCGTATCCGGCAGGGGCCGGCCGTATCCTTCCCCTCGCGGGGGAGGACCGGGAGGGGGTCATTGAAAATCATCTGAAACGTCTTCATATCCAAAAAAAAACAGAAAATCCAGCGTATCTCATTTGCTCGCCGGATTTTCTGTCTGGTCTGCCCGTTGTATGCGAATCGGCCCTTCCGTCCACTGTCGAAACGCTCTACCCAATCGGATGCCTGGGGTGGGATGGAAGGGCATCCGATTTACAACATGGAATAGACAAAGATCTCCTGCCGGGGCCTTTCACTATTGTCGGGCCGCACGGTATCCTGCTCTTCTTCGGATACGACAAACTCGAATTCGCCGATTTCTTTTCTGAGATCCTTGAGAACTTCGTAGGATTCGCTGAATTTCACCACATGGGTAAAAGCAATCCCCCGTTTTTCGGCCGCTTCACGGAAGGGATGGACATTATGCTCGGCCAGCATCTGAAAATCGGTGCAAATTTGATCTCTGGAGGAAGACAATTTGAATGTCTCACAGGATAGCGGGGCCGTGTTTAGGGCGACAATCTCGTAGGACATTCTCTCGGCCATATCGATGGCATAATCGATGATCTCTTTGGAGAAAACGCTCTCTTTTCCGACAACGACCAGTTTTCGGGATTCTTCGACGGCTTTTGCCTCCTGGAGCATCCCTTCGGCATGATCGTGCTGACCGGCCTCGGCAAAGGTGATGGCTTCCTGATACTGATCCACCCTTCCGGATAATCCCCGCATCTTGTTTCTGATTTTTCCAAGTAGTTTGACCACGTGAGTGCCCTCCCTAAGCCTTTTTTCGTATCTATCGGTACGGCTGAATCATGAACTCCGAATCACCACCAGCGGAATCGACAGCGCCTCTTGAATTTTCTGGGTGATCCCCTCGAATCGTCCGGCAAAACCGTTATCCGCTCGCTTCCGGTGGCCTGCGTCATAAATGGTGAGCACCACATCTCTGTGCTCCTTCAGGTAATCGACAATCTCGGCTCCGGGATTGCCCGATTTCATCGTCAAACGAAACGGAACGATCTGTTTTTCGGATTCGGGCATCATTTCCCGAAAAGCCCTCAAGGCCTCGGTCATCAATTCGTTTGCCGTATCATGCGCTCCGGCCTCGGCAAAAGCCGCCGCCATCAGGGATCCTTCGACATACCGCTTGGCGGGTCCGGTTTTCCTCCGCGCCTGGGCGAGATATTCGCCGTATTTCTTCGGATGGATCACCTGGAGCACGTTCAATTCGGCCTTGATTCGTTTGCACAGTTGAACGGCATAATCAAAAGCCCTTTTATCGGGGGTCGTTCCGTCGATGGCCAACAGCACTTTTTCCATTCCGCTTTCCTTGGGTGCAGCCCACAGGCCGATCAGATTCTCATGTCCTGTTGTCTGTTTTCCTGCCGCTTGATTTCAGCCGTACGCTTTTGTTGGGTCTTTTTCGAATCCTGCCCCATGACCTCCATGGCAATCTCCCGCTCGTCTGCCTCGGCAAATGTGATCGCCGCCATCCATCGGTCGAATGTATTGATCCGCGCTTTCAGATTGAACATGGTGTTGATCTCCTTTTGGGTTTTTGAATATAAAGGGATAGCAAGCCCTGTGCCAAACCGGTCGATACGTATTTAACCACATGAAATAATTAAATATTTAAGTATTTTGGAGGATTCGGGAGGGCGGTGCAATTTGTTACATTTTGAAACACATTTTTTGGCGAGTTGTTTTTAGTAAATAATATCAAAAAGATATGGATTGTTTCAGAGACGAACGCGATGTTGCAGAGTGTAACGTTTTTATGAACCGGCGGCGCCTGTCCCGGGGAGCGTGATACCGTTGCCGGGGGGTCGTGGGGGTTTGGCCGGTTCATCAAAAGGATTGCGGACCGGCAAAGTTCTGGTTTATATTTAAAAAAACACCAACCGGGGATGAGCCATGCGTATTTTCAAAAAAGGGGAGCCGCAGATATCCGATATCGACGACTTAAGGCATATCGTGCTGGATGCCAAGATGCCGTCTCAGGTGGAAAAGGTCGCTGTGAAAGAGACCGAGCGACTGTCCAAGATGAGTCCGTCGTCCGCCGAGTACACCATCGGGGTCAATTATATCGAATACCTGATCAGCCTGCCCTGGCAAAGCATGACCGAGGACAATCTGGATATCGACCGGGCCGAGCAGATTCTCAATGACGCCCACTATGGTCTGCACAAGATCAAAGACCGGATTCTGGAGCATCTGGCGGTGCGGATTTTAAAATCCTCCACCCGCCATAAAATTCTGGTGGTGGACGATGAAAAGATGGCTCGGATGAACCTTGAGTTCGTGTTCACCAAGGAGGGGTACGCCGTTCAAACCGCGGCCAGCGGCAGCGAAGCGCTGGGGCTTCTGGAAAAGACCGCCTTCGATGTGGTGGTAACCGATTTCAAGATGGATCAGGTCGATGGGATGGGGGTGCTGGAGCAGGCCAAACGGAAAAATCCCCAAACCGAGGTCATTATGGTCACCGGGTATGCCACGGTCCCACGGGCCATCGAAGCCATGAAAAAGGGGTCCTACCACTTTCTGTCCAAACCGCTGAACCTGGCCGAAATACGATCCACCATCAAAAAAGCGCTGTTCAAGAAAAAGTATCTCCTTTCGGTCAAGGGCCCGGTCCTCTGTTTTGTCGGGCCTCCGGGAACCGGAAAAACATCGTTGGGGAAATCCATTGCACTGAGTCTGGAGCGCAAATTTACCCGTCTGTCCCTGGCCGGAATAAAGGATGAAGCGGACATCAGAGGCCATCGCAGAAGCTATGTGGGGGCGTTGCCCGGCAGAATCGTACAGGAAATCCGAAGAGCGGAATCCAAAAACCCGGTGATCATGCTCGATGAGATCGACAAGATCGGAAAAGAGTTCAAGGGGGATCCGTCCGCGGCCCTCCTGGAGGTGCTCGATCCCGAGCAGAATACCCATTTCTTCGATCATTATCTGGATGTGCCCTTTGACCTATCACGGGTGATGTTTATCGCCACCGCCAACACCATCGACCCGATTCCCGAACCCCTGCTGGACCGCCTGGAGGTTCTCTATCTATCCGGATACACGGAAGAAGAGAAGATGAACATCGCCATAAAGTATCTCATCCCCAGAGAGATCGAGGATGCCGGGCTTTCCGAAAATCCTCCGGATTTCACCCCGGAGGCCATCCGCAAGATGATCCGGGAATATACCCGGGAGGCGGGCCTTCGAAATCTCAAACGGCAGATCGCATCCATCTGCCGGAAAAAAGCGCGGGAACGATTGCGGATACAGGCCGAAGAACCCTCAAACCGGATAACCCCGGAAGCGGTGGAGAGCCACCTGGGGCCGCGGGTCTATTTTTTTGAAAGCGCCGAGGCCAAAGAAAGGGTCGGAATCGCTACGGGGCTGGCCTGGACCGAAGCCGGGGGCGAGATCATTTTTATCGAAACGACAAAGATGAAGGGGAAAAACAATCTCATCCTGACCGGTTCGTTGGGGGATGTGATGAAAGAGTCGGCCCAGGCGGCGTTGAGCTATATTCGAAGCCACACGGAGCTTTTCAATATCGATGAGAATTTTTTCGATACCCACGACATCCACATTCACGTTCCGGCCGGAGCCATCCCCAAGGACGGGCCGTCGGCCGGCCTGCCCATTGCCGTTGCCCTGGTCTCCCTGTTGACCGGGCGTCCCTGCAGAAGGGATACGGCCCTGACCGGGGAGTTGACCCTGAGCGGAAGGATCCTGCCGGTGGGCGGCGTGAAGGAAAAGGTCCTGGCGGCTCACCGGGCCGGGGTGACCTCGGTGGTTTTTCCGGGCAGAAACCGCGGTGATCTCAAGGAAATCCCCTCCGAGGTGCAGGAAGAACTCGAAATCATCACGGTGGATGAGCTGGGCGAAATCATCGATCGGGTGTTGATGTAGGTCCGCGTGGCGCCGCATGGGGCCGCGGGTCTGGTTTCACCCCTGGTGTTCCAGGATATCGGCCACCGCCAGAAATAGATCGGTATCCCGGAGCACGCCCACCAGGTTGTCCCCCTCGTATACGGGAAGTACCGTGATTTTGTTTCGAAATATCTCTTTTAGCGCATCCATGAGGCAGGCCTCCGCATCGATGGTCCCCCGGACCTTGAGCATCACCTCACTCACCCGGGTTTCCGCATTTTTCAGGACCCGCGCCCAAAATCCGAGATTGCCCTCGTCCTGGTCCGATGCACCGGCCTGGGCAAAGGTCATGCTCACCCCGATGGCCGCCAGTTTTTCGGAGAGGCCCCCCGCGATTTCCGGAATCAGGGTTTTTAGAAAGGATCTGAAATCCAAGATCCCCGCCAGCCGGCCCCGATCATCGAGGACAAGGACCGTGCGGGGCCCGGCTTCCGTGCACATCCCGGCTTCCAGCTCGCAGTAGGATTTTCTCAAGGATAAAACGGCTTCCCGCAAGGATGCGTCCTTGGAAACCGAGGCGTAATGATGTATCGGAATCATTCGATCCTTGACTTTTTCTTTAAACAGCATACCGCCTCCTCCTTGACCCTTGGCTAATGTCCGCCGGAAATGACCCCGCTGGCGGCCAAAAACAGGACGAGGGCCTCCAGTACCGCCAGGACCGCATAGATGCCGTCTTTGTTTTTGACCAGAACCGGGACAATGGAAAGATAACAGACGATGGTGACCCCCGCCAGAACGGCAACCCCGATAAAATTGATAAAGTCTCCGTATGCGAGGAAACCCACCCAGGCCCATCCGTTTTGGATGTTTGCCTGGTGAAGGTAATCGTCCACATTCATGGACCAGAAGCGGGGCAGATCCTCCAGCGGGATATACGGTTTCATGATTCCGAAAGTGTAGATCGCAAAGGTGACCAGCAGGATGATCAGCCCGATCAGCATTCCGATTTCCAGAACCCGTGCATAGCGGAGTTGCTCGGGGGTTGCTTTCAAAGAGCGTTCAGAAGCCTCACTCATGATTCGATCCTCCATATCCTGTCCACCGGTCTGTGGTCATCGCACCCGGCTCCGGTGCGATCTATATGCCCAATCCCTTCATCAACGCCCGGACCCCTGAAAATCCCAGAATGGTGATCACCATCCACCGAATGAAGGTAGGCTTGGCGATTTTGAGCAGGTGGACACCCACAAAGGATCCGAGCATGATCCCCACAAGGGAAGGAACCACCATCATGGGGATCACACAGCCTTTGTTCATATAGATCCAGGCAGCCGACGTGTCCGTGATGGAAAGGAGAAATTTGCTGGTGGCCACGCTGATTTTCAGAGGGGCGCCCATGATCAGGTTGAGCACCGGCACATTGGCCCATCCGGCACCCAGTCCGAACATTCCCGCCATGACCCCGATGACGATAAACAGCAGCAATCCCAGCGGGGTTCTGTGGATCTTCCAATCGATGATCTGTCCGGTGCTTCCTTCCTGGTATACCCCGTAAATCCGGAGGGTAGAGGAGAGCCTGTCGGCCTGGGGGACATCCGGGAATGTGGATTTCTTTGCGGTCAGCATCAGGATGCAGATGCCGATGATGGTGGCGCCGAGACTGATCTGAACGATGTGGGTCGGCAGCGCCAGGCCGATCATCGCACCGACGATGGCGCAGGTCGAAGCGATCAGGGCAACGGGAATCGCCAGCCGGAGACTGGCAAGATTCATTTTCAGCAGGCCGGGTCCGGCCGCCAGTGCGCCGGAAAGGGCGACAAGCAGGCCGGCGCCCCGTACGAAATCGAGGTGAAAAGGGAAAAAGCCGCTGATGATCGGAACAAAGAGCACCCCGCCGCCGACCCCCCCGAGCACCGCAAGCACCCCCATCACAAAGGTGACGATAAAAAGCAGAAGGGGCCAAAACCACCAGGAATGGGCGCCGGTTGCCGGGGAAGGTTCGGCCGGCGCTCCTGCCGAGGCGGTCAGGCTCCAGATCAGAACGATCCCGGACACCAGTATCAGCAACAGCGGTTTTCGATCCATCCCCATCAAAACCTCCTCGGAAACGTGCCTCGCCCCCCAGCGCGAACAGGGCGGGTGAATCCTTCTTTCCGCAACAAAAAAACGGCTTTCCGCCCGCAGCCGGAAGGGTTGCAATGCCTTTTGGGCGGAACGGACGCGTTACGAATATCGGAGCTTGTTGGCGATGTCAAATCAAAATTTCCGGATGCCCTTGACAATTCAAAGCGATCGGTAGCATAAAACGGGTGGGCAAGTCGACACGGATTGAAAAAACCTTTACATTTCAGCATGAATCGGTTGCTGTACAAATTCTATAAAGCAAGCGCATCCGCAGAAGAAAGGGGTAAGGCGTATGTCGATCATTACCATTTCGAGGGGCTCCTACAGCCGGGGGAAAGAAGTGGCGGAGCGGCTTTCCCAAGCGCTCAATTACGACTGCGTTTCCCGGGATATCCTCATCAAGGCCTCCGAACAGTTTGATACCCCTGAAATCAAACTGATTCGCGCCATCCATGATGCACCCTCGATCCTCGAGCGGTTTACCTATGGAAAGGAAAAGTACGTCGCCTATATCCGCGCCGCGCTGCTCAAGCAGGTGCAGAAAGACAAGGTGGTCTACCACGGCATCGCAGGCCACTATTTTCTTCGGGGGATCCCCCATGTCGTAAAGGTGCGGATCATCGCCAACATGGAGGATCGGATCCGGGAGGAGATGAAGCGGGAAAACATCTCGGCCGAAGATGCCCGGAATGTGCTGGCAAAAGACGACCACGAGCGGCGAAGATGGGGGCTGTATCTTTACGGCATCGATACCTGGGATGCCAGGCTCTACGATCTGGTGCTTCATATCGACACCCTGACGGTCGCCGCTGCCACCGACATCATCCTGCACGCCCTGCAGTGCCCGTGCTTTCAGACAACCCCCGAATCCCAACGGATGCTGGACGATCTGGTGTTGGCCGCCCAGGTCGAAGCGGCGCTGGTCGAGAGGATCCCCACCGTGAAGGTCTCCGCCAAAGACGGAACGGTGCTGGTCTATTTTCGGGGACCTTCGGGCCGGAAAAAAAAGATCGAATCGGAGATCGAAGAAACGGTTCGACGCCTGCCCGAGGTCAAGGAAGTCAAAATCTCGGTGGAGCCCATCGTCACGGATTACGCATAGGCGCGGGCGCCTGGGCCGCGGGAAAGGGCATCGAATCTCCATGGGCCTGCAGGTCCCGTTCCGGGATGCTTGCCGGAACCTTGACCTGGGGCAGCAGGATGGAAAAGGTGGACCCTTCATCGATCCGGCTGGCCACCCGGATGTCGCCCCCGTGTTTGCGGACGATTCCCAGGGATACGGACAGCCCCAGACCGGTTCCCCGGGATGTCGTCTTGGTGGTAAAGAAGGGATCGAAAATATTCGGCAGGACATGTTCTGCGATCCCGCAGCCGGTGTCCTTGAAATCGATCTTCAGAAAATCGCCTTCTTCGGATTTGTCCATAAAAATGGAGAGCGTTCCCCCCTGGGGCATGGCATCCACGGCGTTGAGGACGATGTTCAAAAACACCTGTCTGAGCTGCTGTATGTCCCCATGGATGGGGGGCAGATTTTCCGGAATCCGCAGGTCGACCTTTACCTTGGATAGTTTCAGCTGGTTGCTGACCAGTTGCAGCGTCTCTCTGACCAGTGCCTCGATCTGCACGAAGGTGGGGTGGATTTCGTTTTCCCGAGCGAAATCGAGCAGGTTCCGTACGATGCGGCGGGACCTTTCGGCCTGCTCCACAAGATCGTTGACCATGTCCAGCCGTTCGATGTCGCTCAGGGCCGGGTAGTCTTCCTGAAGCATGGATGCGGTCAGCATGATGTTGTTGACCGGATTGTTCAGCTCGTGAGCGACCCCGGCGGTCAGTGTTCCGATCGCCTTGAGTTTGTGCGCCAGGATCAGCTGCTCCTGGCGCCGGGCCAGCTGGTGCATCATCCGGTTCATCGCCAGGGCCAGCTCGGTCAGCTCGTCGCGGTAGCGGCGGGTCGGCCGGATGGGGGTCGTGATGTCTCCTTCGGAGATACGGCGGGTGGCCTCCATCAAATTTTTGAGCGGGCCCAGGATCTGGCGGGTGATGAAGTTGGCCAGGTAGATCATCAGCATCAGCAGAAAGACCAGGAAAAAAATCGGCACCCGCTTGGACATGAAGATCATGCTGTGGACCGAACGCCGCTCTTTTTCGACCAGCCGTTCGGCCGCGGTCACCATCTCTGCGCCATGGATGCGCAGCTCGTCCTCGATCTCTTTGAAATCCTCCCCCGACCGTGAAATGTCCCGGCCTGTTCTGCGGATATCGGAAAGCAGCTTTTCATAGCGCTCGATATGGTCGATCATGGTTTTGAAGGTCTGGGGCCTGACCACCCGGGAGAGGTTGTCGGCGTTTGTTGCAAGAATGGATCGGGCCTGGCGGACATGTTCGACGGCGTCGTCCAGGTTTGTCCCGTAAAGGAAGTAATTTTTCTCGAAGCGCCGGGCCTGCTGAATCTCAAATATAAAGTTATCCGCCGTTTCCAGAAACTCAAGCTTGTGCTCGATTTCGGTCAGAATGATAAAGGAGGCGATGGTGATTCCCAGGCTCAGGAGGAACCACAGGATAAAGCCCAGGGAAATCCTGGAGCGGATGGTAAAACTCGGGCGTTCCTTCAGGGCACGCTCTGCGGTGGCTTCTATTTTGTCGATCAACCCGGGTTCCCGTTCGGAAAAGGCCTGCTGCATCATACCCTCCCGGGGCTACGAATAACTCGGCAGTATCCCGCGATGGCCGAGGGAAAGCGCCGCCTTGTTGATCACCACCCGCAGGTCATGGGGTTTAAAGGGCTTTGCGATGAAGTCAAACGCCCCCTTGCAAAGCGCCTCCCGTGCCATCTCGACGGTCGCATACCCGGTGATGATGATGACTTTGGCCCGGCTTTTCCGGTTCATGACAAATTCAAGGATCTGGATGCCGCTGAATTCCTCCATTCGCACATCGGTCACGACGATATCGAATGGCTTTTCGTTGAGCCGCGCCATGGCTTTTGCCGCGTCGTCGAACGCCTCGACGTCCACATCGAATTTGGCGACGGCCTGTTTCAGCCGCTTGCCCACGATCGGTTCATCATCCAGAATCAGGATCTCCAGCCTTTCCTCCGAGGCAAAATCATCCATGACGCATCCGAACCTTCTATCTGGTGTTGCTGTCGGCATGGGAACGGCATCGGTCGCTGGGGGTTGCCCTCCCCAGGATCCCCGCCGGTCCCGCGCGATACCGGGTCGCTAGCCCGCCACAGCCCCCGCAAACTGCATATGCCTCCCCATGGACAGGGCGGCTTTTTGCACGGCCAATCGAAAATCGCTGATTTTGAAAGGCTTTGCAATGAAATCGAAGGCGCCTTTGACCAGGGCCTCACGGGCGTTTTCCACGGTCGCATAGCCGGTGATGAAAATGACCTTGGTGTTGTCAGATCGGGATTTGACGTGCTCCAGCACCCGAATCCCGTCCAGGTTTTCCATCCGGAGGTCCGTCACGACGATGTCGAACGCCTGTTCATTGAACCGCTGCATGGCGCGAACCGGGTCTTCGAACACCTCCACTTCACAGCCGCATTTGACCAGTGCGGGCTTCAAGCGTCTGCCGACGATGGGCTCGTCATCCACCACCATGACCATCAGCTTTTCTCTGGTTTCCTTCTGGGCGGGTGCGGCAACGGTAAAGGGCTGGGTATCGCCGGACGGTTGGTATGGCGCCGCCGCCATTTCGGTTTCCTGCACTCTCACCGCTTCCTTTTTCACATGGGGCCGATCCCCGGCCAGGTGCATCCCCATGGCGGGTTCGCCGGCCTCGGCATAGGTGATCACGGTCATCCAGTCCTGAAATTTCTTTCTGATGTTCATCATGGCATGCCTCCTTTTAACAGGGTTTTCATGAAGTTTAAAGACCCGTAGGTGGCCGACGGGGCAGCCGCCGGCTTTATCCCGCCTCTCCGGGCACGCTTATCGACACCGCCCGGGGCGACGACGGTTCCTTTACCGCGGTGAGCCGTTGATGGATACGCCGGCGCTGGCGGTAGGTCACCGCGACGTTATAGAGAATGATGGTCGTTCCCGCGATTCCCGCTGCAAACAGCATCACCTTGCTCGCCCCGTTCAGATAGACGTTCCATCGATCGTCCATGGACATCCAGCCCAGTTGGGACAGATATACGGGGACCGCAATGCCGCGGCTCAAGACGCACAGCAGGATGACCGTACCGGTGACGATTCGGATCACGCTCTCTTTGACCACCTTGGTTCCGTATGCACCGATAAAAACCCCGAACAGGGAGCCCAAATAGAGGAGCACCGTCAGGCGAATGTCCACAAAACCCTGAAAAGCGTAATTGAGCGCGCCGAACGCCCCCATGTACATGGCGAGGTACAGCTCGGTTCCCGCGGCTACGGCGGTCTGAACCCCGAACACATAGATCATGCAGGGAACCCCGATGAATCCGCCCACCCCGATGGTGCCGGCCAGATAGCCGGTGGCAAGCCCCACCGCCATCAGAATCCATATGGAAACCCGCACGTCGGCGGTCTGAAAATAGACATAGGGGGGAAGGTGAACCCGGGCCAGGAAATCGGTGATCTTTCGCGACGGCCCCTGGTCGGCGTCCTTGTTTTTGGTGTTCATCGAATCCCGGAGCATGGAGACGGCCACCGCGGTCAGGATGAAGATGAACACCAGGCTGATGTAAAGGTTGGACGTGGCGCTCGCCCCGCCCTCCCCGTGCCCCCCCCCGCCGGCTTTGAACAGCAGGCTGTTGATCCAGACCGCGATTCGGATCCCGATAAACGACGTCAGAATCAGATAAATGCCGAGTTTTTTGTCGACATTTCCCAGTTCTCCATGCTTTTTGGCTCCGACCATGGCCTTGCCGAACTTATGGGTGATGTTGCTTCCCACCGCCACCACCCCGGGAATTCCCAGATTCATCATTCCCGGGGTCATGAAAAAGGCACCCCCGCTGCCGATAAACCCGCTGAGAACCCCTCCGATAAACCCCAGAATGATCACTTGAAGCGCCGTTGAAAACGACAGCGCGATAAACATGTCCCCAAAAACCGTCTGCATCGTCTGCTCCTTTCCCGTTGCGTGCTCTTTGCTACTCCATTCGGATCAGTTTCATCACCGATTTGGCCACGTTTCCGTGCAAATAGGCGAAAAGGGGGCTGAAAAGAAAAATGCCGGACGCGGCAAGAAGCTTGGATTTCCAATCTGCGCCGATAAGAAACCGCAGGATCGGTTCCTGATAGGTAAATACCAGCAACAGGATGACGGCCACCGCCCCCATGTATTTCGCCATTCGGAAAAGATCCCCCCGGCCGAAGAGGTACTGCGCCTTGAGCTCATCGGCGCTCACCACCGGGGCACGCATCCGCCCGCTCAAATACCCGATCATCTGGCGTCCGAGTCTCAATCGTGCCGAATGCCCCTTGTCCAGATACATATCACCCACGACAACCAGGCTGTAGGCGACCGTCCGATCCAGGGATTTTACGATCTGCTCGGCTTCGCCGCACACCACCCTGCCGCCCCCGGAAAGCCCCAGCCGGGCCAGTTCGTCCTGGGTGGTCATCATTCCCCGGTCTTCACACACCGATCCCGGCTCATCTTCTTCGATCCCCCCCGCAGCCGAAGATAACCGATTGGCCGCGGACGTAGGGGCGAGGACTTCACCGGCGGCGTCCTCCTGGATAGCTCCCGGCTTGAACTGGAGAAGCTCGACGGCCGAGTTCCACTTGGAGGCGATTTCGGCCACCTGGGTGAAGGTTTCCGCGGAAGGGTCATACGCTTCCTGAATCCAGAGGATGTTGGTGGAAGCCATCGTGGTTCGCACCTCGGTCATGCCCTTCAAAGCGGAGAGGACTTCTCCGATCACCTCGGCCAACCCGGCATCCTGGGGAAGATAGGTGACGGTGACCACCCCCTTGTCGGCCCTCACCTTGACGTTGGCGCCGAAGGTTCGTTTGTCCCGGGCCAGAAGCAGGCGCGCATGGGATGCCAGCATCAGATCCTCCAGGGCCCGTTTCGAAGCGGGGGTCAGCTGGAAATCGGGAAGCTGAGCGATATTGACAAGAGCCGCCGCTGCATTGGCGGTACTGATGCTTCCCAAATTCAAAACGATATCCAAATACGACGGATCCTCGGGTGAGATGCCATACATCGACAGGCCCCAGCGTCTCCGATCTTCATCCACCGACTCGATGTATCGGCGGGCTTTTGAATGATTCAGGTTCAGCTTCTTCATGACGTAATCCAGCCGGGCGGTTTCATCCTCCACGATCCGGACTCGCAGCACGTGGCTGATGCCGGAAAACAGCAAGTGCCCGGTGCGGCCGCAATAGACCAGCCCCCCCTCCATAGCCGTTCGGACCAGGTTGGTGACGATAAACGCCCGGTAGTACTCCCGTTCGAGCGCCAGCCGCTCGGTGAATATTTGCGGCTTGATCATCGAGGTTTCCAACTTGCCCACGTGTATCCCTTCCTTGATGGCTTCCTCGAGCAGTTGCTCCCGGTACCGAACCGGATATCCCAGGTTCCGGGCCACAAGATTGGCCAGTTGGATCGATCGTTCGGCGATTCCTGTTGAAATACAGATGATTTGCATGGATTGGTTCCCGCCTTTCTTTATCATTGCGAGTGTTCAGGGGTTTCCGCGCCAGGTGGAGTCAATCCTGGGGCCTGCCGCAGAAGCGGCCGCCCGGATCGAAGCCGGACCCGGATGCGGCTCCCCTTTTCTTCTTGGGATGATGATGGGGCACGGCAGCCTGCCTTTGACCTGGGCCAGCCAATGCCTTCGATCGGTCATCGGATTTATCTCCCCTCCCCACACCAGTGCCTGAAAGGATGCTTCCGCGAGGTATTTGACCATCTCGGAATGCGGATTGCCGACCCGAACGGCCGTCTTCATTTCAAGACCGGTCTGTTTGAGGGAATTTAAGTACCCGTTGACCACCGCGTGTGCGCCCTCATCCAGCATGGAAATGGACTCGATGACCTTCACCGGGCTCATCCCGTCCTCCACCGGCGCCGATAGGAGAAGCAATAGGGTCAATTCCGAATTCAACCGTTCGGCCAGCGCAACGGCATACCGCAATGCCTCCTGGCGAAGCCTCAAAGAATCGGAAAAGACCATGATTTTTCTTTCCATGGAGTAAAATCGCCTTTAGACCGATGGATGGAATGGGGTTTAGCAAGAAAGATGCCGGAATCCTGTACTACACTAACCGAT
>ENA-OSEO01003860-OSEO01003860.1-sediment-metagenome-genome-assembly--contig:-NODE-3860-length-16690-cov-10.160356_pt1 | contig 16690 bp, 11 predicted proteins | sample MGYA00237883_ERZ534232 | MGnify/ENA metagenome assembly ERZ534232 | reverse complement strand
AGTTCCACCGGCCAGCTTTTCCGGGTCAGGTGGAAATTTGACCTGAAATCTCCCGGTAACGGCTTGAGTTGCATGGCCCCGGCAACCTGGCCGCCAATGACAAAAACACGGATGTCGAGTCTGTTTTCAGGCGGAATAAATTTTTGGACCAGCATCCCTTCGCCGGTCTCCAGATGGTCATAAAGAATCAACCTGGCTTTATGGTCATTGTTGACCAGAAAGTTTCCTTCTCCCAACCGGCCGCTGACCTGTTTAATGACCACCGGATATCCACCCAATCGGTCTAAAACCGTCTGAAAACCTTCAGAGGAATTGATAAATCCGGTATCAGGAATTGGTATCCGAGCAGAAGTCAGCGCTTGGAGGGTAAAGAACTGATCTCTTGCCAGAAGGATTCCGTTCAGATTGTTGACCAGCGGAATACCCATGTGGTGAAGATGCGGAACCAATTTAAGGCTGGAATCGTTCACCGTTGCACCCTGACGCGGCAACACAACATCGATCATCCGAATGTCTATGCCTCCTGCAAGAACAACGCCGCCGCCGACCAAAATCGGCCAGACGTAAATAGGATCCACAATGATAACCCGGTGTCCCTTTTCAGCAGCCGCTTCCGCCAAACGCTTTGTGGGTGGATAATCGTATCCCTGGACGGTAATGATACCAATGTTCATAACGGTACTCCTCTATCTGACGGAAATAATTCGACATTGGAAAAAGGTATTTCGACTTGAAAGAAATATCAACAAAAATCCGCCGGCAAACAGGAAAATAAAAATAAGGTCCGGCCATACCGGGGCGAATTTAATACCTGCCCTTATGAAACTGTTTGACTTATATACATAAATCCATAAAAATGTATTAAAGATCCGAAAACCCTGTTCCTGAACATCCTCCAGAGGTCTCGATGCGAAAAAAAACGACAATATCAAACAATGTTTCATTGATCTTTTTAGTTCTTGTCACTGTCACAATCATCACCTCTGTTTCTGCTCCTGTCCTTGGCGTCGAAAATACTTTCACCAATGCTTTGGGGATGGAATTCGTCCTGATACCATCGGGAACTTTCACCATGGGCAGCCCGCCGAACGAGCCCTTTCGGATCGACTCTGAAGTCCTCCACCCGGTTACCATCAGCAGGCCGTTTTACATGCAAGCCACCGAGGTCACCTTGAAACAGTGGCATTCACTGATGAAACCTCGTATGATGGGATACCGAAAAGGGGCGGACAACATGCCCGTGACCCGAGTCTCCTGGTTCGATTGTATGGAATTCATCAAACGGTTGAACAAGCTCGGACAAGGAAGGTATCGTCTTCCCACTGAAGCGGAATGGGAATATGCCGCAAAAGCCGGAACATCCACAGCCTATAGCTGGGGCGACACCATTGACTGTGAAAAAGCCATGTATGGAAACAACAGTTTAAAAAATGACGAGTGCCAGCTTTACATTCAATCCATCGGTTTACAGACCGATCAGCCGGCGCAGGTAAAAAGTTATAGACCAAATCCATGGGGATTGTACGACATGCACGGCAATGTCTGGGAGTGGTGCATGGACTGGTACGGAAATTACGGGGCCAGCCCCGTCACGGATCCCATGGGACCGGAATCCGGAACCATGCGGATACGCCGTGGCGGCAGCTGGTTCGGATACGGACACTCATGCCGGTCGTCCAACCGGTCTTCCGGACATCCGGCGACCCGGTATCAGACCACGGGCTTCAGGCTGGTTAGGGAGATTCCGTAATTTGTAAAGTTTCTTTTCCAGAAAACAGAAATTAGGAATGAGAAAATAGACAACCGCAAATGGAAGCTAATGGACGTAAATATTATTGTCTTAATTTGTGTTCATTCGTGCTCATCCATTGTTCCTCTTTTCCTCTTTCCTCTTTTCTATATCCTCTTTCGGATTTAAAGGATATCGATGCTGAAACATATCGGCAAATGGCTGGGTGTTTATGAAGACGAAATCCGTTTGTTTCTGTGGACCTTTTTTCTTTATTTCCTTTTGACCAGCGCCAGCGTCATCCTTAACAATTATGCTGAAACCGCTTTTCTAAAGCGCTACGGTGTCGAATACCTTCCCATTGTGTATATGCTCAATGCTGTTGCCCTGTTTTTGATTATGGGGGCGATGACGGGACTCATGGTCAGATTCCCGGGGGCACGAATATTATCCCTGCTTTTTGTGTTTTGTGGCGTTTCAGTGGCAGGGATTCGCTTCCTGATCCCATTTAACATCGATATCATCTATCCGGCGCTGTTTATGCTGAAAGCCCAGTATGAAGCGTTGCTTGGACTTTTGTTCTGGAACATGGCCAACGATCTTTTCAATACCAGACAGTCCAAACGATTGTTTCCGCTCATTACGGCCGGCGGTGTTGTCGGCACAATAATCGGAAGTTTCGGTACGCCGTTTCTGGCCGGGGCCATCACACTCGATAACCTCCTGCTGTTTTATCTGGGAACCACGCTGGTAGGCGCCGTGGTTGTCGAAGGAATGGGAAAAGGCTATCCCACACTTCTACTGGGTGGTAAAAAAAGGAAAAAAGGCGAATCGCGCAGCAACCTCATTACGGAATTTAAAAACATCCTTCCTTTAATGAAGGAATCTTCTCTGGTTAAGTTTTTAATTTTATTGACTTTTCTGCCAAACATCATCATTCCCATAATGAATTACCAGTTCAATTTTGCAGTCGATGCACAGTTTGCCACCGAATCGGGTTTGATCAAATTCTTCGGCTATTTCAGAGGCTGGCTAAATATCGTCAGCCTCATACTGCTTTTGTTTGTCGGCCGGTTATACGGTCGTTGGGGGTTGCCGGTAGCATTGATGTTTCACCCTGCCAATTATGTTTTGGCGTTTCTTTCGTTTTTATTCAGATTCGATGTCTTTTCTGCCGTCTATGCCCGAATGTCCACCATGATTTTGAGGACGACCATTAACAATCCTGCAAGAGACATTCTCATGGGCATGGTACCTGAATCCTTTCGCGCGGTTTTAAGACCCTTTCTCAGAAGCACGGTGGTGAGGGTCGGACTGCTTCTGGGATCCGGGATAATTTTAATTTCCGAACATTTATTCCATCCCAGATACCTGTCCCTCATTGCCGTCCCGTTTGCAGCCGCATGGCTGGTATCCGTCTTTGTTTTAAAAAAAGAATATTCCAAAATTCTTCTCGACCTTGTATCAAAAGACATTTTAGATTTGAAATCCTTGGGAAAAAAGGACATGGATCGACTATTCGCCGGGAGTGGGGTAGCGTCCCGGCTGATCCAGGCGTTTCTGGATTCCAAAGGGGACCGCTCCTTGTGGTATGCCCGGCTGATTAAATCGCTGGGAGCAAAAGACTTCGACCGGCATCTTTTAACCGTCATAAAACGTCAAAAGGACGGTGCCCTGCCGGATCTTATAGAACTGCTGTCTCCCGAGGCAGGAAAAGAAGCCGCCTCCCTGCTGTGCGATCTGATAAAAACTGGAAAAAATCCGGATATCGTTGTTCCTGCCCTGAGAGCTGCTAACCGGCTCGACCCGGAATTTTGTACAATATTTGACTATGCATCTCTTTTGCACAGCCATCATCCGGAAATAAAGGCCAACGCGCTGATCGGACTTTACCGCAGGGACCCGGGGAAATACAGTTCGACCATTATGACATGGCTCCACTCGGAAACGTTGGAAGAAAGAATGGCCGGCATCATTGCCGCAGGAAATTCCGGAGACATATCCTTTGCCGATCATCTTAAAAAAATTCTGCCCCGTGAAGAAAACAGACCGGTTTTGTCCTTTATTTTTCGTGGGCTGCACTCACTTGGAACGAAAGAATTGAGCGATCTGGCGCTTCCCTTTCTTTCAGATCCATCGGATGAAAATCGTGAAGCGGCACTATCGGTCATCGAAATCGAAAATGATGAAATTTTAAAAAACGTCATTTCAGAGATGGGCGATTCATCGGAAAATATTTCTCGACTGGCCCAAAAAAAGATTGAAACATCCCCTTATCATAATATTCAGCTGTTGGTTGAGTCGCTGGGCATGCCCAATGGAAAGATCAGAAAGGGCATATTCAATTTGCTGGAATCTTTAAACATAAAAGACCTGGATCTTTTCCGGTTCGCTCGAAATCAAATCAAAGAGGGCTATCAGTACCTGTCGGATGCCTTAAGTCTCGAAACCTTTCCGGAAGCGGTTTCGCGTAACCTTCTCATGGATCATCTGAATCAGAAGAAAATGCTTCGAATCGAAAATGTGCTTCGTGTTATGGCGATTCAGGACACCTCCGGACAAATGAAAATCATTTACCGGGGGATTTTTTCTTCGGATTCCCGAAAACGTGCAAACGCAGTGGAAGTCCTGGAAAATAGAATGGACAAACGCTTGTTTAAAGAAATGATCCCCCTGATGGAAAGTTCTTCTCCCCATGAAGCGCTGTCCACCGGGAAAAAGCGTTTTACGCTTATCGGCATCGATTCCGGTGAAAAAGAATTTATATCCCGGCTCCTGTCGGCTAAAGACTGGGTAACGGTGGCATTAACGCTGGATCTTCTTCAAAACACGGAATATGTCCAAATTGTCAAAAATAAGATTTTGGAATTTACCACGTCCGACAATGAATACATCCGCCGAACGGCACGGAGAATTATTGAGAAGTAAAGAATCCTGCCTCCTCGAAGATCCCGTATCGCGGGGAAGGGTCAGGCTTTGGTTATCCCTATAGGGAATTCGCTTTACCTTATGTTCATTGACGTACTGAAATTCCAAATATCAAATACCAAATATTTTACCCTGTTAAATAATGCTTCGCATTAAATCTTCGATTTATTTAACAGGGCAGGCAAATCCCAATGACCGAAATTCGAATAACCAAACAATGGCCTCTTGGAAGGTTTTGGTCATTGAGTACTCGCCCTGTTAAATTCCGCCTAAAGGCGGACCTTCGCAAGGCGAAGGATTTAACAGGGTAAAAATTTGAGATTTATTTGTCATTTGGTGCTTGGAATTTGTATTTTTTGACATCATACGCCAAGGCAGATCCATGCCTATAACTCCCGCGAAGCAGGGGTTTTATAGTGCGGAATAAAAAGCTGGCTTAGGAGGACGGCATGACGGATGAAAAAACCATTTCCGAAAAGATTATGCTTTTGAAAGGTATTGAAATATTCCAGGGCTTGTCCGTCAGCGAAATTGCCGCCATCGCGTCTGTTGTCGAAGAGGTCGATTATCCCGCCGGCAAAATCATCATTAAAGAAGGCACTTCCGGAGAAACTTTGTATCTGATGATAAATGGCGAAGTGTCGGTCATCAAGGATCTGGGTGGAATCAATGAGGTTGAGATGGATCGAATGACAACCGGCGATTATTTCGGTGAAATGGCCCTTTTTGAAGATTCGGTTCGCTCGGCAAGTATCCGAACGGAAAAATCATCCGCCTTTATGGTCCTTCACAAGCAGGAATTCAAAGAAATTGTTCGGGAATATCCACAGATTGCGCTGGAGATCTGCAAGGTTCTTATTGGACGCATCCGCCATCTTCACCAAAAAATAGAGGCGCGTGATTTTTGCCTGTAATATGTTTTTTGAACCTCGTAGTTTTGTAACTGTTTAGATTTTTGAAACAAATCCGTTTTTAGAAAGCTTCAGGTGTGCTTAAATTTTTACTGGAAGCTGTTTGACCCGCCTGCCACGTAAGGCACGAGCGGGCAGGGTAGATTACGGGTCGTTATGAAAAAACCATTCCAGATTACCTTGAATGCGATCATATGGCCTTAACACCAAAACCATTCTAAAAGCTAAAACCGGTTTTTTCATTACGAGCCGTTATCTACGAGTTCTTTCAGAAAAAATTTAAGCATACCTGGAGCGATTCATTTTCAAGAGGTTAAACTCTTACATAACCGCCTAAAAAATTTAGCTGCTTTGTATTTTTATTTTATATCAGTGTCAAGTCATTTTCCGATGAATGGACTCGCTCAAAGGGAATCCGTAGAAGAAGCTGTTTGTAACTCCGGCGCGGGTTATCTTTAAAAAAAGGAGTTGAATTGAAAGGGATACCGGCTATTTCTGATTATTTTTGGCGCCTTTTTCCTTTTGTTTCATACAGCGCCACTTTTCCAGCAACTGTTTTATACGGTTTTCATAACCTCTGTCTGTGGGCTTATAAAAATACCGGCCTTCAAGTATTTCCGGTAAATAATCCTGGGGGACATAGGCATCTTTGTAATCATGGGCATATCGGTAATCTTTGCCATAGCCGATCCCTCTCATCAGCGCTGTCGGTGCATTTCGGATATGAAGCGGAACCGGCAGCGCACCATGTTTATCTATAACCGCTTTAACCTCCCCGTAAGCTGTGTATATGCTGTTGCTCTTCGGTGCCGTGGCCAGATAGATGGCAGCCTGAACAAGCGCCAGTTCTCCTTCCGGATGGCCGAGAAATCGAAACGCCTCCATGGCACTCAATGACACCCCAAGGGCATGGGGATCGGCATTCCCGATATCTTCGGATGCAAACCTGACCATTCTCCGTGCGACGTAAAAAGGGTCTTCCCCGGCGGACAGCATTCGACCGAGCCAATAGGCCGCAGCATCCGGATCGCTCCCCCTTAAACTCTTGTGAAATGCGGAAATAAGGTTATAGTGTTCATCACCGTTCTTATCATACAAAAGCGCCTTTCGTTCCACAGCACGCTCTACATCTTGAAGCGTTATAGTTATGGGCGCTTTCTTTAACGGATCTTCACGGCTCGATGCGATCAAAGATGCCGCTGTTTCAAGGCTGTTGAGTGCCGCCCGGGCATCACCGTCCGACATTCGGACCAGATGAGAAAGTGCATCTTCATCAATAATCAAATTCATGTTCCCAAGACCCCTCTCCTTGTCTTCAAGGGCGTTGCGCATAATGGCACCGATATCCTCCCCCGAAAGCGGATTGAGCGTTATCACACGGCATCTGGACATCAATGGCGGAATCACTTCAAAGGACGGATTCTCGGTGGTCGCGCCAATCAGCGTGATCAGCCCGCTTTCCACATGGTGAAGGAATGCGTCCTGCTGGGCCTTGTTGAACCTGTGAATTTCATCCACAAAAAGTACGGTTCTTTTTCTAAAAAGTGTTTGCTGGTTTTTTGCATCCTCAATAACCGATCTGATCTCTTTAATACCCGAAAGAACCGCAGAAAAATGGACGAAATGACAATTTGTCCGGCTTGCAAGAATTCCGGCAAGTGTTGTTTTCCCACATCCCGGCGGACCCCATAAAATCATTGAAAAAATTCGATCTTTCTGAATGGCGCGGCGAACCAATGTCCCCTCTCCCACCGCATGTCCTTGCCCGATGAATTCATCCAGGTTTCTGGGGCGCATTCTGTCGGCAAGAGGCCGTGAAGCACCGGCATTTTTTTGAGCACTGTATTCAAACAGATCCATTGTTTATCCTTTAACGTTTCAATCAGCGTAAAAAAACGTAACTTTTTAGACCGTTGAAACAAATCTGTTTTTAGGAAGCTCCAGGTGGGTTTAAATTTTTACTGGAAGCTGTTTGAGTGGGTTACGGCTTGTTATGAAAAAACCATTCCAGATTGGATAGGATGCGATCATATGGCCTTAAAACCAAAACCATCCTCAAAAGCTTAAACCGGTTTTTTCATTACGAGCCGTTATCTACGAGTTCTTTCAGAAAAAATTTAAACATACCTGGAGCGATTCATTTTCAAAAAGCTTAATTTTTGCAAAAATCAAGAGGTTATAATAGTTTGGCTTTTGAAACGGATTCTAGTTCCGTTTTCCTGGACGGACGTCTTTTTCCCTGCCGGTCCGTTTTCGAAAAATGATCCGGATGGGTGTCTTGTCAAGTCCCGTCTTATCCCGAATCTGATTTAGAAGATATCGCATGTAGGAAAAATGGACGGCATCCGGATAACTTACAAAACAAACGAATGTCGGCGGTTTCACAGACACCTGGGTCGCATAATAAAATTTAAGGCGCCTGCCCCTGTGAAGTGACGGCTGGTTCTCAAAAATCGCCTGTTCGAATATCCTGTTGAGCTGTCCGGTTCCAATTCGTGATGCATATTGGTCGTATACTTCTTCAACAAGATCAAAAAGCTTAAAAACCCTCAGGCCGGTCAATGCTGAAACGGTCACAATCGGTGCAAAGCTTAAAAATTTTGCCTCCATTCTCAACCGATCGTAAAACGCTTTCACTGTTTTGCTGTCTTTTTCAATAAGATCCCACTTGTTCAACAGCAAAATACAGCCGCATCCACGGTCAAAAGCATACCCGGCAATATTAATATCCTGTTCCGTAATCCCATGATAGGCATCGATGACAATAAGGGCAACATCACACCGATCAAGGCTCCTTAAGGCTTTAATAATGGAAAACTTTTCAAGCTTTTTTGACACCCGCGCCTTACGACGAATGCCCGCAGTATCAATGAGGATATAGGGTTTACCTTTAACATTACAAACTGAATCGATGGCATCACGTGTTGTCCCCGGCGTATCGCTGACAAGCAGGCGCTTTTGTCCGAGGATTCGGTTGATCAAAGATGATTTCCCAACATTCGGTTTGCCCACCACCGCCAGCCGAACGGCGTCATCGGCTTCTTCGGAAACTGTTTTCGGTAGAATCTCAGTCAGGTCATCCAAAAAATCCGAAATTCCATAACGGTGCTCAGCGGAAATGGGGTATAATTTTTTGATCCCGAGGCTATAAAAATCGGAAAGCCGAATCTCCTGTTCTGCGCTATCGACTTTATTTACCGCATAAAAAACAGGCTTGGTTAAAGGCCGAAGAATTTTGACGATATCCTCGTCGAATGGAGAAATTCCACTCTTGCCATCCAGCAGAAGGATAATAACATCTGAATCTTCTATGGCCTGAAAGATTTGGGAACGTATATTACGGGCAAATTCATCCTCATCATCACCGGGGAATCCGCCGGTATCGACGAGAGTAAAATCAACCCCGTCCCAGGAAGCATCACTGTAATGACGATCCCTTGTAACACCGGGGAAGTCGTCAACAATGGCTTTTCTTGTTCCGGTTACACAATTAAAAAAGGTCGATTTACCCACATTGGGACGACCCACGATGACAACAATCGGTTTCATGCAAATTCTTATATCTTCGTTATTATGTTGAAGCTGAACGTTATTGATTATTAAACCTGTCGGAGAGAATTTACATTAATTCCCCACACCTTGTCAAACCACGAAATCAATCCATCCACTTTCTCGTGCAGACATTTTAGGGTTTGAATCAGCGGATCGGATGGCCAAATTTCTCGTTTCCAAACCTGTCCTACAGCATTTGCGCCTTAGCAATGATTTTGATCTTCAATAATGAATTCTATGTTTCATTTGACATATTGCCTACATTTTTTTATACTTATACATTTTAAACCAACTCTTTTACAGGATACATGAATTATTGAGGATTGGCACTACATAAAGTCCATAATGATGCGTTATCAGCCACAATGATAGCCGGAAGGCTTGTCTATCTCAAGATATCTGTTTACAAAAAAGACTTGCCACACGCTCAGTTTGGTTTTCATGGGTTCGCTTCCAGGAGGCCAATCAATTTTTTGAATAACCATGAGATTTACAATTTTCAAACGACTGACGTTCGGATATCTTGCCATCATGATGCTTGTGCTTTTTCTGGTTATCTTTGTCACCATCAAACTCAACCAGTTAACCCGCCTCACGCGCGCGGCTTCATCCGTTGATGCTCAAACGGTCCGCCTGACAGAACGTCTTTCGAACAATCTGTTTTCAATGGTCGGTTTTGAAAAAAAATACCTTATTTCCAAAGACAACGATTTTTATGCGCATTTTCTTCAGATCAGACGGGACTTTAATAAAGACATTGAGCAACTGGGCCAGCTGGTAGATAATCCCGGAATAAAGGAAACCAAGATTTTCCATATCGCTGGTTCCGGGAAAAACGAAAGATTTTTCAAAATCAATCAGCTTTGCAATGAATACTTTTCCATCTTCACAAAAGAAATCGAAAACATAAAAAAAGGCCGGGAGTATCCATATAAGGAATATCAAGTCCAAAAAGAAAAAATTGTAGAGGAAATCAACGACAATTTTAAATATATCATGTGGGCGGCGAAATCCGATAGAGACGAAAAGATTAAAATTTCCAGCGAGATCAGTTACAATGTTTTCAAAACCACAACCATTGCCGCCGGCCTTTCCGTTTTTTTCGGGATCTTGATTTCATTCTTCAACACCCGGAGCATCAACCGATCTATAATCTTGTTGCAGGAAAAAACAAAAGAAATCGCAAAAGGGAAATTTGAAAAGATTCCCAGCATCGACTCGCCTCCCGAAATAAAGGATTTGGCAAATGATTTCAATATAATGTGCGAAAGGCTCAAAGAACTCGATGAAATGAAAGAGGATTTCATCAGCCATGTGTCCCATGAACTTAGAACACCGCTAACCGCAATAAGGGAAGCTTCAAAATTACTGATCGATGGAACATTTGCAGACAACCCTGAAAGTCGAGAAGAATTGTTAACCATTGTCAGCGATGAGTGCGAAAGATTAATTGTATCGGTCAACAGAATCCTGGATCTTTCCCGTATGGAGGCAAGAATGATGGAATATCATTTGAGCCAAACCAGTTTGATCCATCTTATCCGAAAGTGTATTCTTAAACTGGCCCCCATCGCTCAGCGAAAAATGATTTCACTTGAACTAATACCGCCACCCCAGCTCCCGGAGATCTGGATAGATGCCGAAAGGATCAGCCAACTGCTTGAAAATTTAGTCGGAAATGCCTTAAAATATACAAGGGAAAAAGGATCGGTTATTGTTAAAGCCGAATTAAAAAATTACGACGGCATGGCAATTGAAGTTTCGGTTTCGGATACAGGTTTCGGAATTCAAGTAGAGAATCTTGAAAATATTTTCGATAAATTCAGACGGATAGAGAATGGGAAAGACACGGTCATGGGCACTGGACTCGGCCTTTCCATCGCAAAACACATTGTTACAGCTCACGGAGGAAAGATATGGGCAGAAAGCACACCGGGCAAAGGAAGCTCCTTTTTCTTTACCTTGCCTGTTGGTTCAGCTTCTCGTTTGTCGGTTCCGGATGCGCTCCTTTAAATAAACCATATGAAGGAGGACAGATAAATAAACCATATGAAGAAGGACAGATTGCATTTTGGCAAGTCAATGAAGCGGAAAAGCTTCTGTTGCTGGCGAGATCATCTTTTACGCGTGGCGACTTTTTAACTGCATTAAAAGAAAACCAGGAAGTATTAAACCGTTTTCCACTAGCATACGGTGATCATGCTCTTTTTGCCATAGGCCTGATATATGCCTATCCGGAATACTATTATGCAAATTATGAAATATCGATTCACTTTTTTAACAGACTTGTCAGGGAATACCCTGAATCAGTTTTCAAAAACCAATCAGAAGTCTGGATATCCCTTTTAAAGCAGACCATGGAGAATACTAAAGAGATTGATGAAAAAAACAAACAAATCGCTGTGCTGAAAAATGAACTGATCTCAGAAAAAAAACAAACTAAAAATTTGCTAAACCAAATAAAACGTTTTAAAGAGATTGACTTGGATCTTGAGGAAAAGAAAAGAGAAACCACCCCTAAAATTGGACAGTAGGAAGATGAATAACCCTAATAACACTAAAGGAAAAATACTGGTCGTCGATGATGACCGGAATATTCTTCAAGTCATTAAAATGCGGCTTGTGTCCGGCGAATATCAGGTTGTAACAGCCGGAGATGCGAAAGAAGCCCTGAAACTCGCAGAAGAAGAATCGTTTGATTTGGTGGTGCTCGATCTGAAACTCGACGGTCAAGATGGAATTTCTCTGATGGAAGATATTCATCACATCAACCCGGATATCCCCGTGATCATTCTTACGGCTTACGGGACGATCAAAAGCGCCGTCAATGCCATGAAAAAAGGTGCATACGGTTATTTGACCAAACCGTTTGACGGACATGAACTGCTGGTGCAAATAGACAATTGTCTCGAAAAAAAGAGACTTTCAACAGAAGTCAAAAGTCTGCGCCAATTGGTCAAAAAAAAGTACGGGTTTGATAATATCATCGGCAAAAGTGAAAAAATGAAAAAAGTGTTCGAACAGGTCACACTGGCGGCTGCAACGGATTCCAATGTGTATATTGAGGGGAAAAGCGGCACTGGAAAGGAGTTAATTGCGAAGACCTTGCATGTTGCAAGCGACAGAAAGGATTATCCATTTATTGCTCTAAATTGCGCGGCTATACCCGAAAATCTTATGGAAAGCGAACTTTTCGGATACGAGAAAGGTGCTTTTACCGGAGCCGACAAGACTAAAAAAGGCCTTATTGAAGAGGCTTCCTTTGGCACCTTCTTTCTGGACGAAATATCTGAAATGCCGCCTTCTATGCAGGCCAAAATCTTGAGGGTTTTAGAGGAAAAGGAATTTTACCCTGTAGGGGGAAGACAGGTTGTAAAAATGAGTGCAAGAATCATTGCTGCATCAAATAAAAACCTTGAGCAGGAGATAAAAAACGGCAATTTCAGAGACGACCTTTTTTATCGCATCCATGTCATTCCGATAAAACTTCCCACTTTAAATGAAAGAAAAGAGGACATCCCTATTCTTTCCAGGCATTTTTTACAAAAATTCTCCAGTGAGATGGGAAAAGAGATTGAAGGGTTCTCCACAGGTGCCATGCAAAAACTGATCTCTTACCCCTGGCCGGGAAATATCAGAGAGCTTGAAAATACCATTGAGTACGCCGTAGCTATGACAAAAAAAAATATCATCACGGAAGATCTCATACTTCAAACTCAGAGCATAAACATCGAAGGCTTAAAGTCATTTAAGAGTGCGAAGGAGAATTTTGAAAAAAATTACCTTATCCAGCTGTTTGAACTAACCAAAGGCAATATCAGCCAGGCAGCCAAGCTTGCCGGAAAATATCGTGCGGATGTTTATGAACTTATAAAAAAATATGATATTAAACTCACCGATTTTAGAGACGAATAGGGCAACGATCCAACCGGCAATCCTGCAACCGCGGCAAGGTTAAAACATCTTCCTTTTGCTACCCGTTCATTCCAAATATTTCAACACAGTTGAAGTTGGCCTCCAAAACATAATCCTCAGGTTTTTTAAAAAATTCAACGTGCCCGCTAATATACAGTGATGCTTCCCCACTCAAAATGGCAGGGAAGGTTTCACTATTTTTTAACGTCTTTGACGATTTCTCCAAGTGTATTATCCACTAAAACCGGGCTATTAAAATATATCACAGACGGTTCCGTCCCATATTTTCCCAGAACAAATTCTTTCCAGTCATCGGTATAGAGGCGCTCTGCGGCTTTCCGCGATTCCCAAATATAGACGCCTCCTGCTGTATTCCCATCTTCTGAAAGCAGATAATATTTGCGAATAAGACCTTGAATTTTTTTATATTTTGGCGCCGTATTCACAAAAATTTCCTGCGCTTTATCCAGGGACAATGGTTCCGAGAGTCTAATTTGAACGAGTGTTACAATCATGGTTGTTTCTCTCTTATGGGTGTCCAACTTTTATGGGTCATTGAAACCGACCGTTTCAAAGCCCAACTTTGCTGAGTATTAAAAGATCTGCCACACAACAGAAATTACCGAAATCAATGACTGCCTTTCTCGCCCGTTTCTATTTTGATCAGTTCGCCGTTTTGGAAATATAAATACCGGATAAACTTATTGGAACCCATATCATATGTCCAGCGCTCCATGAGAATCGGCCCTTCGATGAGTTTCGGCGCTATATACCGCTCTTTTTCGTAATCATAAATTTGAGAAAAGTTTTTGTCATGACCTTCTTCCCATTGTTTAACCTGATCCGGCTTATCACACATTTCCAACACTTCTGCTTTGGTGTCTCCTATAGATACCAGGCGGCCTTGACACCGCAGACCCCGATCCGCTTTGACACTGCTATGGAAAAATAAGACAGACGGGATTAAAAGAAATAATATTATGTTTTTGAACTTCATGGGCTTGATTTCCATTTTGGCAGCCTGTTGCTTAACGTCTCGGAAATTCTACAATTTATTGATAAAAAAAACTCCTTCCAACCCATCATCCCAGTATTCCAATGTTCCATCATCCCACTTGTGAGCGAAGCGAACTAACTTGTCTATTCGTCGTCTCAACTTAAGCACCTTTTAGCCTTCTTCAAGGAAACAAAAATCTATGATTTTAACGTTGATATAAGATGAAACCGGATTTTTCAGAAACACACCGTATACCCATCGCCATATATTTTCCTAAAATCCGAAACTTTGGCTTTTTCGTGGATCTCGGGTTGATTGTATTCACCAGAAAATGCAGGTTATCTGACAGAAAGAAGGATCAGATCATACGTTTTCCGCGGTCTAAACTCCGGTATTGAACCGCTTCGGCAATGTGTTCCACCGCAATGTCCGTTGCGCCGCCGAGATCGGCAATGGTGCGGGCGATTTTTAGGATGCGGTTGTATGCTCTGGCCGAAAGACCGAGTTTATCGATGGCGGCTTCCAATATATCCGCCGATTCACTGTCGATTTTACAGTCTTTTTTAATATGCCGGTTGATCATCTGTGCATTGCAGTAAATTTTCGTTCGTTTAAATCGTTCAAACTGGCGCTCTCGTGCGGCTGCAACGCGGGCTCTGATAATTTCCGATGATTCCGCGTTGCTCTCCCCCATTAAATCCTTGTACGGAACCGCAGGCACTTCCACGTGGATATCGATCCGGTCCATCAATGGTCCGGATATTTTGGATCGGTATCGGTGAATTTGAGGATAGGTACATCGGCACTCGTGCTTGGGATCGGAAAAATACCCGCACGGACACGGATTCATTGCCGCAATCAGCATAAAACTTGAAGGGTAGGTGAGGGTTAGCGCGGCTCGTGAAATAGTTACTCGAAGATCCTCTAAGGGCTGCCGGAGGACTTCCAACACATGTTTTTTAAATTCGGAAAGTTCGTCCAAAAACAGCACACCATTATGCGCCAAGCTTACCTCACCGGGTCTCGGAACGTGACCACCGCCGATGAGTCCTGCATCCGATATGGTGTGATGCGGGGATCGAAAAGGCCGTTTCGTAACCAAAGCTTCGTCTTTTGGAAGCATTCCGGTGACGCTGAATATTTTTGTCGTTTCAATGGCTTCTTCAAATGTTATGGGTGGAAGTATCGTGGGAACGCGTTTAGCCAGCATCGTCTTCCCGGAACCCGGAGGACCAATCATAATGAGGTTGTGCCCCCCCGCTGCTGCGACCTCCAGGGCTCGTTTGACATGTTCCTGCCCTTTGACTTCTGAAAAGTCGACGTCAAAATTGTCCACGTTATCAAATACATCTGAGATATCGGTTCTTTCAGGCTTTATTTGGGTGAATCCGCGGAAAAAACCCACAAGCTGAGACAGTGTTTTCACAGGCAAAACCGTTATTCCCGATACAACCGATGCTTCGCGACCATTGTCACACGGCACAATGATGCCTTCATATCCGGCATCCTTGGCAGCCAGGGCCATTGGAAGAGAACCTTTTACCGGTTTAATACGGCCGTCCAGTGAAAGTTCTCCCAGAATAAGGTATTTGGATATGATTTTCTGGGGAATGATTTGAGTTGCTGTAAGTATCCCTAAAGCGATGGGCAGATCAAAACCGGTGCCTTCCTTTTTAATGTGAGCCGGCGCCAGGTTAACGGTGATTCTGTCATCAGGGAAGGTATAGCCCGAATTATTGATGGCAGACTTGACCCGTTCTTTGCTCTCTTTTACTGAAGCTTCCGGGAGTCCGACGGTGGTAAAGGTGGGAAGGCCGGATGTTATATCTACTTCCACTTCAACCAAAAATGCATCAATTCCAATAACAGCACTGCTCAAAACTTTTGCGAGCATGCTCCCTCCTTTCATCAAACATTAGATGTTTTTTCGGCGAGGTTATAGGACTTCCGCGGAAACGATAAAGTGAAGCCTCCTCAATCCTGAGGGGCGGTCGTTCTGCCGTATGACAGTGCGTTGCACCCGGGTAAGGATTTTTTCAATTGTAACTGTTTAGGTCTTTGAAACGAATCAAAGTTCAAGGAGCTTCAGACAGGGTTTAAATTTTTACTTTCAATTTAATATGACCCGCTTCACCCCATCCTCCTTAAGGACGGGGCCTGCAGGGAGCAGGCCGGTCAAGAAATAATACTTGTCAAGCACGAACAATACGTTATATTTAAGGTGTATCCAAAAAAATAGCCTTGAATACCCTTGATTTTTTCGGATTCGTTTTTATATTTTTAATTTTTAGAAAAATCAAAGTTTTATTGAGTTATACCATTTATTATGTATTTTCAACAAAGAACCATTGCAAAACCGGTAAGTTGCTCGGGTATCGGAGTTCATTCGGGCAAAAAAGTCAATTTGACCATTAAGCCGGCACCGCCGAACCATGGTATCAAGTTCATAAGAACGGACCTGTTGGACTGCCCCGTTATATCCGCGAATTTTAATATGGTCGTAGATACAAGTCTGGCTACTGTTATCGGTTACGAGGGTTTTATCGTCTCAACGATAGAACATCTTATGGCGAGCTTTTCCGGTCTGTCCATCGATAACGCCCTGGTAGAGGTCGACAATTATGAGATGCCGATAATGGACGGAAGCGCCGCTCCATT
>ENA-OSEO01003858-OSEO01003858.1-sediment-metagenome-genome-assembly--contig:-NODE-3858-length-16697-cov-3.419795_pt1 | contig 16697 bp, 18 predicted proteins | sample MGYA00237883_ERZ534232 | MGnify/ENA metagenome assembly ERZ534232 | reverse complement strand
TGGTGACGCTCATCGTGCTTTCCGAGCTCGGCGTCAACATCGGGCCGCTGCTGGCCGGCGCCGGCGTCATCGGCCTCGCCGTCGGCTTCGGCTCGCAGAAACTGGTGCAGGACGTCATCAACGGCGTCTTCATCCTGGTCGAGGATTCGCTGGCGGTCGGCGACGTGGTGACGGCCAGCGGCATTTCCGGTGTGGTCGAGCAGATCTCCATCCGCTCGCTCAGGCTGCGCGGACTGGACGGCACGGTGCACACCATCCCGTTCAGCACCGTCGACACCGTCAGCAACATGACGAAGGAATTCTCGATGGCGGTGATCGAGGCCGGCGTCGCCTATCGCGAGAGCGTCGACGAGGTGATGGAGGTCCTGAAGCAACTGGGCGCCGAGATGAAGGAGGACCCCGACTACGGCCCGCTGATCCTGGAGCCGCTGGAAATGCTGGGCGTCGATGCGCTGGGCGATTCGGCGGTGACCGTCAAGTGCCGGTTCAAGACGCTGCCGCTCAAGCAGTGGACGGTGATGCGCGAGTTCAACCGGCGCATGAAGAACCGCTTCGACGAACTGGGTATCGAGATCCCCTTCCCGCACCAGACGCTCTATTTCGGCGTCGGCAAGGACGGCAAGGCCCCGCCCGCCTTCGTGCGGACCCTGGAAGGGGCGCCGGAAGACATGCCCGAGGCGGTGCCGCCGATTCCCGCCGCCGAAATCGAGGAGGACAAGCCGGAGGCATCGCCGCACGAGCCGCCGCCCGACGAGTTCAGCCGCGGCGAAAACGTCAAGCCGGAGGCGTGAACGCCGCCGGCCGGGCATTCATGCGTCGTCGGGTCCGTCGGCGTCGATGACGGCCAGGGCGACGTCGTAGGAAAAGCCGGCCCGGGCCAGGGCGGCGACGACGTTGTTGTCCATGCTGCCGCCGTAGAGGGGGTGGGGGTGGGCCAGAACCAGGCCGCCCCGGGCCTGGGCCGGCCGGTGCAGGCGGCCCTCCAGCCGGACCGGGCCCTCGATGCCGACCGGTTCCTCGTCCAAGCTGATCATCCTGATTGGCCTCCCTGATCCGGGCTCCGAGGCTATCCCAAGCCCGGCCGGAGGGCAAGCCCGGACGGGCCGGCTCTCTGGGGCAAAGAGTTCTGGCTTGAAAAGCCGTCCGCCCGATTGTGTCTTGACATCATATAGTTATCGATAATATCATGATTCTATCACCGTAAACTTCAAAGGAGGTGGCCATGAGTGTTAGAAGGACCATCCTCCGGTTGTCTGGTCTGATTCTGCTATTTCTAAGCTGGTCGATCACTCCAGCCGGAGCCCAATCACCCGATGTCGAGACCCCTGGGCCGATATTCCTTGGCCCCGCTGGTCTGGCCTCATCGAACTATAGCCCATTTATGGCCGACGTCGGCTCAGCCGCCGACCAGGACGTGCTGGTGGACGACGGACTGGAGAGCGAGCCGGATCCGGCGGCCCCGTCGGGCAAGACCCTGGGTTTGGTCTACCTCTACCAGCCGGCCAACAACGCCAGACTGAGCGGCAGCAGTACCACGCTGCGGTGGTACCAGACCAGCGGCGCGGTCCGGTACTATCTGAGGATCTGGCGCACGGGCTGGTCTGGCTCGGCCACCACCACCAGAACTTATGTAAACTTCAACGGCCGGATCGGCCAGACTTACTACTGGTACGTCCGGGCTTACGATTCCAGCGGCAACTACCGCCAGTCAGTCACCTGGTACTTCCACACGGCCGGGGCCAACCCGACCTCGAACGCGCCCGTGCCCTACTCGCCTACTTACGGGGCCAGGCTCACCGGTCAATCCTGCTGGCTGTGCTGGCAGGCCAGCAGCGGGGCGGTTCGCTACTTCTACCGCATCTGGTGCACCGGCTGGTCGGGCGGCGGCGACGTCACCGGCACCTCGGTCTGGTTCAACGGGCGGCCCAACACTAATTACTCCTGGTGGGTCCGGGGCATAAACAGCAGCGGCACGGCCCGACAGTCGGCCACCTGGAACTTCACCACGGCCAGCGGCTCCTGGAGTATAACGGCCCCGCGGATGATCAGCCCGGCCAACGGGGCCACGACACCCTCCAACGTCGGATTGTTCTGGGAAAGCGTCCACGGCGCGGTCAGGTACCAGTACCGGGTCTGGCGCTCCGGAGGATGGGTCTGGACCAATTACACCACGGCCAGATCGATCGCTCTGGTCGCGGCCCCATCTGGGACCACCTATTACTGGTGGGTCAGGGCCTACGACTCGGCCGGCCGCTCGGCCCAGTCGTCGACCCATTGGTTCAGGATACGCTGACTTAGTCGAGGGCCGGCCTTCAGATGGCCGGCCAATCTCCAAGAGAGGGGCCTGTCCGGGCCTGACCGGCCGGGCCCCGTCTCGGTCAGGCCGCCTCCCGCCCCCAAAAGCACTTTGTTCGATCTGGCTGCCTCAGGGGGCCAGCCTCTGTCTGCCGGGCAGCGCTCGCTGGGAGGAGGTCCGGACTGGCCATTAACCCCGGGCTCCGGCGGGCCAATCCAGCCGGGCCGGCGGCCTTGACAGGGGCCTGAGGGGTGGTATTTAATTACGAGATTTGGCAGGTTGGTTGGCACGGGCGCCACACCGAAATTCAAATTTTCCGGCCTTCCCGCCCGACCGGGGAGAGGTCTGTCTTGATTCAGGAGCCGATCATGGGAGTCATCGAGCGCGTGGAGGCCGATTTCAAGGCCGCCCTCAAGGCCCGCCGCCAGGACGAGGTCTCGGCCCTGAGGCTGGTCAGGGCCGCCCTGAAGAACAAGGAAAAGGAAGGGCGCGGCCCGGTGGGCGAGGAGGAGGCGGTCAAGGTTCTCAAGACCCTGGCCAAGCAGCGCCAGGAGTCGATAGACCAGTTCGGCCAGGCCGGCCGGGCTGACCTGGCCGCCAAGGAGGAGGCGGAGCTGAAGATTATCTCCGCCTACCTGCCGGCCCAGGTGGACGAGGCGACCATCCGCCGGGTGGTGGCCGAGGCCATCGCCGAGCTGGGGGCCGGGAGCATGAAGGATCTGGGTGGAGTGATGAAGAACTCGCTGGCCCGGCTGGGCGCCGGAGCCGACGGCAAGAAGGTCAACGCCATCGCCAAAGAACTTCTCCAGGCTGGTTGATGGACCAACAGACCCTCCGGGTGCTGGAATTCGGGGACGTTCTCGAGGCGGCCGCCTCGCTAGGCTCCACCCCGCTCGGCGCGACCCGGGTCCTGGGCCTGAGGCCCATCCAGGAGATTGAGCGCCGCGGCCTGGAGCTGGACCGGGTGGCCGAGGTGGCGGCCTTCATCAAGGTCGAGGGCGACCTGGACCTGAGCGGCCTCCACGACCTGAGCCGTTTCGGGCCGCGCCTGGCCAAGCCCGGGGCCATGCTCCTGCCCGAGGACCTGGAGCTCTTCCGCCAGACCCTCGACTGCCTGGCCCGGATAAGGCGCCGCTTAAGCTCGGCCGAGCGCTACCCCCTCCTCAAGGACCTGACCCGGCCCCTCCAGGACTACTCCCAGCTCGGCCAGGAGCTGGCCCGGGCCTTCGGCCCCGGCCTGACCGTCGCCGACGGGGCCAGCCGCCGGCTCAAGGAACTGCGCCGGCGCCGGGGCTCGCTCAAGGAGGAGATCCGCACCCGGCTGGAGGAGATTCTGGACGAGCAGCGCGGCCGGGGCCTCATCCAGGAGGAGCTGATCACCCAGCGCAACGACCGCTTCGTGGTCCCGGTCAAGTCGGGCCGCCAGGGCGAGCTGGAGGGCGTCATCCACGACGCCTCGGCCACCCGGCGGACGGTCTACCTGGAGCCCTTGGCCGTGACCGGGCTTAACAACCAGCTCGGCCTCCTGGCGGGCGAGGAGCGGCGGGAGATCGAACGGATCCTGAAGCGGCTGACCGGGCTGGTGGCCGCCATCTGGCCCGATCTCGAGGGCCAGATCGACGTCCTGGCCGAGTTGGACGGGCTCCAGGCCCGGGCCAGGCTGGCCGAGCGCCTCAAGGCGGTCAGGCCGGAGCTGGACCAGTCCGGCCGGCTCGAGCTCAGGGAGGCCCGGCACCCTCTCCTCTGCCTGTCCGGCCGGGAGGTGATCCCGGTGGACCTGGTCTTTCCCCAGGACAAGCGGACGCTCATCATCTCCGGGCCCAACGCCGGGGGCAAGACCGTGGCCCTCAAGACCCTGGGCCTGCTCTGCCTCATGGCCGCCAGCGGCTTCCTCATCCCGGCGGCCGAAGGCAGCCGCCTGCCCCTCCTCAAGAACCTGGCCGCGACCATCGGCGACGACCAGGACCTGAGCGAGGGGGCCTCGACCTACTCGGCCCGGCTGAAGAGACTCAAGGACATCCTGGCCGCGGCCGGCCCGGGCTGGCTGGTCCTGATCGACGAACTGGGCGCCGGCACCGATCCGGCCGAGGGCTCGGCCCTGGGCCTGGCCGTCCTGGACCGGCTGAGCCGGCAGGGGGCGCGCAGCCTGGCCACGACCCATCTCAACCTCATCAAGGCCTGGGCCGCGACCCGGCCGGAGGCCCTCAACCTCTCGGTCGACTTCGACCCGGCCAGCCGGCGGCCGACCTACCGGCTCATTTACGGCCAGCCCGGCCTGTCCAACGCCTTCGAGACGGCGGCCCAGGTCGGGCTGGGGCCCGAGGTCCTGGCCGGGGCCAGGGACTACCTGGGCGGCGAGGAGGAGCGCTTCAAGTCGCTCCTGGAGGATCTGACCCGGCTGGCCGAGGGGCAGCGCCGGGGCCTGGCCGCGGTGGAGGCCGAACGGCGGGACCTGGCCGAGGCCCGGCGCCTGGCCGGGGAGGCCGGCCGGCGCTTCGAGGCCGAGCGGCGGGAGCTCCTGGAGCGGGAGGGCCTGAGGCTCAGGGAGACCCTGGAGCGGGCCGAGGCGGAGCTGGCCGGCATTCTGGAGCAGGCCCGCTCGCGGGAACAGAAGGAGCGGGAGCGGGCCCGCTACCGCTTCTTCGAGGAGAAGGGCCGGCTCAAGCGGGCCTTAAGGCCGGGGGAGTTCTGGCCCGGTCCGGTCCGGCCGCTCCCGGCCGGGCAGCCGGTCCGGGTGGCCGGCCTGAAGAGGCCGGGAGAGCTGCTCGAACCGATGGAGGCCGGCCGGCCGGTGGAGGTCCGCCTGGCCGGCGGGGTCAGACTCAAGGTCGATCCGGCCAGGGTCAGCCCGGCCGAGGCCCGGGACGACCGCCGGCCCAGGGAGAGGCTGGCCCCGGGGCCCAGCCGTGAGGCCTTCCGGCCCGAGGTCAAGATCATCGGACTGAGGGTCGAGGAGGCCCTGCCCGTGATCGACAAGGCCCTGGACGAGGCCGTGCTGGCCGGCCTGGAGCGCCTGGCCATCGTCCACGGCGTGGGCACAGGCGCGCTCAGGCGGGCGGTGCGTGAGTTTCTGGCCGGCCACCCGCAGGTCAAGAATTTCTACTCCCCCGAGGGCGTGGCCGGCGCGGCCGTGACCGAGGTGGAGCTGGGAGGCTGAGCTTGGCCGGAGGGTTCCCCCCCGAGAAGATCGAGGAAGTCCGGCAGGCGGCCGACATCGCCGACGTCATCGGCCGGCACGTGACCCTGACCCGGCAGGGCCGCTACCTGAGGGGCCTCTGCCCCTTCCACGCCGAGAAGACGCCCTCCTTCACGGTCAACACCGAGCTTCAGATCTACAAGTGCTTTGGCTGCGGCGAGGGCGGCAACGTCTTCACCTTCCTGATGAAGCACGTGGGCTTGAGCTTTCCCGAGGCCGTCCGCGAGCTGGCCGAGACCTACGGCGTGGCCCTGCCCAGGCCCGAGGCCTCGCCCCAGGAGCTGAAGCAGTTAAAGGCCCGCCAGGCCATCCTGGAGGTCTGCCGGGCCGCGGCCGAGTACTTCTCCCAGCGGCTCCACTCCTCGGCCGGGGCCGAGGCGCGAGCCTACCTGAACCAGCGGGGCCTCCCGCCCGAGCTGATCAAGCGCTTCGGCCTGGGCTTCAGCGAGGACGGCTGGGACGGCCTGGTCGATCACTTCCGGCGCCGGGGCGTCGGCCCGGCCGGGGTGGCCAACCCCATGGCCCGGGCTTTGGCCCGCCGGGCCTCATCGGCTCTGGGGAGAAAGCCAAAGACTTCAAGGGGTCCTTCAAGAGGCTCGTCAGGAGGTTGCGTCCCGAGAGGAGCAAGCTCATTCTGATCATCCTGCTCGCGGTCGTCAGCGTCGCCTGCACGGTCGCGGCCCCCAAGATACTGGCCCGCGCTACGAACCTGATCTTTGCCGGCGTCGTGAGCAAGGAACTGCCGGCCGGGGTGACCCAGGAACAGGCGGTCGCGGTCTTGCGGGCGCAAGGTCAGGACAATCTGGCCAACATGCTGGCGGGGATGAGCGACATCAATCCTGGCCATGGGGTGGATTTCGCCGCCGTCGGCCGGGTCATCCTCATAGTGACGGCGATCTACCTTCTCAGCGCGCTGTTTGGGTGGCTGCAGGGCTACATCGCGGCCGGAGTCGTCGCCCGCGTGATCTACCAGCTACGCCGAGATGTCGACGTCAAGCTGGCCCGCCTGCCCCTCAAGTACTTCGACAGCCACCCTCGGGGTGACATCCTCAGCAGGGTCACGAACGACATAGACAATATCCAGCAGACGATGCAGCAGACGATTTCGCAGATCATCACGGCCATGCTGACCCTGATCGGGGTGCTGGCGCTCATGTTCTGGATCAGCCCGCTCCTGGCCGTGATCTGCCTCGTCACCGTGCCGATCTCCGTGGTGATCACGATGTTGATAGCCAAGCGTTCCCAGAAACAGTTCGCCCTTCAGTGGGAGCACACGGGTGACCTTACCGGGCACGTAGAGGAGAGCTTCACCGGCCATACCATCGTGAAGATCTTCGGGCGGCAGAAGGAGGCGATCGCGCAGTTCGACGAGGAGAACGAGGACCTCTACCAAGCCAGCTTCAAGGCCCAGTTCATCTCCGGCATCATCATGCCCATGATGATGTTCGTGGGGAACCTCCAGTATGTCGCAATCGCCGTGGTCGGCGGGCTGCGCGTCGCCACGGGCACCCTGTCCTTGGGCGACGTCCAGGCGTTCATCCAGTACTCCCAGATGTTCACGCAGCCGATCATGCAGACGGCCAGCATGGTCAACGTTCTTCAGTCTGCAGTCGCTTCATCCGAGCGCGTGTTCGAGTTGCTCGACGAGCCGGAAGAGTCGGCCGAGCCGGCCGAGCCGATCGTTCTCAGGCACGTCACCGGCCACGTGCAGTTCGAGGATGTGTCCTTCCGCTACCTCCCCGATGTGCCTTTGATCGAACACCTGAACGTTGAGGTGCAGCCGGGGCAGACGGTCGCCATCGTAGGCCCGACCGGTGCTGGCAAGACCACCCTTGTCAACCTGCTCATGCGCTTCTACGAGATCGACGGCGGGGCTATATCCGTCGATGGAGTGGACACCCGGAAGATGACGCGGGACGATCTCCGGCGTCTCTTCGGGATGGTACTGCAGGACGCGTGGCTGTTCAGCGGGACCATTCGCGAGAACATAGCCTACGGTCGAGAAGGTGCTACGGAGACGCAGATCCAGGCCGCGGCCGAAGCGGCACACGTCAACCACTTCGTACGTACGCTTCCCGAGGGCTACGAGACCCGGCTGGACGACGACTCGGCCAACGTCTCCCAGGGGGAACGGCAGCTACTCACGATCGCCCGGGCCTTCCTGGCCGATCCGGAGATCCTGATTCTTGACGAGGCTACAAGCTCGGTCGATACGCGTACCGAAGTGCTGATCCAGCGGGCCATGGCTCGCCTGCTGGCGGGGCGCACGAGCTTCGTCATCGCTCATCGGCTTTCCACCATCCGCGACGCCGATCTCATCCTGGTCATGAACGAGGGGAACATAGTGGAGCAGGGGACCCACCAGCAGCTTCTCGCGGCGCGCGGCTTCTACTACGACCTCTACAGCAGCCAGTTCGTGGAGGCGCTCGCAGAGGCCTCCTAGCGGCCGAGCGCCGGCGTCAAGAGAGGGATTCAGATACGCGACGGACAAGGCTCTGTCAATCAGCAGTCAAACGGAGCAGTTCATCGTTGCCGCGCTGCGCGCCGCCAAGGCGCTCACGGTCTCGCTCCCAGCTGAAGCGGAGTCGGCGCCAGCCTCTCGAATGGAGCCTCCTCCTCGTTTGGCCGTCGGTGGTTTTAGGTACACACCCCAACAGGACAACCGGAACTCGGAGAGGTCGGATCATGGGGATTCTGGCATGGATCGTGTTCGGGGGTTTGGCTGGCTTGGTGGCCGGATTCCTCACGGGTGGTGGCGGGGCGCGTGGCCGCTGAGCTTCCCCGACCCCCACGTGAAAGGAGAGAGTAGTGCCAAGAGTCACCGGTAAACGCAGTGCAAGATGGCCGTGGATGATCCTCGCTGTCATCGTCATTGCCGTTGTGGTGTTCATCGTGCTGTGGGCGACAGGCGTCATCTTCTAGGGAGGGAGCAACCATGCGCAAGGGCAAAGACGCCGGCGGCCTGCTCGTGATCACCCGAGACAGCGGCCAGAAGCTGGGAAAGGTCGAGGACCTGGTACTCGACCGTCAGGGCAGCCGAATCCTCGGGATCCTGCTGGACGAGGCCGGCTGGTTCAAAGAAGCCAAGGTCGTGGCCTGGCCGTCGTTCCGCGCTGTCGGTCTGGACGCCGTCATCATTGACAATGAGGCGAGCGTCAAGAAGGCCTCCGAGGTCCCGGAGATGAGCGAGGTCCTGGAGGGGGGCAACGTGCTCATCGGAGTACGGGTCTCGACTACCGATGGCCGGGAGTTGGGCAAGATCGAGGACTTCTACTTCGATCCCGAGACCGGCATGGTGAAGGGCTTTGAGCTGTCCGGAGGCAAGGGGCGGTCGTTCCTTCCCACTCCGCCTAGCTTCGAGACCGGCAAGGACGTAGCCTTCGTCGATCCATCGGTGGTAGAGACCATCACCGATCTGAAGGAGGCGCTGCGGGGTGCCTGACAGAGTTCGAGCAAAGCCGGTCAGAAGACGAAGGAGAGTCGCATGAGCTGGCTGCTGATCCTCTTCATCATCGTGGTGGTCGTCGTGTTCGGCCTTGGCTTCGTGGTCAAGTGGCTGTTTTGGATCGCGCTGGCTCTGTTCGTGGTGTGGATCATCACCCTGCTCGTCGACCGTCTTCGTCGGCGGTGACACATCGTAACGGTGGTCCCGTGCCGGCGAGCCTCGCGGTCAGGTCGTCGGGGGCGAGCCCCCGCCCTTGCCTCTCCTGAACACGGCGAGGACCGTGGTGATCCTCAGATAGCTACGATGGTGTCGCGTACCGGAGCGCGCATCGAGGAGGACGAGGACACGTCCCAGCAGCCCCATATCCCGTCCGCCGCTGCCGCGGACACGAACTCCCGCAAGCAGTTTGCCACGATCGAACACGTCTTCTATTTTCGGGCCTGATCCATGCGCCCGCCGAATGCAATGAAATCGGAAGGTGGGAAGTCGGAAGGATAAGGGCGACGTACCAAGTCGGGCGTGTTTGACAGATCCCTACTCAGGGCATATGGACTGTAGGAGTTGGCACTCATTGGTAAGGAGTGCCAATCTCACCAGAAGGGTTCAGAAGGGTTCTGTCACCCCGTGCGAGGCACGAGAAATCCAGGAGCCGAACTTCATTAGTACAGGAGGTCTGCGCATGAAGAAGTTAGTGCCACTCGAGGACAGGGTCGTTGTCAAGCTCATCGAGCAGGAACAGACGACGAGCACCGGTATCGTCCTCCCCGACACCGCCAAAGAGAAGCCTTCCAAGGGCAAGGTTCTCGCAGTCGGCCCCGGCAAGTACTCGGACAAGGGCGAACTGCTGCCCATGCCGGTGAAAGAGGGCGACATCGTGGTGTTCGCCAAATACGCAGGTACCGAGATCAAGTTGGACGAGGAGGACTACCTCGTGCTCCGTGGTCTGACCGACATCATCGGCATCCTGCCCGAGGAAAAAGGAGCATAAGGTTTATGGCAAAACAACTTTTGTACGGTGAGGACGCCCGCAAGGCGCTCGAGCGGGGCGTGAATATTCTTGCCGACGCCGTCAAGGTCACCCTCGGCCCCAAGGGCCGCTACGTGGTGCTCGACAAGAGATACGGCAGCCCCACCATCACCAACGACGGCGTGACCATTGCGCGTGAGATCGAGCTTGAAGACGTGTTCGAAAACCAGGGCGCCCAGTTGGTTCGCGAGGTGGCCACCAAGACCAACGATATCGCCGGCGACGGTACCACCACCGCCACCTTGCTCGCTCAAGCTATGGTCCGTGAAGGCCTCAAGAACGTTGCTGCCGGGGCCAATCCCCTTGCCATCAAACGGGGCATCGAGCGCGCGGTCGATGCAGCGGTAGCCGAGATAAAGAACCTGTCCAAGGAGATCTCCGGCAAGGAAGACATCGCTCGCGTGGCCACCATCTCGGCCGACGACCGGGAGATCGGCGACGTTATCTCCGACGCCATCGAGAAGGTGGGCAAGGACGGCGTCGTGAACGTCGAGGAATCGAATACTTTCGGCATGGACCTGGAGTTCACCGAGGGGATGGAGTTCGACAAGGGCTACATCTCTCCCTACTTCGTGACCGACGCCGAACGGATGGAAGCGGTCCTCGAGGATCCCTACATCCTCATGGCTAACAAGAAGATCGGCTCCGTCCAGGACCTTCTCCCCACCCTCGAGAAAGTTGTGCAGTCCGGCAAGGCGCTGCTTGTCATCGCTGAGGACGTGGAGGGCGAAGCTCTCGCCACTCTGGTGGTCAACAAGCTGCGCGGCACCTTCACGGGCATCGCCGTCAAGGCCCCCGGCTTCGGCGATCGCCGCAAGCGCATGCTGGAAGACATCGCCATCCTTACTGGGGGTGAGGTCATCAGCGAGGAGATGGGTCTCAAGCTCGAGAACACGCAGGTCTCGCAACTGGGCCGGGCGCGCAAAGTGGTCGTCGACAAAGACAGCACCACCATCGTGGATGGCGCGGGCGAACTGGACAAGATCAAGGCCCGCATCAACGCGATCAAGGGCGAGATCGAAGTCACTGAATCGGACTTCGACCGCGAAAAGCTGCAGGAGCGTCTTGCCAAGCTCAGCGGCGGCGTAGCGGTGATCAAAGTCGGGGCTGCCACCGAGACCGAGATCAAAGAGAAGAAGCACCGCGTGGAAGACGCCCTCTCTGCCACCCGCGCCGCCCTGGAGGAAGGCATCGTTCCCGGCGGAGGCGTGGCCCAAGTGCTGCTCGTCCCGGCCGTCAACGCTGTGGCCGCCGAAGGCGACGAGTTGACGGGAGTTCGCATCGTGGCTCGGGCTCTCGAGGAGCCGCTTCGCCAGCTGGCCAACAATGCCGGTCTGGAAGGTTCGGTTGTGGTCAACGAAGTCAAGGTCCGGGAGAGAGGCGTGGGCCTCAACATCGCCACCGGCGAATACGAAGACATGGTCAAAGCCGGCATCATCGACCCGGCCATGGTCACCCGCTCTGCCTTGTTGAATGCCGCCTCCATCGCCAAGAACATCCTGACCACGGAAGTCATCGTGGCCGACAAGCCTGAGGAAAAGGTCGGTATGCCGCCCGCCGGCATGCCCGGCATGCCTGGCATGATGTAGGACAGCTGTCTGCGGTCCACCGGCTGTCCAAAAGACGGCCGGTGGCAAGGGGCCATCGCGGCCTACTGGCGCCCGAGCGGCGCGGAGGCCGCGATGGCCCCGGCCTTTTTGGGGGGAGCGCCAATCCGGATGGTAAACTGAAAAGGCAAGTCTTATCGTTCCCAAGGCTGGTCTGCAGGGAGGGAGGCGCTAATGAAGCGAGAGGTTGATGCCGCATTCGCGGAGATGCTGGACATTTCCACGGATATCGACAAGGCGGTTCTCTTTGGCTCTGCCGGAATCCTGACCTCCAATATGACGGAGGAATCACGAACGGCGGCGGTAGCTCATGCAGAGGAACTCACACGGTTGGGCGAAGAGAACGCCGCAAAGATGGGATCACAGCCTCTGACCCAGTTGGTGGTGGAGACGCCCGCGGGTTTCGTGTTCTTGGCCCGCGAGATCATCGCTGACGGCATGACCGTGCTGGCGACCGGAAAGAAGGGTAGCCGCGTCGGCCTGGTTCTCTACGATCTCAAGACCTGTCTACGCGACGCGCGAGAGTCTCTGAGCGCGGGAGCCGAGGGTGAGCAAGGGACCGAGGAGGCCTAGATGAAGCGGGTACTCAAGATATTTGGGGCGTTGACTCTCGTCGGGAGTCTTGGGGCCGGTGCCTATTACTTCTTCTTCATGCGCACCCGCAAACCTCAGGTCGAGCTCTATTTTGACGACGGGTCCATGCTCGCCCTGCCCGGAAGCTCTGCGGAGGCGGCGCCCTTCATGGCGATCGCGGGCGAGGTCCTCAGCGCCAGTCCGATCACCGGCTGACGCGCCGGGCATGACCAGCCCCGAGGCGGGATTCTCCGGGCCGTCACCCGGGCTGCAGGCTGCCGTACTTGAGAGCGCGCTGGCTCGAGGCGGCGACAGGGCTGAGCTATTCGTTGAAGAGCGACGCTCTCTCTGGCTGCGTCTCGAGGACGGCAAGATCGAGAGTGCAGTGTCAGGCTTGGATCAGGGCGGCTCTGTGGGCGTCTCGCGCGGTCTTTCTACGGTTTTTGGCTACGTGGACGCCGTCGAGGAGCGTGCGCTACTGGATCTGGCCATCGAACTGAGCCGCTCTCACTCCGGGCGGCCGGCGGTCGTGGCGCTGCCTGCATCCGTATCCCTCGGTACTCCTCAGTCTGCAGGTCTGGAGCCGGCGGCGGTCGCCGCCTCGATCAAATCCGCCCTGCTTCACCTGGTTGATGAGACGGCGCGCGGGCTTTCGGCGGAGGTTCGCCAGGTGGTGGCGGTCTACGGCGAGAGCCGGCAGCGGGTCTGGATAGCAGGGTCGGACGGCGTTTCTGCTGCCGACGACAGGACGCGGGTGATGCTTGCGGTGACCGTGATGGCCGAGCGGGATGGCCTCATCCAGACGGGCCGCGAGACCCTTGCTCAAATGGGCGGGTTTGAGCTTTTCGACGACCACGCGGTGGCTGAACTGGCGGTCACAGCGACTCAGAAGGCGCTTACCATGCTTGATTCTCGCCCGGCTCCGGCCGGACGGATGCCGGTTATCCTAGCGAACGGCTTTGGTGGTGTGCTCTTCCACGAAGCCTGTGGGCACGGGCTGGAGGCGGACTACATCCTTAAGAAGAGCAGCGTGTGGGAGGGCCTGAAGGGCCGGCGGGTGGCAGGGGAGCACGTGTTCGCGTTCGACGACGGAGTGACTCCCGGCCTGTGGGGCAGCGGCGGATGCGACGACGAGGGCGTACCCTGCGAGCGGACCGTGGTCATCGAGGCGGGCGTGCTGACCGGTTACTTGACCGACCGGCTTCGGGGGGGACATCTCGGCCTGCCCCTGACCGGCAACGGGCGCAGACAGGACTACCGCCATCTGCCGTACCCGCGGATGACCAATACCTACTTTGGCCCGGGCCGGCCGACCCGCGACGAGATCATCGCTGATACCCCGCGGGCACTGTATGCGAAATCACTCTCCGGGGGGGAAGTCAACCCGGCAACCGGGGACTTCGTTTTTGGGGTCGCGGAGGGTTATCTGGTTGAAGGAGGCCGAGTGACGATGCCGGTGAGGGGGGCCACGCTGATAGGCAACGGCCCGAGCGTGCTCCAAGGCATCGACGCAATTGCCGACGATCTCGAGATCAAGCCGGGCACCTGCGGCAAAGAGGGGCAGGCTGTTCCGGTAGGTAGCGGGCAGCCTACCCTTCGCATTCGCGAGCTGACCGTCGGAGGCACCAGCCTGTCATGAGCGGCGCAACCGCGAGTCGTACCGTCATGTCCCCATCCCCGCTGGAGCTGGCGCGTTCTGCGCTGGACCGGGGAGACCCGGCTGCCGGCGAACTGGAGGCGTACGTCCAGTTGGGACGCACCGTCGCGATCAAGGTCTTCGGCGGCGAGCTGGAATCCGTTACTGTTGCGGAACCGAGAGGGATGGGGGTGAGGGCCATAGCCGGAGGGCGGGTTGGCTACGCCTTCACGGCCGATCTAACCTCCGGCGGGATCGATCGAGTAGTCGAGGAAGCGGTCGCCAACCTTGCGGCCGCCGACGTGGACTCATTCGCGCGTTTGCCGGTAGCTCCGCTTGACGCCTATCCAACCCCGGGCGGCCTCTGGCAACCGGGAGTCGGGGGCACGAATCTCGAAGAGAAAATCCGCCTAGCTCTTGCGGCTGAGGCTGCAGCCCTGGTGATGCCGGAAGTGGAGCTGGTCGAGGAGAGTATGTACTCGGACGAGGAGGCTCGGCTTGCCATTGCCTCCACAGCCGGTGTGGAAGTGGAAACGCAGCAGTCGTTCTGTTTCGCCTACGTGATGGCGCATGCCGGTCAGGGCAGGGACCGCCAATCCGGCCTCGGGTTTACCACCGGACGAGAACCTGTGGATCTCGATCCGGAGCAGGCCGGCAGAGACGCGGGGGCCAAGGCGCGGGCTCTGCTGGGCGCCGCGCCCTGCCCTACGGGTTCCTATACGGTGGTGCTGGACCGGGAAGTGGCCGCCGCTCTGTTCTCGAGCATCGTCCAGTCGTTGAGCGCCGATGCCGTCCAGAAAGGACGATCGGTGCTTGCGGGCCGGCTTGGGGAGGCGGTAGGCTCATCGCTTGTGACTCTGCTGGATGACGGCCTCGCCCCAGGGGGTATGGCGACCGGTCCATTTGACGGCGAGGGAGTACCGCGGCAGCAGACCATCCTGATCGACGCTGGTGTTCTTCGATCGTACTTGCACGACAGCTACACGGCGCGCAAGCAGGGGGCAGATGCGCTCTCCACGGGGAACGCAGGACGTCAATCATACAGATCGCTTCCCGGGGTGGCGGCGAGCAACTTGGTCGTGCGGCGGGGACAGGGCGACCTCGCCGATCTGTTCCGCCGGGTTAAAGATGGGCTGTACGTGGAGAGTGTCGCGGGGCTCCATTCGGGAGTGAACGCCTTCAGTGGCGAGATATCCCTCGGAGTCACGGGCCGGCTGATCACGAACGGCGATCTGGGCCACCCCGTGCGGGAGGTCACCATCGCTACCGACTTCGTTTCTTTGCTTAGGTCGGTGAGCGAAATTGCGGCGGACGCTCGATGGATCCCGCTGTACGGCAGCGTCAGCACGCCCTCCTTGGCGGTGGAGGGCGTCGCAGTCTCAGGCGCTTGAAGAGACGTAAGACAGACAAACGGCGGGAGGGTAGGAGGCCAGGTGGACAAAGAGGCATTGGGCGGGCTGTTGCTGAACACGGCGTATCTCCAGGGTGACTTCGTCCTCCGTTCTGGGAAGCGGAGCAAGTACTACCTGGACAAGTACCTCTTCGAGACGGAGCCCCAGGTACTGCGCGGCATCGTGCACGAACTGGCCATGATGATCCGCAACCAACTGGCCTCGGGCGCGGAGTATCAGCGGCTTGCTGCTCCTGAGTTGGGTGGCGTGATTCTCGGGGCTGGTCTGTCGCTGGAACTCGGTCTGCCTTTGATATTGGTTCGGAAGCTCTCGAAGGAATATGGCACCACGAAGCGCATCGAGGGGCGTTTTGAAGAGGGAGAGAAGGTGGCTTTGGTCGAAGACATCGTTACCTCTGCTGGTGCGGCCATCATGGCAGCGGAAGCCTTGCGGCAAGCAGGGATGACGGTGCAGGATCTGTACTGTGTCGTCGATCGGGAGGAGGGGGGCGCCGACGCCGCGACTGCTGCCGGGCTCATCCTACGGCCGCTGTTCACGGCGTCGGAGTTGGGGATTGGCACGCCGAGGTGAATGCGCGTTTTTCCTTGCATAGACCGGAAAGGAGGCTTGTCGGGCCCTCGGAGGGTCTGGTAAGGTAAAAAGGTACCGCGTGGACAAAGGGAGGTAGCCGTGACCAAGGCCGAGTTTGTGGACAAACTTGCAGCAAAGAGCGGGCTTACGAAGAAAGACGCCGCCAGCGTCGTGGACGCGTTTGTGGATGTTGTCACCGACTCGCTCAAGAAGGGGGAGGACGTCCAGTTCACCGGGTTCGGCAAGTTCTACGTGCAGGAGCGCGAGGCCAGAGAAGGCATCAACCCGCAAACCAAGGCTAAGATCAAGATCCCAGCCACCAAAGTTCCCAAGTTCACCGCGGGCCTGGCTCTCAAGAACGCCGTCAAGTGACGCAGGATTCATGACATGAGAACTCGGGGCCGCCTCAGCGGCCCTTTTTCTTGGGGGGATGGTAGGAGGCAAGTGAGGGGAGGGGGAGCAGACGTGGGACATTTCGCCGACCGGCTCCTGGAGGCGATCGAGGAGAAGCGGTCGCATGTGGTCCTGGGCCTCGACCCTGACTACGAGTCACTACCTCCGGAGGTCCGGGCCGCTCATCCGCGCGAGGCGTACGATCACGACGCGGCGATGAAGGTCGCCGCTTACCGGGAGTTCCTAGTCGCAGTCATGCAGGGCCTGCGTGAGCAGGTCACCGCCGTGAAGGTCCAGATCGCCTATTTCGAAGCGCTGGGAGCACCGGGCTATGCCCTTTACGAGGATATGGTCGCCTCGGCGAGGGATCTCGGCTACCTCGTCATCGCCGACGTGAAACGTGGGGATATCGGCAGCAGCGCGGAAGCCTACGCGCAGGCCCACCTAGACGTGGCGGCCGCCGACGCCGTGACGGTCAATCCATATTTCGGCAGTGATGGGTTAGAGCCATTCTTTCGCAGGGCGCGCGAAGAGGGCAAGGG
>ENA-OSEO01003857-OSEO01003857.1-sediment-metagenome-genome-assembly--contig:-NODE-3857-length-16699-cov-6.716520_pt1 | contig 16699 bp, 13 predicted proteins | sample MGYA00237883_ERZ534232 | MGnify/ENA metagenome assembly ERZ534232 | reverse complement strand
TATTGAAAAAACTGGTAGTGGAAAGACAATAATCATGAATGATTTAAAAAAAGGGGCCGGCCGGCCCCTTTTTTTATTCACTATTTTTTTGCATTTATTCATGCTACTGTAATATTCCTGCTATCCCGTTATCCTTCATATTAATGCAATAATCTGTTTTCAGCAAATACTTTTACCTTGGTATATAATTTAATAATCAAGTCATTCTTAGGCAACGTATTATAAATTTTCTCAAGATATCTGTTTTTGAAAAGAATCTCAAATGAAGGTCTGAAATTCAAATCATATACCCATGACATCTGCAATACTTTTATGTCAATCTCGCTCTTAACTTTACTTTTTGAAACCAGTTTTTCGTCAAGAATATCCTGAGCTATCGCCGGAGTGACCTGTATCCCTTTTGGCAACTCCCATGTAAGGGTATGGTTTGGTTCCCGGTTTTTATCAGTGTAGTAATCGGTTAAAACTTTCAGTATGTCAAGCTTATCAGCATCACGAAGTAAATTTATATAAAGAAGGTCACGGCCTGAAAGTTTCCGGGGAATTTCGAACTTATTATGTAACCTGATTGATTGTAAGATAAGTTCACTTGTAGTGTCATCAAATGAACTGAGGACATCTGCTTCTTTAATTATCTGAACCGAATATTCTGCATGATCAACAGATTTATCATCATTAAATGTATTGTATTCGATTAACTGCTTAAAACGACCTATATCATGTAAAAGTCCGGCTACATAGAGTGATTCAATATCATCAGCGCTTAATTTCAATGCCTTGGCAAGCTCCCTTTCAATTTCAGCAACACGGAATGAGTGTTCCTTCTTTATCTGAAAGTTTTGTTGCTGCATATCTGTTAAGCCCGAAAATGAGTTTAACCATGTTTCAAAAAAGTCAAATGCATATTTAATTCTATCGTTCATTTTAACCTCCGTTTATAAAGCAACAAAAATATTAATAGATTGATCTTTTTTTACCGGCAGAAAACCTTTTTTCAGATTTGATAACGATTTTGCAACATCATTTATTGAACACGATTTAAAAAGGGTACTAATTTCTAATCATACTATATAATTCTATGACATTGTATTACAGCTATATATTAAGTCTGGACATCATGTTACAAAAGAACTTGATCATATAAAAAAAGGTTCTTTATTTAATCATTGAGAAAACAGATTGGATGACACGTGAATTTTATTATTTTTACCACCCTGAAACCGGCCCTATAGTTCAATGGATAGAATTTCAGATTCCGGTTCTGACGATCTGGGTTCGAATCCCGGTGGGGTCACTTTTGAAAGGGTTAAATAGCTTATAATTAGATTAATCCTTTTTTATTTGCACAACATTTGCACAACATTTGCACAACATGATAGAAAACTCACCATTATAAGGATGTTTTTCTCGTAGAAATTTAATGATTAAATTTGTGTATCCCAGTTGTGATGTAATGATAATAGGTTTTAAAAGTTCAAAAGAGGGTGGTAAAATTTACTGTCCTCTTTTTTGATAGCATATTTGTCATTATCATATATGTTATTTTTTTGTGCCGTTAAATTGGCTGATTTTGCCAGTTAGAAAATTTGTTTCAACATATTACTTATTCCAGCTTTATTTAATGTTATTTGCTGAAAAACCTGCATTACTATTTTCTTTTTACAAAAAATTAGTCGTATTGGTTATTGTTTTAAAAGGTAAAATATGCTAAAAAAAATCATTGGCAACAATTTTTCATCAATTTTCAAATTCATATGCCATTGAAATTGAGATAATTAATAAATTTCTGGTATTGCATAAGGTAAATAAGTGTTACATTTTGGTAATAGGATGCAACAAAACAATACCGTTATGATACATTTTTGCAACAGTTATAACGCATATATTGCAACAATATGATACATATTTGAGGCATTGTTGTCCCTAAACTATTAAATAAACGATTTTTACATTTGTCTTCATCCCTTATCCTGCTGAATAGATTACGATGAGTTAAACGATCCTGTAATAATGCATTCCAACGTTTTCCCTTTAATCCTCTTTATTAAGCGAGGTTGTTCACTATAATTTTTGGGTTTTATCCCAAATAAAATTTAATTGATTTTCCTGTAATATTTCTGTTTCCCCTGTCAAATCATTTGCGAAGGCATTTGTGTTAAAATCAGCGAATTAATAGTCAAATACATCGAAAATGATTAAATTTGTGAATTATGGTAATTGTTAAAAACAAAAAAAGACAATATGCTGATAGAGATAGAATTCTTCGGCATCTAAGTTTGCTGGAATCGAACGGGATGAACATGACCTTGACAGCTAAAGAGGCAGGTGTTGACAGATCGTCTATTTTTCGTTGGAAAAAACGATACTGGCAGGAATATATGAATAGGAAAAGTGAAGTTAAAGACCAGGTACATGATATTGAAGCAGTTAAATTTAGCACAGTAAAAGAATTTGATATGTTGAGAAATATATGCACAAAGACTTTCAAGCTGGCAATTCAAAAATCAATTGAAATACTGGAAGATGAGGAAAAATTAAAAAACCTTTCAAACAAAGATCTTATAGAATTAATAAAAACCATCGCTCCCTATTGTGTTGAAAAAGTCGGGTTATCAGGTACAGAAACGCCTTTATCACCTTTTCAAAATCATACTACTTTCATTCAGAATATTATTCGTGAATTGAATTATAAGGGAGGAATTAGAAACATGCGAAATGATAACAAACAAGATCAAGTATAAAGGAATCGCCAGGGCTGCTTTTGCTGTCAATCACCGTATCTTAGTTGGTTATCAAAAGATAATACTGTATTTAAAGAGTATATACATAACACAATTTAGCCCCAAAATGTAGTATTTTACATCAATTGTGGACAGTGAATTAACAATCTGTACTAAAGTGATGTTGTTTAATCTGAATAAATAGTTGTTAACTGAATGAATGTCAACGTTTGGCAGGCCATGTAACAGTTGACTTAGATGTGCTACATTTCTGCCTTTAATTCAAAAACTGGATCAATTCAACAACCATGTTTATATCCATTTTTGATTCGATGTTGTATAAAACAAGACAACTAAGAACAGAACAAAAAACAATAATATTATCTGAAGCATTTCTGATGCTATTATTTCTTTTTAAAAAACCATTTCCACTGATTCAAACGATAGCAAATAGTTCGTTTCATCAAGCCTTGCCCGTAGCTTCCTTAAATTCCTGAAGTATTGAGTTAAACGTTTCTTTTACCGAGATAATTTTAGTGGATTTAAAAGCATTGGAACCGGCAAAGGCATATCCATTTAAAAAATTTCCTCTCTGGGCATTCATAAGTGCTGCAAATATACAATAGGGAGTTTTTTCAATATCGCAGGTTTTTAAGCATTTATATGGACATTTCACCGGATGTTTTTCACCCCGGTTTATTTTATTTATAAATTCATTTTTAATTGCCCTTCCCGGCATCCCGACAGGACTTAAAATAATTTCTATATCATCCTCTTTACAATCTATATATGCTTGCTTAAATTCTTCTGAGGCATCGCATTCGTTGGTGGTCACAAACCGGGTTCCCATCTGTACTCCGGAAGCGCCAATATCCATGATATTTTTAATATCGGAACCGGAATAAATTCCACCGGCCGCTATAACCGGTATAGTAACATTATACTTTTCTTCAAAAGGTTTTACTTGTGAGACTACATCGGGAACCAGTTTTTCCAATGCAAAATCAGGATTATCAAGTTGTTCACGTTTAAAACCCAAATGACCGCCGGCTTTGGGGCCTTCAACTACAAATGCATCGGGAAGATAGTTGTATGATTCCTTCCATTTTTTACATAGAATACTTGCAGCCCTGCCCGATGAAACAATGGGAATCAGTTTGGTTTTTGCCCCTTTGGTGAGAAATTGCGGAAGATTCAATGGAAGTCCGGCGCCTGAAATAATAATATCTGCCTTTTCAGCAATGGCTGTTTTTACCATATCCGAAAAATTTGTTAACGCTACCATTATGTTGACTCCGATTATACCCTTAGTTTTTTCTCTTGCACTGTTGATTTCCTTTTTTAAGGCCCTGATATTTGCTTCGATAAAATTATTTGCGAAATCTTTTTCAAACATTCCCAGACCAGCAGAAGCAATAACTCCAACGCCACCTTCATTGGCTACTGCCGATGCCAGTTTCGACATTGAAATACCTATGCCCATTCCTCCCTGAATAATTGGAATTTTTATTTCCATATCCCCTATGCGTAAAACTTTCATGTTGTTCCTTTTTTTGACTTTATTGAGCAAAAATAACCTAAATACATTCAGAAAATGAAGAAACTGTATATCAATTGAAAAATAATTTTTGCAGAATGGAATGTCTCGACACATAAATCAGAAATCTTCGTTGACAATTTTGTCATTTAGTCCGCGATTGTGCTAAACAATATCACTTGTAATGATAACAGTCACTTATCTTTGTCGAAATAAATCAGAGGGATAAGAATTCAAACCTTATGCATTATTGGTGCAACAAAGCCCAGCATTTAGTTAACAACATGAAGTTTGGGATCAAGATATTTAGCATAAGCAAGAGCAATTTGTTTGTGTGCTATGGTTCCTACACCCTTACCTCTTTTTGATTTTATAATGCAATCCTGAGTTGCATTTAAAATGTGAGATTTTCTGACATTTAGAATATTCTGAACAGTATCAATTAGTTGCTTATGTCCCCCCATGTTCCTCCATTATTTTCCTCTCTTATTTTTAAAAGGTGATCCTCACTCACGTTTAAAATAAGCAACAGTATTAATAAGTCGTATATTTAGTTCTCATGATACCCAAAAATTTGGGGCATGTTCTCTTTTGCTTCCAGGCAGACTTCTGAAGTGTTTGGCTTACTATTTAACTATATTGATATTGTTACAATAAAATCATTAGTGGCATCATTTTTAAACCTTTAAGTGTTCCTATTTCGTCATATATATGTTTAAATGAATTTCGCCAACACAATTTTGGGTTCAAAGAAATATCGATAGGGGAAATTTCCCCTATCGTTGATTTTCAGTCAAATAAAATGTGAAAGCCCATGTCCAAATTTCGACAATAATAACTTTCAGGTAGTTATAAAGACAAAAGAGAATAAACACAAAACATGTAAGTATTAGTTTTCAGATCACAAAAAGGCAATCCAGTAACAACAAGTTTACTGGTTGCTGAAAAATTTAGTAAAGAGCATAAAAATGTTATTCAAGCTATTGAAAATCTCATGGCTGAAAATTCAGCTCATTTCTATTACTCAACTACTTACAAGGATTTAAACGTAGTGTCCGATTTTCGGACACATCAAATTATCAGGTTGCCATTTCACCATATTTGAGTTTGAATCATTCAATATAATAATTATACCACTCGATGGGAGATAGTGCCTTAAATCGCATTTATGAGGGTCATAGCCCTTTTTTAGCCTTACTTTATCCATCTCTCCGAATTTAAACTTAAATGTAAAGTCAGGAAATCTGACAAATGAAATTATTAGCTATTATAATGATTCATCTTGAATAGAACGCAAATTTGCGTTGAAATTTATAATCAGGTCAATAACTATTTCGCCAATCAAAACCGAAAAAGGAGAAGTCTATGTTAATGCCAAGCAAATGGGAAAACCATTTGGGAAAAAACCTGCAAAATGGTTAGAACTTCCCTCAACTATCTCATTATTAGATACTTTGTCAAGGGTCAGAAAATCTGACACATCTGAATATCAGCCAATTATAAGGGAAGTAGAGAGCCCTTTTGCCGGTGGCGGTACATGGTTCCACGAGGATGTAGCGCAGGAATATGCAAAACAGTTGTTGCCATGGGATAGGTATGCCCGGACGTGAAAGGCAATATATTGTAAGTTATTGATATTTAGTTATATAAAAAAGGGGGGATGAAATTAGGTTTTTAGAAAACTAATAAATATATTGGTATAGGCGTTTAGAGCGCCCTTTTAAATAATTTATAATTAGTTTTTTATGATTTTCATGAGGTTTAATTACATTAATTATGCTCAAAAATTGCCATTTTAAAAGTTAATTTTTCTTTAAAACCGCATAGATAAAGGGAAAGGCGAGTGATACCTAAACGCCTATACCTATAAATTTAATTAATGATAAAAGAGCAAGAACGAGACGAACTACACCGTGCAATATGGCAAATCGCTAATGACCTTCGTTAAAGAGTTGATGGTTGGAAAATGAATCAAGTTTCGATGTAAGTTCAACCCAATTTACAAATTGACCAATAACTTTAAAAGTTCTAAAATCGAAATGGTATCTTTTAAAGTCATTTTTATATAGTTGCATTATATTTTCAATAATAAATTCAAAGATTTCATTAGAAGGTTTATTTTTCGGAATAGCTTTTTCAAATCCTTTACCGTGCAATTTGAATTTCTTCTTCAAAATACCCTTATTAAATCTTTGTTTGTCAACAAACCAAATGTCAATTCTAAGTTGTGAACCAAAAATGTAAAGATTCAAGTAGCCAATTATTTCGTTGTATTTCCATGCATACCAACTGAATCGATGAAAATTATCTGGTGAAGCCCATTTTTGTTCTTCTTTTTTCATTTCGATACCATGTGCTTTCTTCGAGCATCGATATATTGGAATTTCAAAAAAGATTGGTTCATTCATAAACTTATAAGATTTTAATTGTAATTGCAGAAGAAACTTTTAATCAAATCAATAGAAGTACTTACAAACTCAAATACTATCGCAATTATTAGTTCCTGCAATAAAACATTATCCTAACTCTTTAAAGAAACTACCTCTACCTCATTAGATATTTGAGTAAACTTTTTGTCGGTTTTTTGTTAATCCCATCTCTCTTTTGACTCAAGCTAAACGGCACCCACGCTGATTTCTCAATATCCAATCCTCCCATTTCTGGCTGAATAAAGTGTGAAACATTGTATATTTTGCCCTTTGGCGAAACGATAGTAAATGTAATTTTAATCTTAAATACATTTTCCGCAGCTGATTTAAATAATAAGGCAGGAATATTAAAATGTACCATTTGCATTTGCCCCGGTTTTAATATTGCTGGAATTTTATCAGGTTTTATTATAGGTGAAATATAATTTATTGGTGGCTCAACTGGGTCACATAATAATTCTTTAATAATTAAAATAATGTTTCCTGTATTCGCAACACTATATTCAAAATTGAATGATTCCATTGCTCCCGTTGCAGATAGGTATTGAATCAAACACCCGTTAAATGAGAATGATTTCCAAAAAAATTGTTTTATTACTGAAATAATTGATACTATCAAAGCTACAGAGGCAATTATGATAGTTATAATATCCAAGGCATTGATTGTTTCTTTCATACAGTATTTTAAACAAACTTACATAAAAAAATTTTACACACGCACGACATAAAAATCAAGCCCGCATCCGTAAATTGTATCCGAGCTCTAAGCTCAATTAATTTTTTAATATTAATTTAAAAATTAAAATTATGAAAACGGTATGCGGACTTGACGTACACAAAGGTATAATACTGATGTGTATATTGAAAGAAAACGGAGAAAAAATTATCCGTGAGTTCACAAGTTTGACAATCGATATTGTATCGATGCGTGACTTAATGAAAGAACACTATGTACAGGAAGTTGGTATGGAAAGCACAGGTATCTACTGGATTCCTATCTGGCGTATCTTGCAAGGCCATTTTGAATTAAAGTTGATAAACCCCTGGTTTATTAAGCAACTACCTGGCCGTAAAACAGATGTTAAAGATGCTGAATGGATAGCTACTGTCATTCAAAAAAATTTAGTCAGGGGCAGCTATGTTCCCGGAAGGCAGATTCAGGAATTACGCCAATACGAGCGAAGGTATGTGAGGCTTTGTGAACAATCTACCCGTATTGAACAGGCAATTGATCGTCAGCTTCACCGATGCAATATCCAGATAACAAATTATGTGAGCAGGATAGGAAGTGCATCGGTAATCAGGGTTGTTAAGGCATTAATAGCAGGAGAAACAACCGCTGAGTTACTTGAAAAACATATTCACGGACGTATAAGAAACAAACACAAAGAAAAAATTACAGCTTCTCTCAACGGGATTATTTCTACCTCAGACCGGTTTATTCTGAATCAGCACATTAAAGAATATGAGCTTATTCTTGCCCAACAGGAAGAATGCCTGCATGAAATGAACCAATTATGCCAGAAGAACTTCAAAAAGGAGTTACAATTGTTGTGCACCATTCCCGGCGTACAGTTATTAAGTGCGATGATTATTATTGCCGAACTCGGAGTTGATTTGAAAACCTTTATAACTGCATCGGCATTAACCGGATGGGCAGGTCTACGCCCCAGAAATGATGAGAGTGCACGAAAAATAAGAAGCACCAAAATAACAAAAGGAAATAAATATCTGAGGCGGATACTGGTACAGTGTGCATGGGCAGCATCGCGACAAAAAAACAGTTGGCTCAAGACCAAGTACGAACAACTTTGTGTGAGAAAATCAAGTAAAAAAGCCCTTATTGCCATATCAAGAAAATTACTGGTAATTATCTGGCATGTGTTGTCAAAGCAGGAGCCTTATAAAGAATATATTCCAAAAATTGATCCACAGCAAAGAAAAAAGAAAATTGATTATCACAGAAAAAAAATACAGGAATTAGAAATTGCATAGCAGCAAGATAGAAGTCGGTTAACTTTGTGGTGGTAAGACCCCGTTTTCAAACTGACTGATATTTTTCAAGCACACGCACGTGAGTCTCGAACTCGCAGAGGAAATTGTTTAAAAAACTAAAAGTTATCTGGTTAAAATATAACCGGACAGATATTTTCTTGGGTAGTGTTCTATGTAAAATAATGTATGATAATGAATCTTAAAGTTTTATCTGATATTAAGAAAAAGATTTATAGAGGAAAGTTAAAAAATAAAGTAGAAATATCCTGCAAGTAGCAACTTCTAATCAAAAAATCTAATATTTATAAGAGCCTTCATTATGCAAACAAACAGACAAAATGTTAACTTTGAAAATTTACTGACAAAAACCAACAAATGAAATATTCAAACCCGTTTCAAATACTGACGCCCAATGAGCGTTGGGTGCCGACAAAAGACCAGATGGAGATGTTTCAAAACGCTTATGAAAAGCTTTTGCCCCCCCTGGTTTATAAAATTCGTCTGGCAGTTCAGAAATGGAGAGAAGAAGACTATCGGGGAGCTTCTGAAACTTCAAAATCACTATTGAATTTTTGGTTTAATCAGGAACATCTGACCGGACAAACAAAATTCAGCTTTTTCTTTTCTCAGCGCGAAGCTGTTGAATCAATTATTTACTTGCATGAGATAGCACAAGCTAAAGACAAGTATGAATTATTACGTTTTGATTCTTCTGAACGTGTTAGTACCGGAATGTTTGATGAAAGCTGGACAAGGTATGTAATTAAAATGGCTACCGGAGCCGGAAAAACCAAAGTAATTAAACTGACTTTAGTTTGGTGTTATTTTCACAAACTGTACGAACCGGAAAGTACGCTTTCGAAAAATTTCCTGGTAATTGCGCCAAACATCATTGTTTTAAACCGGCTCAAAAAAGACTTTGATGGATTAAAAATGTTCATCGAAGAACCATTCATACCCGATAATGGCTATGATGATAAAGACTGGCAAAACGATTTTCAATTGACTTTGCATATACAGGACGAACTTAAACCAATTACCGAATCTGGCAATATTTTCCTTACAAATATTCATAGGGTATTTTTTAATGAAGAACCTGAACAAAGTTTTGAGAATACATTTTTGGGGATAAAACCCAAACCGGATGCCGATACTTCAAAAGGTTTGGACTTGGGAAAAGTCTTGAGAAGTGACAAAATAAAAGATTTAATAGTATTAAATGACGAAGCGCATCATATTCACGATAGTTCGTTAGCTTGGTTTAAAAGTATTGAAGATATCAGTAATAAACTAAAACTCAAAAATGGTTATGGTATTGGATTACAAACCGATTTTTCCGCAACACCAAAACATAATAACGGAGCAATTTTCGTCCAAACTATTTGTGATTATCCTTTGGTTGAAGCTATTAAACAAAATGTGGTGAAATCACCAGTTTTGCCAGATGAAGCTTCAAGACAAAAAATTAAGGAAAGGGAATCTTCCGATTTTATTGAGCGATACAGAGATTACATTCATTTAGGTTATTTGGAATGGGAACAGCAATACGAAGAATTGAAAAATCAGAAAACACCTATTCTTTTCATAATGACTATGAGTACAAAAGAAGCAAACCAGGCAGCTACTTTTTTGGAAAGTAATTACCCGAAAATGAGAAATGCTGTTTTGACGATTCATACAAATAATTCTGGTGAGATAAAAGAAACAGCTACAACAAAAAGAGCAAAAGAAGAATTGGAATTACTTCGAAAGGCTGCTGATGATATTGATAAAGATAATTCTCCCTATAAGGCTGTTGTTTCAGTTTTAATGCTTCGTGAAGGGTGGGATGTGAGAAATGTAACCACAGTTGTGGGCTTACGACCATTTGGAGCTGAGTCTAAAATTTTACCCGAACAAACTATTGGTCGCGGTTTGCGTAAAATGTTCCCTTTAGATACACCAGAAAATTTGGTTGTGGTTGGTACATCCGCTTTTTTGGAATTCGTTGAAAGCTTAAAAACAGAAGGAGTTGAATTTCAGTACAGCCCGATGGGAAAAGGAACGAAAACCAAATCACCCGTTATTGTGGAAGTGGACAAAGAAAACCCAAACAAGGATTTAGACGAATTAGACATTCCTATTCCACAGTTGAGCCCAAGAATTTACAGGGAATTTAAAAATTTGGAATTAATTGATATAAACAAGTTTAGAAACGAAAAGGCATATTTAAAAAAATTCAGCAATGAAGAATTAAAAGAGATAATATTCAACGACATTGAAGGAGAATTTTCGCACAAAACAGTTTTTAAGGATACTATCCCGGATTACCGGAATGTTATTAGCTTTTTTACCTCTGTTATTTTAAAAGATAACCGTTTAGTAAGTGGATTTGATATTTTATATCCCAAAGTTGAAAGTTTCATTAAATACAAACTTTTCACACAGGAAGTGGAATTAAGCGACCCTCAAACATTACGTAATTTATCTGAACTCAGACCGAAAGAAATTTTAAAAACCACATTTAAAAAAGCGATTGACGAATTAACCGTTTCCGACAAAGGAACAGCCGAAGTAAAAGACTACATTTCGTTAAAATTAACCAAACCCAAAATTGCAGAAAACCAACCCTTCCTGGTTCCTAAAAAATCTGTTTTTAATAAAATTATTGGCGACAATCCTTTTGAATTGGAACTGGCTTCATTTTTTGAATACAAATGTGAAGATGTGGTTTCATACGCCAAAAACACGATGGGCGAAGGCGGCGTTAACTTTAAAATTGAATATCAGGCACAGGATGGTAATATCCGGGAATACTATCCCGACTTTTTTGTTAAAACGACGCCCAACACTTTTTTTGTAATTGAAACAAAAGGTCGTGAAGATATAGACTCCCTTCTTAAAATGAAACGGTTGGTTACTTGGTGTAACGATATAAATAAAGTTCAGGAAAATTACACTTACACGCCTGTTTACATCAAACAGGAAGATTGGGAAAAGAAATCAAAAGATATTAAATCATTCAAGGATTTGTTGACGTTATTCAGAGCTAAGGACAATGAAATACAGGATTTACATCGATGAAGTTGGCAATAACGACATTGGAAGTTCAAACACTCCCAATCACCGGTTTTTATGTCTGACTGGTGTGGTATTCGACCTCGACTATGTCAAACATGTTTTGTCACCCGATATCGAAAACCTGAAAACCAAATATTTCAACAGCCATCCCGACGACCCCGTTATTTTTCACCGGAAAGAATTAATGAACAAAAAATACCCGTTCAAAGCACTTTGGAATCTGGAAGTTGAAAAAGCATTTAACGAAGAGTTTTTACAGTTGCTCGACAAATGGAAATTTAAAACCATTACCGTTTTAATCGATAAACTGGAACACCAAAACCGCTATTCAACCTGGCGTTACGACCCTTATCACTATTGTATGACCATAATGTTTGAACGCTACCATTTGCGGTTGAAAGAAACCGGATTGACCGGCGACATGATGTTCGAATCGCGCGGAGGGAAAGAAGACAGAAGGTTGAAAGACTCGTACAGAAATATCTTTTTTAAAGGCACCGACTGGATTAAACCCGAGGATATAGACGACACCATTACCAGCCGCGAACTGAAAATTAAACCCAAATCGGCAAATGTAGCCGGGTTGCAGGTTGCCGACCTGCTGGCTTATCCGCTTTACCGGTTTACCTTAAAATATTATAACCTGAAAAACGACGATAGGGAAACATTTAATGAAAAAATTCTGGAAATTATTAAACCCAAAATTTTCAGAAACGGAAACCGGCTGGAGGGTTATGGAATTAAACGGTTACCTTAAAAAAGGGCATAAAAAAACCCCGTTGCCGGGGCAAAGGCTCTAACGTCCTTCCACCTTCGCATTTGCGAATTGATTCAAAGATAATACATTTACGCAAAAAAACAATAAAAAGGAATGAACGATAAAGAAAAAGCCCAAATAATTGAACTGATTAAAGTAGGAGAAAGGCTGCCGAAAGAATTTATTTACAAACTTTCTTCCGACGAAGAAGATGTTTTCCTGTTTTGGAACGGACGAAAAGAAGATGTTATCAATGTGGCGCTGCCGTTTCACAGCATCGAACACATTGACGAACCCCGCAAAGAAGCCAAAAAGGAAGGCGATATGTTTGATATGTTTGATATGCGTGGCAGGCAACTCAAAGGCTGGACAAACAAACTCATTTGGGGCGATAACAAACTGATACTTTCCTCCCTGGCAAACGGGCCTGTCCGCGAAGAAATTGAAAAAGAAGGCGGTTTAAAACTCATTTACATTGACCCACCTTTTGCCGTGGGCGCTGATTTTGGTTTCGACATTCAGATAAACGGGGAAACCGCCGAAAAAAAACAAAGCATTATTGAAGAAATTGCATACCGCGATACCTGGGGAAAAGGGATTTCATCGTACTTAACTATGATGTATGAACGGTTGAAACTGATGCACAATCTGTTGGCAGAAGATGGAAGTATTTACGTGCATTGCGATTATAGAGTGAGTGCTCATTTAAAATTGTTAATTGACGATGTATTTAACATCAATAATTTTAAAAATGAAATAATTTGGCAAAGAACAACAAATACAGGTAGTAGTAAAGCAATTGCAAATAAACTAAGTAATGATACAGATTCTATACTGTATTATATAAAAAGTGAAAAGTCAATATTTAATAAACAATTTCGCCCATATTCTCAAGATTATTTGGATAGATTCAAGTTTAAGGATGATAAAGGAATGTACAGATGGCAATATATGTCAACATATTCTCAAGAAAAAGTTAATGAGCTAAAAGAAAAAGGTGAATTAAGGTGGCAAAAAAATTCAAAAGGTCCCGAGTATAAGCAATATTTAGATGATTTAAAGGGTATTTCGATGAATAATCTTTGGAATGATATTTTCCACGTAAATCCAATGGCTAATGAAAACGTCGGTTATCCGACCCAAAAACCAGAAGAATTACTGAATAGAATAATTAAAACGAGCAGCAATGAAGGTGATTTAGTTGCAGATTTTTTCTGTGGAAGCGGCACAACCGCAGCAGTAGCCGAGAAACTTAACCGCAAATGGATTGCAACCGATTTGGGCAGGTTTGCCATACACACCACCCGCAAACGAATGATTGGGGTTCAACGGGAGTTGCAGGAAAACGGCAAAAATTTCAGGGCTTTTGAAATATTAAACCTTGGCAAATACGAACGCCGATTTTTTATGGACGACCTGACCAACGGAGCTCGAAAAAGCAAAGAAGATTTGTATGTCAACCTTATTTTGGAAGCCTACAAAGCCAAACGGATTGAAGGACATAAAACATTACACGGCAGCAAGGCAGGTCGTTTTGTTCACGTGGGCCCGTTGGATGTTCCGGTTACACAAAGCCGTTTGCTGGATATTTTCGAAGAATGCCGCCAAAAACTATACACACAAGTGGATGTTCTGGGCTTTGAATTTGAAATGGGTTTAACTCCGCAATTCATTCAGGAATTAAAAGAAAAAGGCGTGGCTGTTACCTTAAAATACATTCCCAAAGATGTATTTGATAAACGCGCTGTTGAAAAAGAACAGGCCCGTTTTTACGATGTGGCTTATCTGAATGCGGATGTTCATCAGAAAGGTAAAATCGTTCAAATTGAACTCACCGATTTTGTGACCCATTACACGCAGGACGATATTGAAGACATCCAGCAATCCATGAGAGCCGGAACCAAAGTAGTTATTGAAGACGGGCAGATATTAAAAATTACCAAAGACAAAAACGGAATCATCAGCAGAGAAGTACTGACTGAAAACTGGTTCGACTGGATTGATTACTGGGCGATTGATTTTAATTACGAAGACAAAAAGGAAATCATTAAAATTACAAACGATAAGGGCGAAACAGAAGAAAAATGGACGGGCAATTATCTGTTCGAAAACGAGTGGCAGAGTTTCCGAACCAAGAAAAATCAAACACTTGAGTTTACGAGTACTTCTTATGAATACAAGAAATCAGGAAAATACAAAGTGATGGTTAAAGTAGTTGACATTTTAGGAATTGACACAAGTAAAATAATTGAGATAAACATTTAGCCGATTATTTAGTTAAGTTTTGTATCGATACATTTAATTTAGTAAATACGATAAGCCTAAAGGCTGCAAAAATCCGGTTAATGCTTCGCCTGTTTCATCATTCAACCAATCAGAACTATTCTTTGGAAACGTCCAGTTTTCAAAATCAACAACCAGTTTTGTACTGGTATTTTTTTGAGTCTGTTTAGGTAAATTGAAGCCAAAGCGGTCAAATATCCGGTAACATTTCATTGCAACCAATATGTTATCTAAGGCACGGGCATAAATCTTTGGTGGTGTTTTCAGTTGGCTTTTTCTGTTAAGGTCAGGTTCGGTAAAAATCTTACTGCCATATTTAATGGTTTCAATTAAGGCAGTTTCTAAGTTGTAAACTGATTCGATATGTTGGGCTGCTGGGGTGGTAAACTTATACCGGTATTCGTTTTTGTTTTTTGGTCGCCATTGTTTTATCCATTCACTTTTTAGTAGTTCTGCTATTTCCCGGTTTGGAACGATGAGGTGGAAATGGGGATTATATGTTTTTTTTGTGGGATTAAAATTACATTCCAGAGATTTAATCCCAATTAGTTTGGGGCCTTTACCTCGCTGGTACCTCTTATTGCAACGGTTTTTAATTAATTCAAAGGCTCTGAACATTCCATAAATCCAGCGGTTTAGCTTTCCTTCCTTGCAGGCTTTTACGGTAAGTGTTACAAACTGAACATCTTCCCATTGCGAAATAACAGGGTAATAACGGTTTATGGTATCGGCTTTGCGAATAGCATTGCAAATAATACAGAAGCGGTTTTTGCAGTATTTGCCGTACATTTTACCATCTGAAATGATAACGTTATTCAGGCAGTGGTAAGCATTCCAATAGGCTTGCACTCTTTCTGGTTCTCCCTTTTCTTTGGCAACATCAATCAGCGACAAAACCATTTTCCGGGTTATTAGTTTTCGTCTGGCTCTGTTTGCTAACGATGGATTGTCTAAAATATCAGTTCCTTTTCCCGATACCAAAGCGATTGAGGGCGTTTCTTCGTTTTTTTGTGTCCCACTTTCTGCTAATGTATTAAAAATAAGTGGTGGTTTCTTTTTATTAGACATAAAGCATTTATCAAAAGCCGATAAAGTTTTCAAGGAATTTTATAAGGAAAAGGCATTGTTGAAAATTAAAAAAAGATTGAAAGTTCATGAAGAAAAATTTTCAACTAAACCGACTTCTATTAAAGTAATAGAGTTACGGAATCGTTGGGCATCGTGGACACCAAAAAACGGATTGAATTTTCATTGGAAATGTATAATGGCACCAGTTTCAGTCTTGGATTATATCATCATCCATGAAATGGTTCATTTAAAATATCCAAACCATTCAGCAGACTTCTGGAATGAATTGGATAAAAAAATGCCTGATTTTAGAGAACAAGAAAACTGGTTAAAAAGAAACGGAGTAAAAATGTCATTATAATAGGGAGTGTAATTTAAACTCTGTCTGATTTTTTTCTTTCATACAAATTTAATTCAATTTTTCCTATTTGTCATTGGATAAGCCACAAAATCAGCCACCTCATGTAATTTCTTTGCATTAACATCTTTATTAAGTACTCTGATTTTTTTATTCAGGTCAATATCCAGGGTAGATAATATTTCATAGCCAACAAGTGATTTCCGGATGACATAGCATTTCCGGTTGTTAACACAAGAATACATCATTATTATTGTAATTATAAAAAATCAATTAAGAGTTGACCGAGAATGGTCCTTAGATAGGGCAGTACTTAACAACTAACCCTGATGATGAGACGGATGTTTTAATTGAAATGGGAAGATTCAACTTTAGTTTGATTTCCATCATGGTTGAACTTATCCCTGTCAAATTCTGTTAAAGAGAATAAATGAGAAATAAAGTGTTAATATTTTTGAGTATAATTCTTTTCAATCTCTACTCATGTGAAAA
>ENA-OSEO01003856-OSEO01003856.1-sediment-metagenome-genome-assembly--contig:-NODE-3856-length-16700-cov-4.324009_pt1 | contig 16700 bp, 17 predicted proteins | sample MGYA00237883_ERZ534232 | MGnify/ENA metagenome assembly ERZ534232 | reverse complement strand
CTCGGATCCGGCCGGATCCGGCCGGGGCGCCGGGGCCTGGGGCCGGGTCCCGGCCTCGGCCTCGGGCGGGCGCTGGGCCCGGGCCGAGCCGGCCCGGGTCAGGGCCGGTCTCAGCCGGCGCTCCAGGCCGGCCAGGAAGTCCTTCCGGAGGCCGTCCGGGTCGGGCGGCGTCCGGGGCGGGTGGTCGGGCCGGGCCGGCGTCGGGGACCGCCTCTCGGCCGGCTGGTCCGGCCCGGCGGGCTCTCGCCGGGCCGGGAGGGAGAGCAGGTCCTCGACCAATTGCCTCAAGGCCCGGTGAAGGGCCGGGTAGGCCAGCTTGAGCCCCCGGCCCGAGGAGGCGGCCGTGGCCAGCTCCCTGGCCAGGCCCTGCAGCCGGGCCTTGAGCCCCTGGCTGAGGGACTTCTGCTCGGCCGGCTCCAGAGCCCGCTCCTGGCCGGCCGCCCGGGCCAGGACCGGCTCCAGGTCCAGACCCAGCCGGCCGGGCAGCTCCCTGAGGCGGGCGCTCAACTCCGGTCCCGGTCTGACCAGGCTGCGCTTGACGGCCGCCTGGGCCTGGCGGACGGCCTCCTGGAGCCGGCTCTCCGGCCGGGCCGGCAGGTCGCTCAGGGCCCGCAGAACGTCCTCCAGGGTCGGGCCAAGGGCCCCGCCGCCGGGCAGGGCCGCCCTGAGCTGCCGGGCCAGGGGGGCCAGGGCGGGCGGCTGCTCGACCAGGCGGAGGATCAGCCGGCCGGCCTGATCCTCGGGCGGCTGGATCTGGACCAGGGCCTTCTGGCCGACCTTGAGACCGATGGGGTTGGAGGCGGCCAGCTTCTGGCCAGCCAGTTCCAGGAGAACCTCCCCCCGGCCCAGCTCGGCCAGGATCTGGATCTCCAAGATTCGGCCCGGCTCGAACGCGCCCCTGGTCGTCGAAGAGACCGGCCGCTGGACCAACGTCTCCAGCAGCCTGGCCAGGAGAAGACCCTCTATTTCCAACCCTGCTCTCCGGTCATTTGCGGCCGCCAGGCTCGTCTGGGGGGAGTCTATCACAGCCGCTCCGGCCCCGGCCAATCCGGCCGGGCTCGGACACGGCACGGGGCTAGGTCTGGATGAGCAGATCAACGGCCCGGTCGCCGCTGAGGGCGTGGAGGCGGCCGAGCTGGCGGGCGTTGAGGGCGGGCAGGTCGGCCGTGACCCGGTCGAGGGTCTTGGTCGCTTCCTGGACCGTGATCTGGCCGGTCTGGTGGAGCGAGGAGAGCTCGATCACATCGGCCCTGGTCCTAGTTGAGGCGGCTGGCTCGGTCGGCTTCTTCGGTTCGAGGCGTCCCTCGCGGCTGTAAGTTTTGACTGGAAAGGTAACTATCTTCACGAGCCGACTTCCCCGGATAAAAACATCCTCAATCAGCTCATCGGCCGGCCCGGCTTCAGACTTGAGGGATTTTTTGGCTCATCCTTCATTTTTTTCGCCGTCACGGCCGGGGGCGCCCGATGCCGGGCGGACTCCGGCGGGAAGTCATAGCCATAACATAGCTACATTATTGGAATCCGGGTGCTTGCCTTTGGTAAATTCAGGTACTTACCCGCCTCGAAAACGCTGACCAAATGCTGACCAACACCAGGGGCGCGGGCCATCCGCCGCGACCGGGTCTACCTCCCCGAGCTTGGGAGCGCCGGGGAAGATCCATGAGCGGATCAATGAGAACGCCCACAGGTAGCAACCCCAAGAGGTTAAGCCTTCAGAATAGGCCTTCAAACATGAGAAAACGCCCACCACTGTCTCCCTGTCCGTCACGCTCCACATGCTCATCACCAGGCTCTTGGGCCCGGCCGGCCCCAGCGGGGCAGGGCCCGGCCCTGAGAAGATCATTGACAGTCCGGCATTGAAATGCTATGTAATATGTTAATAATCTGATATGTAATATATGAGAAATAAAACATGCAGTTAGACAAGAAGCCGCTCCACAGTGACATCTTCGCGGCCCTGCGGGACCGGATCGTCTACCTGGACTACCCGCCGGGCATGACCCTGATCGAGAAGGACCTCTGCACCGAGTTCGGGGTCAGCCGGACCCCGGTCCGGGAGGCCATCCGCAAGCTGGAGGACATGAACCTGGTCACGGTCATCCCCCGCTTCGGGACTCACGTCTCGGCCATCGACATCAACGAGATAAAAGCCGTCTTCGAGGTCAAGATCAGGTTGGAGGGCCTGGCCGCCGAGGCGGCGGCCCGTAGGATCACCCCGGATGTCATGACCCGGTTCCAGGACCTCCTGGACCGGGCGGCTGCGTTCCAGAGCGAGGACGAGCGCCAGGTCAGGGAGTTGATCGACCTGGATTCCCGGTTCCACCGGATCATCCATCAGTCCGCCCAGAACCCCATCCTGACCGAGTTCCTGGAAAACCTCCATTCCCGCTGCGCCCGGCTGTGGAACTCCTCGTTGAACCAGGCCGTCTTCGTGGCCGAGATCGTCGACCAGCTCACGGAGATCGTGATCGCCCTCAAGGGGAGGGACCCGGCTCGAGCGGCCGACCTGGCCGAGAAACACGTTCAATACTTCATCAGCAAGTTGAAGGAAGAATTACTGTAGGGCCGGCCCCCCGACCAAGGAGGAAATCAATGGAAGCCATCCAGGCCTTGGCCGCAGAGGATGTCAAGATCGACAAGTTCCCCTGCCGGGGGGAGATGCACGACGTCATCGGCATCAGCGTCCGCTGGTTATCCAAGCACGGTCAACTCTAAAGCCCGCGGATCTCAAGGAGCCAACACATGGATATCGCTAAAAGAATCGACAACTTCGACGCCTATTTGGGCACGGCCATGAACCTGATCCTGACCAAGATGCGGGAGGAGGGCAAGGACGTCATCAACCTGGGCCTGGGCGATCCGGACGTCCAGCCCACCGAGTCTATGCGCCAGGCCCTGGCCGAGGCCATGGCCCGGCTGAAGAAGATGCTCGGCTAGGACGGTTCACCGGGTCAGCCCCGCCCTGGGGAAGCCGGGGTGGCGCGGGTCGGGTCGATTGGCCTGGTAAAAACTGGTATAATTGATTAAGACAGGTCAAAGGGCGGATCACCAGGAGCCGAACGGTCAGTCGAGGAGGCGGAGCCGGATCGAAGAGCTTGGACGACAGGAGATTGGGTAAGGCATAATAGTTTTGGGGGGCATATAGACGGCCTGAGTGATCGAGACAGGCTGGGTAGTCCGCGGAGGCGGCCCCAAGGAATTGTTATCTGCTGACAAATCACAGGCGGATCGGTTTTCAGGGGCGGTCATTCACCGGATCGCCGGATTGATCGACTTCCCTGACCGGGTCTGACCAGCAATCCGGCCAGGGCCGATCACCGAGAGACCGGGCGGTGATGGATATGATCGAGAGTTCGGAAAAGATCACCTTCGACGTTATTCTGGGACAATCCCCACAGATCAGGGAAGTGGTGGCCCTGGCCCAAAAGGCGGCCTTGAGCAGCGCCACCGTGCTCATTACCGGTGAGAGCGGCACCGGCAAGGAGCTTTTCGCCCGGGCCATCGTCTCGGCCGGCGCCCGCAAGGAAGCCCCTTTCGTCGCCATCAACTGCGCGGCCATCCCCGAGGCCCTGATGGAGAGCGAGCTCTTCGGGTATGAGGACGGCGCTTTCACCGGGGCCAAGCATGGCGGCAAGATCGGCAAGATTGAGGCCGCCAACCAGGGCACTATTTTTCTGGACGAGATAGGCGACATGCCCCTCTACATGCAGGCCAAGCTGCTCCGGGTCCTCCAGGAAAGGAGACTGGAGAGGGTCGGCGGGCTGAAGCAGATTCCCGTCGACGTCCGGGTGGTGGCGGCCACCCATCAGAACCTGCCCAAGATGGTCGAGGAGGGCAGTTTCCGGGAAGACATGTACTACCGGCTCAACGTCATTCCCTGCAACATCCCGCCCCTGAGGGAGAGGGCGGCCGACATTGAGCTGTTGATCCATGCTTTTTTGAAGAAATACAGCCGATTGTATCAAAAAAACGTATCAACGCTTGAGCCGGATCTGAGGGATTGCCTCCTGGCTTACAGCTGGCCGGGCAACGTCCGGGAATTGGAAAACGTCATCGAGTTCGGCGTCTGCTTCGAAACCGGGCCGGTCCTCAGGAGAAAGACCATCGGTCCCAAGGCGGCCAAAAAAATCGTTGAGGATCTGCCCGCAGACGTGGAGCCCTTGCACAAGGCGATCAGTCGGGTTGAAAAAATTCTCATCCAACGGGCCCTGGATAAATACAAAAACATGCCCAACCCCATCGAAATGGCCGCCGAGTCACTGGAAATAAGCCGGGCCACCCTTTACCGCAAATTAAAGAAAAGTAGCCGCCGACTTTGAAAATGCCGCGGAGAGATTGGAGCGACTGGGCAGTGCGGCATTTTTGAGACTTTGGCTCATAATTGAGACGAAGAAAAAAAATAACTTAATAATAAATTGTTACATGCAATAAAACTCCCCGCTTGCCCCGGGGCGGTCGGATTCTGGTTTTTGGGCATCTCACTAATGAGATAGATGACCCGGCCTGAACCCGCCCAGAGCAGTCGTAAGCTGATCCCAGCGGGAACCCTCCCAGTACATATTAAATAATAATTACAAGATATTACCATTGCGCCGGGCGGATTGGACGAAATGAGACGGGCCTTTTAGTTCGTCCGGATGACTGGCATGCAAGTTGCCCTGCCTAGGGCTGGTCGGGTTTACCGTCAGGCATCGCGCCTTCAGGGTTGAACGGTCAACTATCACAGATAGCGGACTGGATAGGTGCAGGAAAAGATTCTTGAAATATTAAATTTTAACGTGGCCCCGTCCCTGGGCAACGCCGAGTCGGCCGCCGTGGCCCTGGCCTGCGCTCGGGGGGCAACGGAATGTGGCGGCCGGATCGACCGGTTGAAGGTGACTGTCGATATCTGCACCATGAAGAAGGCCTATGCCGACAAGATACCCGGCCTCAACGGCGGCGGGATGGTCCTGGCCGCGGCCATCGGCGCCCTGAGGGGCAGATACAAAAAGAAGCTGATGACCTTTGAGAGTCTCAACAAGAACGACTTGGCCGCGGCCGAGAAATTCATCGCCGAGGACCGGGTCGAAATTAAAATAGACGAAACCAAGCGGGGCCTTTTTATCGAAGCCGAGGTCCACGGCCAGGAGCATGTCGTCCTGGTCAGGCTGGAGGGGTCACAGGGCAACATATCCCTGGTGGAGATCGACGGCCGGCCCTCTCCCCGGGAGGACAAGCAGGTCGAATCAGACCGCTTCTTTTCCACCAGATCCTTCCTCAGGTTTTTGAGTTGTTTCAGCCTGGCCGAACTGGTCGGGCTGGTCGAGCAGATCGATATCAATAAATTGGCCTTCCTGCGCGACGGCATCGATATGGTTGACCGGGCGGCCGAGGCCGGCCTGGCCAAGCGGCCGGGCATTGGCTACGGGGCGGCCCTCAGGGACCTCATCTCCCGCCAGGACATCTCCCATAACGTCTTGAGCTACGCCCGGATCAAGGCCGGGGCGGCCGGGGACGCCCGCATGGGCGGCTTGCCCCTGCCGGTCATGGCCAGTTTCGGCAGCGGCAACTACGGCATTGTCATCTACGCCACCCTGAGCGTGGTGGCCAACAAGGAGGGCGCCTCGGCCGAAAGGCTGACCCGGGCCATCGCCATCTCCCATCTTTTGGTCGGTGTGACCAAGTTCTACACTGGCCTGCTGACCCCCCACTGTGGTTGCACCGTGGGGGCCGGCGCCTCGGCCACCGTGGGAGCGGTCTATCTCATGGGCGGCTCGGTCCAGGAGATGGACAATGCCTTCCGGTCTTTCATCTCCAACCTGGGCGGCATCATCTGCGGCGGGGCCAACGAGTACTGCGCCCAGAAAATGGGCACGGCTGCTGTCTCGGCCGTAGAGAACGCCTACCTGGCTGTCAAAAGCCGGTTCACCCCCAAGGAACTGGGCATTGTCGGCAAGGATTATCGGGAAACCCTGGAAAATTTGAAAACACTGACTCGGGATGGGATGAAGGACATCGACGGCATCCTGGTGGACATTTTATCCCGGCGGACCTCCTCGGCCAACCGGGTCGGCCTGGCCGCCGACGCGGCCGAGTGATGATCTGACCCCATTGAGAGAGAGAAATATGACTGAAAAGACGCCGAAAAAAGCGGGTTTTTATTTCGAGGATTTTAACGAGGGCGATGTCCTGGTCACGGTGTCCCGGACGGTCACCGAGACCGACGTGGTCATCTTCGCCGGGCTGTCCGGAGATTACAACCAGCTCCACACCGACGAGGAGTACGCCAAGACGACCGTCTTCGGCGGGCGGATCGCCCACGGTTTTCTGGGCCTGTCCATCGCCTCCGGCCTGACCGACCGGCTCAAGTACCTGGAAGGCACGGCCATGGCCATCCTGGGCATCAACTGGAAATTCGTCGGGGCGATCAGGCTGGGGGACACCATCCACGTCCGGGTGGAGGTGGAGAGCAAGCGGGAGTCGAAAAAGACTGATCGGGGCATCGTCACCTTCTTCGAGCAGATCATCAACCAGAAGGGCGAGGTCGTTCAAGAGGGTCAGCAGACCATCATGGTCAGAAGAAGACCGTAAATCCTAGGGTTGAAGAGGTTTGAAAATGAGGCTGAAAGACAAAGTCGGGATAGTCACTGGTTCGGGCCGGGGGATCGGCCGGGGCGTGGCCGCCGTGTTGGCCGCCAACGGGGCCAAGATGGTCGTGGTCGATATCAATCAGGCCGACGTGGATAAGGCGGTCGCCGGGCTCAAGGAGGCCGGCTACGAGGCCATGGGCCTCAAGGTGGACGTCTCCAACCGGGCCGAGGTGGCCAAGATGGCCGCGGACGTGATCGAGGCTTACGGCCACATCGATTTTCTGGTCAACAACGCCGGGATCGTCCGGGACAAGATGGCCAAGAACATGACCGACGACATGTGGGACGCCGTGTTGAACGTCAACCTCAAGGGCGCTTTCATCTGCTCCCAGGAGTGCGGCCGGAACATGATCGAGCGGAAATACGGCCGGATCGTCAACATCTCCTCGGTGGCCTACCGCGGCAGCATCGGCCAGACCAACTACGCCGCGTCCAAAGCCGGCATCATCGGCATGACCCGGACCATGGCCCTGGAGTGGGCCCGGTACAACGTGACCATCAACTGCATCGCCCCGGGCATGATCGACACCGAAATGACCAGGAGCATGCCCCAGGAAATTTTCGACGGGGCAGTGGCCAAGATTCCTCTCCAGCGGATCGGCCAGCCGGAGGACATCGGCAAGGCCGTCCTCTTCCTCGTCTCCGAGGACGCGGACTACATCACCGGCCAGCTCATCAACGTCTGCGGCGGCAACACCCTGGGCGTCTCTAGATAGGCCCGGGCCGGTATTTTAGAGCGGAGAAATCTGGACGACGAACATAACCGGACAGCGGACACGCCGGGGAGATCAGAAACATGATCGGCATCAAATCATACGGCGCCTACGTGCCTAGATACAGGCTCAGTCGGGACGAAATCGCCGCCGGCTTGGGGACCCGCTCCAGCGGAGGCGAGATCGCCGTGGCTGGCTTTGACCAGGACTCGTTGACCCTGAGCGTCGAAGCCGTCCTGGATTGCCTCAAGGGGACGGCGGCCGACTCCATCGACGGCCTTTTCCTGGCCTCGACCACTTTCCCCTACGACGAGAAGCAGTCGGCCGTCATCGCCGCCATGGCCGCCGACCTCAAGCCCGGCCTGATGACCTCGGATTTCTCGGGGTCCCTTCGCTGCGGCAGTATCGCCCTCATGGCGGCCATGGACTCCATCAAGGCCGGCTCGGCCAAGTCAATCATCGTCGCCGGGGCGGACACCCGTCTGGGCGCGCCGAACTCGGATGCCATCCAGACCTTTGGCGACGGCGCGGCCGCCTTTGTCATCACCGCCGCCGACCCCCTGGTCAGCATCGAGGCGGCCAAGACCTGCTCGGCCGAGTTCTTCGACTACTGGCGGACCAAGGATGATCGCTTCGTCCGGTCCCACGATCCGGCCTTCATGCGTCAATACGGCTACGTCAAGACCATGACCGAGGCCGTGCCCGCCCTTTTGGCCGAGGGCGGCTGGAGCTCGAAGGACTTCTTCAAGGTGATCTACAGCGCCTACGACCAGCGGAGCCACCAGGACATCGCCAAGCGGCTCGGTTTCGACAAGGCCCAGGTTCAGGACCCGCTCTTCCAGACCGTCGGCCACACCGGCTGCGCCTCGGCCCTCCTGGGCCTGGCCGCCGCCCTGGCCGAGGCCAAGGAGGGCGATCTGCTCCTCCTGGCCAACTACGGCGACGGTTGCGACACCCTGGTCCTGAAGGTCCGTGGCGACCTGACAGAATTGAACAAGTCGGTCAGCGGCGTCCAGGGCTGGTTGGCCCAACGGGCCGAGATGAAGTTCCACCAGTACCTCAGGTTCCGGGACCTGCTGCCGAAGGAGATGTGACATGCCGTACACTTCATTCATGCTGCTGGACAGGCAGAAAAGGGAAAACCTGAATTTCCACGGCAATAAATGCAAAAGTTGCGGTTGGGTCTTCTTCCCCAAGAGCCGGGTCTGCCCCGAGTGCGGCGCCAAAGACGACTTCGAGGATATTACCCTGGCCAGGAAAGGCAAGGTTTTCACCTACACCAAGGAGTACCTCTACCCGGTCCCGGAGACGCCCATGGTCATGGCCGTGATCGATCTGGACGGCGGCGGCCGGTTCTTCACCCACATCACCGACTGTGATCCGGACCAGATCGCCATCGGCATGCCGGTCGAGCTGACCCTCAGGATGTTCCACAAGAGCGACGGCTTCTATAACTACTCTTGGAAAGGCCGCCCGGCGACCCAGGAGGTCTGCTCATGAGCATCAAGGACAGGGTGGCCGTCATCGGCGTCGGCTGCACCAAATTCGGCGAACTTTTCGATAAAGGTTACGAGGACCTGGCGGTGGAGGCGGCCTTCGAGGCTTTCGCCGACGCCAACATCAGCCCGGAAGACATCGAGGCGACCTGGCTGGGCACGGAGATGCCCAGCACCGGCAACTCGGAAGGCCGGACCGGCGCTTCCCTGGCCAATTACCTGAAGCTGGGCGAGGGCCCGGTGACCCGGGTGGCCAACTACTGCGCCACCGGAACCGATTCCTTCCGCAACGCCTGCTTCGCCGTGGCCTGCGGGGCCTATAAGATCGCCCTGGTCATCGGCGTGGAGAAGATGAGGGATGTCGAATCCCGGTCGTTGATCAACGGCTACGTTGAGTGGGGCCACCCCCTCTACGGCAAGGGCAACACCCTGCCGGGCATGTTCGCCCTGAGCGCCACCCGCTACTTCTCCCAGTACGAGGCCAAGAAAGAGCACCTGGCCAAGATCGCCGTCAAGAACCACTACAACGGCTCGCTCAACCCCAAGGCCCACTTCCAGAAGGCCATCGATTTCGAGAAGGCCCTCAAGGCGCCCATGGTCGCCGAGCCGCTGGGCCTGTTCGACTGCTGCCCGACCACCGACGGGGCGGCGGCGGCGGTCATCTGCTCGGCCGAAATCGCCGCCAACTTCAATAAGGACTATGTCCTGGTCAAGGGCACCGGCCTGGCCACCGGCCGGGACGGCCGGTTTCACCAGGGCAACCAGTTCGCTGGCTTCCAGACCACCTTCCAGGCCGCCGCCCAGGCCTACAAGGAGGCCGGGATCACCGACCCCCGCCGGGAGATCAGCGTCGGCGAGATTCACGACTGCTTCACCATCACCGAATTGCTGACTTACGAGGGCCTGGGCTTCTGCGAGGTCGGCGGGGCGGCCCGGTTCATCGACGAGGGGACCAACCTCCTGGACGGGTCTTTGCCCTGCAACACCAGTGGCGGCCTGAAGTCCTGCGGCCACCCCATCGGGGCCACCGGGGTCAGGCAGATCGGCGAGGTGACCAACCAGATTCTCGGCCGGGCCGACAAGCGCCAGGTCAAGAACGCCAGGACCGGCCTGGCCCACAACATCGGCCTGGGCGTCTGCGGCGAAGTGGCCTGCGTGGTCGTCCTGGGCGCCAAGTAGACTGATCCCGGCCCGTCGCCGCCCGCGGCGGGCCGAACAAGCCAATGAGGTAAGGGCTTATGAATTTTGATTTCACCGAAGAGGCGATCATCCTGCGCGACTCCACCAAGCGATTCGTCGAAAAGGAACTGCGGCCCATTCAGCGGGAGGTCGAGGAGTCGGGCCAGATCCCCGACCATGTCCTGGCCAAGATGAAGGAGCTGGGTTTCTTCGGCCTGACCATCCCGGTCGAGTACGGCGGCTCGGAGATCAGCCTGGTCGACTACGCCCTGTTGATCATGGAGCTGTCCAAGACCAACTACTGCTACAACATGATCCTGTTGACCCACAACGGCATCGGCTCCCACGGCATCGTCAAGATGGGCTCCCCGGAGCAGAAGGCCAAGTACCTGCCCCGGATGGCCGCTGGCGAGCTGATCGCCGCCTTCGCCCTGACCGAGCCCAACGCCGGTTGCGACGCCGCGGCCATCAAGACGACGGCGGTCAAGGACGGCGACAGCTACACCCTCAACGGCCGGAAGCAATTCATCACCAACGGCCCCATCGCCGACGTGTTCACGGTCATGGCCTACACCGACAAGTCCAAGGGCTACAAGGGCATGACCGCCTTCATCGTCGAGAAGGGCACGCCCGGCTTCTCCCTGGGCCGGACCCACGTGACCATGGGCGGCCACGGCTGCCATGAGGCCGAGCTGATCTTCGAGGACTGCCGGGTCAGCGCCGACGCGGTCCTGGGCCAGGAAGGGCTGGGCTTCATCTCGGCCATGAAGATTCTGGACGAGGGCCGGATCGATCTGGGGGCGGTCTGCGTCGGCGCCTCTGAATACCTCCTCGACCTCAGCCTGGACTACGCCAAGCAGCGGGTTCAGTTCGGCAAGCCCATCGCCGAGAACCAGGCCATCCAGTGGATGCTGGCCGACATGGACACCGAAATCTATGCCGCCAAGATGATGCTCCTCAACGCCGCCTGGCTCTATGACCAGGGTCAGCGGATCACCCACCACGCCGCCCGGCTGAAGCTCTTCGCTTCGGAGATGTTCAACCGGGTGGCCGACCGGGCGGTCCAGATTCACGGCGGCATGGGCTGGATGAGGGAGTCTCCGGTGGAGTGGTTCTACCGGGATTCACGGATAACCAGGATCGTGGAGGGGACCAGCGAGATCATGAGAATGATCATCGCCCGCTCCCTGTTGAGATGACGCGGCCAAGGGCAAACCAGGGCCAGCCCCAGAGGTGACAGGAAAAAAGATGGACTTCAATCTACCCGAAGAAACCGTCATTCTGATCGATTCGACCAGGAAATTCGTTCAAAAGGAACTGGAACCCATCTGGCAGCAGGTGGAGGCGGACAACCGCATTCCCGATCACATCATCAACCAGCTCAAGGAGTTGGGCTATTTCGGCCTGACCATCCCCGAGGCTTACGGCGGTTCGGACATCGGCACCCTGGCCTACTGCATGGTCACCATGGAGCTGGCCAAGACCAACGCCGCCTACAACAGCGTTCTGACCACCCACAACGGCATAGGCACGGTCGGCATTGTCAACGAGGGCAGCCCGGAGCAGAAGGAGAAGTACCTGCCCCGCATGGCCACCGGCGAACTGATCAGCGCCTTTGCCCTGACCGAGCCCAACGCCGGCTGCGACGCCAGGGCCATCACCACCACCGCCGTCAAGACGGACAGGGGCTACGTCCTCAACGGCCGGAAGCACTTCATCACCAACGGCCCCATCGCCGACGTGTTAACGGTCATGGCCTACACCGACAAGTCCAAGGGCTACAAGGGCATGACCGCCTTCCTGATCGAAAAGGGCACCCCTGGCTTCAGCCAGGGCAGCATCCACGAGACCATGGGCTGCCGGGGCGCCTTACAGTCCGAGCTGATCTTCGAGGACTGCCTGGTCGGCCCCGAGACAGTCCTGGGCGCGGAGGGGCGCGGCTTCATCGCCGCCATGAAAATCCTGGACGAGGGCCGGCTGCTCTTGGCCTCCAGCTCCATCGGCCAGGCCGAATACCTCCTGGCCATGTGCATCGACCAGGCCAAGCAGCGGGTCCAGTTCGGCCGCCCCATCGGCGACAACCAGGCCATCCAGTGGATGCTGGCCGACATGGACACCGAGATCTACGCGGCCAAGATGATGCTCTATAACGCCATCAGCCGCTACGAGAGCGGGGCCCGGACCAACCGCCAGGCGGCCAACGCCAAGCTTTTCGCCACCGAGATGCTCGGCCGGGTGGCCGATCGGGCCGTCCAGATCTTCGGCGGCATGGGCTGGATGAAGGAGTGCGCCGTGGAGCGGGTCTACCGCGACGCCCGGATAAACCGGATCGTGGAGGGGACCTCCGAGATCATGCGGATGATCATCGCCCGGGACCTCCTGGCCGCCGGCTGAACCGATACCCCCACCGGGGCGGGAGAAGAGACATGGACTTTAAAAACGTGCTCTACGAGGTCAAGGACAACATCGCCGTCATCGTCCTCAACCGGCCGGACAGCTTCAACGCCCTGGACCCGCTGACCTTCCAGGAACTCCTGGCGGCCGTCAAGGCGGCCCGGGACGATCGTCAGGTCCGGGTGGTGGTCATCACCGGGGCCGGCAAGGCCTTCTGCGCCGGCGGCGATATGAAGCGGATGGAATCCGGCACCGGCCTGGAGCCGCCGGAGCAACGGGACGAGATCAGGACCAATCACCAGATCGTCAAGAACATCAGAGACATGGAAAAACCGGTCATCGCCTCGGTCAACGGAGCGGCCGTCGGGGCCGGCTGCGACCTGGCCCTGGCCTGCGACCTGAGGATCGCCTCGGAAAAGGCCAGGTTTGGCGAGGTCTTCTGCAACGTCGGCCTGGTCCCAGACGCCGGGGGGACCTGGTTCCTGCCCCGGCTGATCGGGCCGGCCAAGGCCTTTGAGCTGATCCTGACAGGCCGGATCATCGACGCCCAGGAGGCGGAGCGGATCGGCCTGGTGACCAAGGTCGTCGCCCCCGAGGCGTTGGAGGCCGAGACCATGGCCCTGGCCGGGAAACTGGCCCAGGGTCCGCCCTTGGCCCTGGGCATGGCCAAGACGGCCATCTACCGGGGGATGAACATGGACCTGGCCGCCGAGCTGGAGTACGAGGCCTACGCCCAGAGCATCCTCATGAAGACCGAGGATTACCAGGAAGGGGTCAGGGCTTTCGTCGAGAAGAGGCGGCCCGAATACAAGGGCAAGTGAGGAAAACAACAGCCTGGCGGGCTGAGAAGTTAATAGGAACACACGGGAGTAGGGTCACTTAAACCAAGAAGAAATCTCTAGGGGAGGGGACATGGAAAAGCGAAAAGCTGATCGTCAACCTTTAACACGCCTCTGGGGCAAGCTCCTGAGGGCGGCCGGCCTGGCCTTAGTGGGCCTGTCGCTGGTCTGTCTGCCCGCCGTCGCGCCGGCGGCCCAGACAATCAAGATCGGCGTCTTGGAGCCCCTGAGCGGTCCGTTGGCCACCATTGGTCAGTACGAACTCGATTCTTACCGCCTGGCCGTGGAGGACATCAACGCCGCTGGCGGCATCAAGTCCATGGGCGGAGCCAAGCTGGAGCTGGTTCTGGCCGACACGGAGTGCAAGGCCGAGGTCGGCATGTCCCAGGTGGAGAAGCTGGACCGGGAAGGGGTGGCCGTGATCATGGGCGCCTTCCAGAGCGGGGTGACCATTCCGACGACCCAGGTGGCCGAGATGAAGGGCATCCCCTACGTGGTGCCGATCTCGGTGGCTGATGTCATCACCCAGCGGGGCTTCAAGTACACCTTCCGGGCCTGCTCCTCGTCCTACCAGGCCATCGAGCGCCAGGCCGAGTTCGTCTACAAGTACGTCAGCGGCTTGAGCCCGAAGCCCATCAAGACCGTCGGCCTGCTCTATGAGAACTCGGCTTTCGGCCAGACCAACGCCAAGTACCAGAAGGAGATGGCCGCCAAGTACGGCGTCCAGATCGTCGCCGACATCGCCTATCCGTCCAAATCCTCCGACCTCTCGGCCGAAATAGCCAAGCTCAAGGCGGCCGACCCCGATGTCGTTCTCAGGACCTCCTACGCCTCGGACGCCATCGTCATCACCAAGACGATGATCGAGCTTCGCTACAACCCCAAGTTCTGGATCGGCTTCTCCGGCGTCTCGGACAACAGCTACATCAAGGCCCTGGGCAAGTACGTCGAGGGGACCATCTTCATGGACCCCTTCAGCCCCAAGGTGCCCGGCGCGGCTGACGTCATGGCCCGGTTTGAGAAGAAATACAACAAACCCATGGCCTCCTTCTCTCGGTCGGTCTATCCGGTCGTCTGGGTCGTCGCCGACGCCCTGGAGCGGGCCGGCTCGGCCGAGCGGAAGAAACTTCGCGACGCCCTGGCCAAGACCAATATTCCGCCCGGCGAGCGGGGCAACATCATGCCCTACACCATGTCCTTCGACGAGACCGGCCAGAACGTCAACGCCCAATACAACGCCGACCAGTACCAGAACGGCGGCTGGAAGGTCGTCTGGCCCGAGAAATGGGGCGAGGCCAAGTTATTGTACCCCATCCCCAAATGGGAAGACAGATGACTTGAGCCATGGTTTCCCCCCGGCCCGGCCGGGGGGAAACCGCCGGGCCCGGCGGATTATTATCTGATTCGGATCGACGCTCCGGCCGTGGTCAGGGGGAGACGACGGCCGCCGGGGATCAATTGCTGACAATCACGGGTGAGCAAAGTTCTTTTCGGGAAAGGCTTCAGCCAATGCCGACGCGGAAGTGCTGGTCGCATAAAGGAACGGTCATCCAGGCGCCGAACGGACTAAGCCTGGAAGAGGCCTATGCGGACAGGCCGGGGGGTCTGGTCGACATATTGATGAACGCCGTCCGCCGTTACCCGGATAAGGAGGCCTTTGTCTGCGAGGAGACCCGCCTGACCTACAGCCAGGCCTTTGACCAGATCCGCCGCGTTGCCGGAGGCCTCAAGGAGGACGGCCTTCGTCGGGAGGGCCGGGTCGGCTTGTTGTTGGGCAACTGCGCTGAATTCGCCGTCTGTTTCTTCGCCGTGGCCATGGCCGAGGGGGTCAGCGTCATCCTGAACACCCGACTGGAGAGCGGTGAGCTGGCCTACATCATCAACGACTCCACTCCGTTTCAGTTGATCGTTCACCGGGACTTCTGGCAGAAGGTCGAGCCAATCCGCGAGCAATTGAAGACCGTTCGCCAGATTTTCATCGTCGACGAACCGCGGCCGGCGGGGGGCCTCAAGCGCTACGAGGACCTGTTGAGTCGGGAGCCTCTCAAGAACATCCCCCAGATTGACGAGAACAACCTGGGCTGCATCATGTACACCTCGGGCACGACCGGGCTGCCCAAGGGGGCCATGATCACCCATCGCAATATCGCCATAAACTCCATGAACTGCCAACGGGTGGAGGATTTTCAGCCGGAGGACGTCAACCTCATCATTGTCCCCCTCTTTCACGTGACCGGCCTGTTCGGCCAACTGGTCCTCTCGGTCCACGGCGGCGGGACCAGCGTCATCATGAGGAATTATAAGACGGGTAGGGCTCTGGCCCTCATCGAAAGGGAGAGGACGACTTTCACCGCCACGGTGCCGACCATCCTGTGGATGATGATGAACTGGCCGGATTTTGAAAAATATAAACTGGATCATTTCAAGAAGATCATGTACGGCGGCTCCCCGTCCAACGAGGTTCTGATCAAGAGCCTTTACCGCAATTTCCCCAGAGCCAAGCTGTGCGAAGGCTTCGGCATGACCGAGACGACGGTGATGGCCACCCTGGTCCCGCCCGAGGACGTCCTCCGCAAACTGGGCTCGGTGGGCCTGCCGGTGCCGTTCATAGAGGCCAAGGTTATCGGCGAGGACGGGGCGGAGGTGGAGACCGGCCAGGTTGGCGAACTCTGCCTCAAGGGCCCGACCGTCTGCGCCGGTTACTGGAACAAGCCCCAAGCCAACCAGGAAGCCTTCAGGGACGGCTGGCTCCATACCGGCGATTTGGCCAGTCTGGACGAGGAAGGGTTCATTTATATCAAGGGCCGCCGAACGGATATGATTATCCGCGGCGGGGAGAACGTCTACTGCGTCGAGGTGGAGAACGTCCTTTGCGCCCATCCCCAGGTTCTGGAGGCGGTCTTTGTCGGGGTGCCCGACGTCGTCTTCGGCGAAGTGGGCAAGGCGGTGGTGGTTCTAAAACCGGGCCAGGTCAGCACGGCCGAAGATATCATTGAACATTGTCGGGGCCGTCTGGCCGATTACAAGGTCCCCCGATATGTCGATTTCATTGAGGAACTGCCCAGGAATGCGGGGGGCAAGGTCATGAAACACAAGCTGGCCAAGGACTGATGGGAGAGACATGGACCTGTTTTTCCTGATAGTCCAGTGTTGCATCAGCGGCGTTCTCCTGGGCGCCGTCTATATCCTCATCGCTGTCGGGCTGACCCTCATTTTCGGGGTGATGAACATCTCCAATTTCGCCCACGGCACCCTGCTGATGATGGGCATGTACATCACCTACTGGCTCTTCACCCTCCTGGGCCTGGACCCCTATCTGGGGGCCTTCTTCAGCGCGGCGGCTCTCTTTTTCCTGGGCGCGGCCATCCAGCGATACCTTTTCCACTACGTCATGAAGGCCCACCACTACACTCAGATCATCCTGGCCTTCGGCATCCTGATCGTCCTCGA
>ENA-OSEO01003855-OSEO01003855.1-sediment-metagenome-genome-assembly--contig:-NODE-3855-length-16701-cov-3.110744_pt1 | contig 16701 bp, 19 predicted proteins | sample MGYA00237883_ERZ534232 | MGnify/ENA metagenome assembly ERZ534232 | reverse complement strand
ACACCAGGGTTCCGGCTTTAAGAAAAAAGAAGGGCGTCAACAGGGCAAAAACGATGGACCGCATCCGCAGCATGATCATCTTATTGTGGACAAATAAGCCCGCGACCACGATGCCGAAAATATAGGCGGGCAGGACTGCTTCGCTGCGGGCGGTGACCGACAGGGCGCCCAAGGCGCACAGGACCAGAAAAATGAATTTTATTTCCGGTTCGCTCACCCGGCCGCCCCACCGTGCGAAGACCCGCCGGCTAACGGCGGGCATAAAGGCCAGGACTACTGCCGTCACCACCACAAAAATCACCAGCCAGTAGTCATAGTTAGCGAAGATCAGGCCCAAGGCGAGCACGGTGCCCAGGTCGTTGACAAAACAGGCAGCCAGTATGAGTTTACCCAACTCCGTCTCGTTCAGCCCCGTCTCCACCATGACCGCATACACCACCGCCATGGAGGTGGTGGACAGGGCGATGCCCGCAATCCAGGCGGCCTGGGGATTCCATCCGGCAATGTAATAAGCATAGGCCGCGCATCCCAGGAAGGGACTTAAGAAGGCAATGGTGCCGATGGTGAGACTGGGTATTAACTGTTTCCGGAAGGTTTCTGGTTCGATCTCGGCCCCGGCCAAAAAGGTTAACACCACCGAGCCAAATCCGGCCAGGAAGTTGATCCAGTCATTGGGCTGAAAAATGGCGGAACCAAAGTAGGTCCCGGTGTTGCCGGCGACAAAACCCAGAAATATCTCCACCAGGGCCACGGAAATGCCGATGCGGATGGAGATAAGGCTGGCCAGGAGCGCCAACCCAATCCAGGCCGTCGCCGTATACCAAACTTGTTCCACAATCCGCCTCCCTTATATAAATGCTGTTTCAATGTTTTGTCGGGGGAAGGAACGGATCATAATGTTGAGGGTCTTCATCCTTGTCAATATCGGGAATTACTTCCCATTCTTCGTGAAAAGGATCACCCTCAGTAACGATCACGGTGATAGTTTCACCTGATCAGCGTTTGGATCATCCGGTGATTTCCTTAATACCAATGCTATCGCCGGTGATACCCCGGCCTTATCATTCGGGCCATCTTTTTTATCCCTAAGTTTTTGAATTTCTGGACTCTCTTTTCGCGTAATCAAGAAACCGATGAGCTTTAGGAAAAAGCAATAGCATAACAGGATGACAATGATGCTGATGGCCAGTTCCATCGGACCTGCCTCTAAAGGTGCTCGGAATAAGGCCAATAAAAAAAACTCCTGCCCTCACAGAAGTGAGAGCAGGAGTCATCAGCTCAAAGGCGCGGTTCGGGCAGTCTTTGCCGCCCGGGCGGACTCCATCACCAACACCAGATTATCTCCACCGATCAATGAATGCAAGGGTTTTTTCAAGAATTTTCTTGACTTTCCTTTGAAAAAGACCTAGAAAAATTATTAGGCAATGAAGTCTGCCTTAACCGCCCCGCTTGCTCAGGGCGGGGATGATGACTTCTGTCCAGACGGGCAGAAGTCATTTTTTTTCTGCCCGTCTCACTACAGAGAGGAGGGGCCGCCATGAAAGAGTATGAGGAAATTATCCGGGAAAAAGGGCTGCCCAGCGTGGGGCAGACGGTGCGTAGCAAGGACTACGGCACTCTTTGGCGGGTAGTGGAGAAAAGGGAAGTGTGGCAAACCATCGCCGACGACCCTGAGACCAAGGAACCCCGCATGATTCCTGCCATTTACTTATCTTACTGGCGAATCAAGGAGGGCGAGCAGCCAGGCATGGGAAGGATGATGGGATTTACCTATACCCTCTATGACAATTCCTTTGCCATCCATTGGGAAGTCGTGCCCTGACCACAATAGGTTACTTAAAGTAAATCAGAAGAGTGCCGGAGTTGGAGAGTTGCTGATGACCTTCGTAAACTTCGAAAAAAGAAAGGGCCAACCCCTTATCAGGGGACCAGGAAGGGGATCTGACCATGGGAAAGGTTATCGAGCTCCGCCTGACCAGGAAGGCCATTTACCGGGACGCATTAAAAGAAATCCAAACAATGTATCGACTCTCGGGGGGTGGCGCTGACCCTATCATTGATGACGCCTCAAGGTGGGCCTTTGAAAGAGGCGAAATAGACGAAGTGATATGGAAGGATTGGGGGTCTTACTGCGTAATGATGTTAAACAGGATCGGAATGGAGTAAAAAGCGACCCAAAATTCAGAAACCGAAAGGAGCCGTACCATGCCGGGAAATGTGAATTAAATCTCAAACTATCAAGGAGGAACAGTATCATGGCGAAGTATGACCCCACTAAACAGGAAGACTGGCAGATCGGAGAACTCGCGGAAGAGGAATTGGATTTTAACCGACAGTGCGACAAGATCGGCATCTTACCCGAAGAGCGCATCCCCATGGGCCGCAAAATCGGCCGGGTGGAATACATGAAAGTGAAGGAGCGCCTCAAGGACAAGCCGGACGGTTATTACATCGACATCACCGCCATCACCCCCACCCCCCTGGGGGAAGGCAAGACCGTGACCACCATGGGCCTGATCGAAGGCCTGGGGGCGCGCAAGATGAATGTGGGCGGCTGCATCCGCCAGCCCTCCGGCGGCCCCACCATGAACATCAAGGGTACCGCCGCCGGCAGCGGCATCGCCCTCTTGATTCCCATGGCCGACTTCTCCCTGGGACTCACCGGCGACATCAACAATGTCATGAATGCCAATAATATGGCCATGACTGCGCTGACCTCCCGCCTGCAACATGAATTCAATTACGATGATGAGCAACTGGCCAAAATCCCCCTCAAGCGGCTGAACATTGATCCCAGACGAGTAGAATTTAAGTGGTGCATGGACTTCTGCGCCCAGACCCTGCGCAACATCACCATCGGCCGGGGCACCAAGATGGACGGCTTTCAGATGGACTCCAGCTTCTGCATCGCGGTGGCCTCGGAAGTGATGGCCATCCTCTCCATGTTCAGCGACCTGCCGAATCTGCGCAAAAGGTTGGGCGAAATCACCGTGGCCTATGACAAGAAGGGCAACCCGGTCACCACCGATGACCTGGAGTGCGCCGGGGCCATGACTGCCTTTATGCTGCCCTCCATCAACCCCACCCTGTGCGCCACGGTGGAATTGCAGCCGGTCTTCGTGCACGCCGGTCCCTTCGGCAACATCGCGGTGGCCCAGTCCACCATCGTCGCCGACCAGATCGGCCTGAAGCTCTTCGACTACCATGTCACCGAGTCCGGCTTCGGCTGCGACCTGGGCTTTGAGAAGTTCTGGAACATCAAGTGACGGGAGAGCGGCCTCAAACCCAACGTGGCCGTGCTCACCTCCAGCATCCGGGCCCTGAAGCACCACGGGGTCAACGCCGGGGCACTGCCCGTGCGGCCGGGGAAACCCATCCCCGAGGAATACTATAAATCAACCCCCCAGACCCTGGCCTGGCTGGAGGACGGCCTCAAGAACTTGGTCCACAACATCAACATCGTCAAGCAGTCCGGAATCAAACCGGTGATTTCCATCAACCGCTTCCCCACCGACACCGATGAAGAGATCAAGATAGTTAAACGGTGCGCCGAAGGCGAAGGGGTCCGGGCCGCGGAGGGCAACTACTGGCGCTATGGCGGCGAGGGCGGCCTGGAGCTGGCGGACGCGGTGATGGACGCTTGCAAGGAGAAGGTGGATTTCAAGTTCCTCTATCCCACCGAGATGCCGCTGCGCCAGAAGATTGAAGCCATCGCCACGAAAGTGTACGGCGCCGACGGGGTGGTCTACACCCCCGAGGCTGAGGCCAAGGCGAAGGCCTTTGAAGCCGATCCCAAGTTCCAAGATTATCATGTGATGATTGTGAAGACGCACTTGTCGCTCACTCATGACCCCACCAGGAAGGGCGCACCCAAGGGCTGGCCGTTGGCGGTCCGGGACTTCCTGTTGTATAGCGGGGCCAAGTATATCTGTCCGTGTACCGGCACCATCAGCCTAATGCCCGGCACCAGTTCCAACCCGGCCTTCCGGAGAGTGGACGTGAACCTCGAGACCGGTAAACCTTACGGGCTGTTCTAACTGAGGTTGTCTCCCCCCGGGCTTCAAGAGCCCGAGGTGCTTACCCGGCTCCCGGAGACATCCGGGAGCCGGGTGGTGTCGTCATGCAGACCTTCACTTGAAATTGGCAAGTCTTAGTGATTATCTTCCGAACAAATTTTCTTCCAGATTGACATTGCCCTAATTTTCCTTTTAAATTGTAATCAAATAGGTGATGAAGTCCGCCATAACCGCGCCGCCTGTTCAGGCGGGGCTGATGACTTCTGTCCAATACCCGGGCAGAAGTTTTTTTTTGGCCCGGTCCCAGGAGGACCTTATGGGAACCTATCAGCAGCTCCAGGAGGCCCTGGACCAGCAGCTTACCCAGTTGGCGCGTCTCCCGGAATTCCAGGGTCCCGGCCTGGCGCGGCTTCTGGACAAACTGCGCCAGAACCGCTTCCACTTGGTGGTGCTGGGAGCCTTCAAGCGGGGCAAGAGCACCTTGATCAACGCCCTGCTGGGAGCCCCGATCCTGCCCACCGCTATCATTCCCTTAACCTCGGTGGTAACCATCCTCACTTACGGAGAACTTTTAACCATCGAGGTGCGCTTCCACAACGGCCAGCAGCGCCGGATTTCCCAGGCCGAACTGGTGGATTACATCACGGAGAAAGGCAATCCCGGCAACCGGAAGGGGGTTCAGGAAGTCGAGATCACTTATCCCTCCGAATACCTCAAAGATGGAGTGTGCATTATCGACACCCCCGGCGTGGGCTCGATTTACAGCCACAATACCGAAGTGGCATACAACTACCTCCCCCAGGTGGATGCCGCGGTCTTTGTGGTCACCGTGGACCCGCCCCTGTCCGCAGCGGAACATGAGTTTCTCCGGGACATCCGGGACTATGTCCACAAGCTCTTTTTTGTCTTGAACAAAATCGATTACGTGGCGGAGGCGGAGCGGCGGGAAGCCCTGGAATTTACCGCCCAGGTGCTGCAAGACGAGCTGGCGGCGGAACAGGTGAGAATCTTCCCCATGTCCGCCAAGATGGCCCTGGACGGCAAGACCAATGGGCATCCGGAATTGCTGGAGGCCAGCCTCCTCCCCCAATTCGAGGAGTACCTGCGCCAGTTTCTTTACCGGGAGAAGGGACGGGTGCTCTTGATTTCCTGTGTCAGCGGAGCCTTGAAGGTTATCACCGATTCCACCCTGGCCCTCAAGGTGGAGCGCCAGGCCAGCGGCATGTCCCTAAAGGAATTGGAAGAAAAAATCGGCCGCTTTGATCTCGAATTACAGGGGCTGGAGAAAGAGCGGGAAATGTCGTTGCTCTTGCTGGACGGCCGGGTCAAAGGCGCAATAACGCAAGTGGACGCCGACCTGGAGACTTTTAGAAAAGAGACCACTCTCCGCCTGCGCCGGGAGGTGGAAGCAACCTTCCAGCAAAAAAGCCGAGCAGCCCTGGACCTGCGAAAGGAGATGGAGGACTTTCTCTTTGCGGCTCTGCGGGATGTCTTCACCACCTGGCGTCGCCAGGAGATCGAAAAGCTGTCCCAGGTGTTGGGCGATACCCACCAGGACTTCGGCAGTCGCATTAACGCCATCCTGGAGCGCCTGACCCAGTTGACCGCCCGCATCTTTGACTTTTCTCTCCAGGGCTTTGCGGTGGAGGAAGCTTTCACGGAGTTGAAGCAATTTTGGTTCAGGTTTAAGGAAGACCCGGTGGGGCTGGAAATTTTGCAAATGACCGTAACTTTCCTCCTGCCCCGGGCCTTGACCAAGGGGTTGTTGCTGAAAAAGCTGTTAGAAAATGTCACGGAGTTGGTGGATAAGCACTGCGGACGCCTGCGCTACGATTTTCACCAGCGCCTCCAGGAGATTGCCCGGGATTTCCGCCAGACCTGGATTTCCAAGATTGACGACACCACCCAGAGCATCCGCCAGGCATTGGAGCGGGCTCGGACCCAGAAGCAGACCAGCGCCCAGGCCGCCGCGGCCCGGGCGGGACAACTGGACCAGAGCCTGGCCGAAATCCTCAAGGCCGAATCCCAACTTCTGGCCTTGAAGGAGCGTATTGAAGCCGCATTGCATTAGCTGTCTGTCTGGCCACTAGAAAATATTCGTGGAATATGCGCGTGGATTAACCCGGTAAGATTGAACCTGTTTTCAAAATAACTCTCAATTTTGCTCAAAAGGAGGCGGCTATGAAAGAGTATGAGGAAATCATCCGGGAAAAGGGGTTGCCCAGCGTGGGGCAGACGGTTCGTAGCAAGAAATACGGCACCTTGTGGCGGATTATGGAAAAAAAGGAGATTTGGCGTAACATCGACCCTGACCCCCAAACAAGTGAACCCCGCATGGTGCCATGTATTTATCTCCTCTTTTGGAAGGTCCATGAGGGAACGGCTCCTGGAATTGGTAAGATGATGGGCTACGAATATACACTCTACGACAACACCTTTGCGCTAAACTGGGACATCGTTAAAGATTAAGCACCGCAAACCCGGATTGGGAACATCTCCCGGTCCGGGTGTTTCTTTCAGGTCAGCAAACCGCTATCGTTATGAAAATGGAGGGGGCAATGACCCAAATTATCCTGGTGCGCCACGGCCAGACGCCGTGGAATAAAGATAAGATATTTCGCGGCTCCAAAGACATTCCCTTGAACGACCAAGGCCGGGAGGAAGCTCGCCTAGCTGGAGAATGGCTTAAAGGAGAAACCATTCATGCGGCCTATACGTCTCCCCTTTCCCGGTCCCGGGATACCGCTGTAGCCATCGCTCAACACCACAACCTTGATGTTCAAAACCTGCCAGGCTTAAGTGACCTATGTTACGGCGATTGGGAAAGCCTGCCTCTTACCGAAGTAAAGTTGAAATACGCCGACCTTTATCGACAATGGGAGGCTGCCCCTCACACTGTGCGGTTCCCCAAGGGTGAAACATTGGAGGAATTAAGCACCCGCGCCCTGGCCGCAGTGAATGATGTGGTGCAAAACCATCCGAACCAGGTGGCATTGTTGTCGGCCCACCGGGCAGTGAATAAGGTCCTCATAGCCGCCCTTATCGGCCTGGATAACTCCCACTTCTGGCGCATAGGCCAGGACACCACCGCCATTAACCGTTTCCACCGAGTGGGGGACGTCTGGCACATCATGTCGATAAACGATACCTGCCACCTGCGGGGCCTGCAGCGGGGTGAGTACGTAGATTTTTGAATACAACAGAAGGGGCTCGCACCCGGCCATCCTCCAAATGGGGAAAGGAGCAACTATGAGCGGAAGAATAGTAACCGTCCGGGCCATGGAAATCCTGGATTCCCGAGGCAACCCAACGCTTAGGGCTTATGTTTCCCTAGACAACGGTATCACTGCCTATGCTTCGGTGCCTTCCGGCGCCTCCACCGGGGAAAATGAAGCCGTGGAAATCCGGGATGGAGACAAGAAGCGGTTCGGCGGCAAGGGGGTACTGAAAGCCATGGAAAACGTCAACGCTATCATTGCCCCCCACCTCGCGGGCCATGAGCCCACCCGACAGGCCGAAATCGACCACCTTCTGATCGAACTGGACGGCACCCCCAATAAAGGCAAACTGGGAGCCAACGCCATCTTGGGAGTTTCCATGGCCGTGGCCCGGGCCGGGGCCATAAGCTCCGGCCTGCCTTTGTATGCCTACCTGGGCGGCCCCGGCGCGGTGCGCCTGCCCATGCCCATGATGAACGTCATTAACGGCGGTTTGCATGCCGACAACAGCATCGATTTCCAGGAATTTATGATTATGCCGGTAGGTGCGCCGACTTTCACCGAGGCCCTGCGCTATTGTTCAGAGACCTTCCATGCCTTGAAAGAGATTCTCAAGCAAAAGGGCTATGCCACCAACGTGGGGGACGAAGGCGGGTTTGCCCCCAATCTTAAAAGCAATGAGGAAGCCTGTGAGGTGATCCTGGAGGCCATGGCCGCCGCGGGATACTAGCCTGGCAAGGAAATGGCGATCGCCCTGGACCCGGCGGCCAGTTCTTTCTTCGAGGGCGGTGTTTACAACTTTATTAAATCCGGGCAGGGTCAGAAGACCAGCGCCGAGATGACCAACCTTTATGAGGCATGGATAGAAAGATACCCCATCGTTTCCATTGAAGACGGCTTGGCCGAAAATGATTGGCAGGGGTTCAAAGAGCTTACCGTGGCCCTGGGGGATAAAGTGCAGATTGTGGGTGATGACCTCTACGTGACCAACACCCGCTTCATCACCAGGGGGATCGCCGAAATGTCCAGTAACGCCGTGCTCATCAAACTCAACCAGATCGGCACTGTGACCGAAACCATGGAAGCCATCCATCTTTGCCGCAAGGCTGGCTGGGGGTTTGTCATCTCTCACCGCTCCGGGGAGACGGAAGACCCCTTCATCGCCGACTTCGCAGTGGCCATGGGGGGAGGCCAGCTCAAAACGGGCTCAATATGTCGTAGCGAGCGCATTGCCAAGTATAACCGGCTCCTGGAGATTGAGTGGGAACTCGGGAAAACTGCTTTTTTCGGCAACCCTCTTCAAGGAATTTGACGCGAGGAGTTTGTCATCGGTCAATGAAGGGAGGACGAGGAAATCATCATCGGGAGGAATATATTCCCCGATTAGAGCGAGAACCACTAAAGGAGGACGAGGACACTCCTTACAAGAAATGATAATTCCTTAAACGGCGATCGTAGATAACTGCATCTATATTTGTGCAGTTTCATTAAAAATAGTTTATTTCTGGTATGCTTTCCATGAACATAACCGCACTTAAGATCATGCTATCTTTAAAATTTAGGCCTAAATCTATGGATGTCGGTTAAATCAATGCCTTCCTTGGGCCCCACTTCCCGGTCTTCAGAAAAAAAATCTTGACATCATAAGTCGCCCATTATAATCTCGACTTAGAAAGGGAGGATAACGACTATGCGGCCAATTACTAATCGAGTGCTGGAGAGAGCGTTTGAGATTCCTCTGCCCTCCATCAAGCGGTATGCCCTGCTGCTTCTGGGAAGAAATCCCGAAGCGGACCAGGCGGGTGGGGTGCAGAGATACTATCGTCGGGATGAGGCCTTCAGGGTTTATTTAATGGCCGTCATGGTCAAGGACTTCAGAATGAAGATAGAGGTGGCCAAGCGGCACATCATCAACACTTGGCGAGAACTTGAAGAAGCAGGGATACTCCCCAGCCAGGTTTGGGAGAAAGAAGCGGCCGCAGTTCCAGACATCGATCTCTGGATTTTCAATCCGGGCTTGTATGAACTTCGGAATTATATCGAGCGCAAAGAAGCAGAGCCGGAATGGATTACGGTCCCCAGGGCACCAGCCGAAATCGAAAAAGGCCGCCGAACCGAGGTCTATGATTACCGGCAGTTTCCAATCAATCCACCAAACCTTACTGGCGAGATTTATATCCTGCAATTGAAGTATCACCTCTTAAGATTTTGTCATGGCGTTGGCACCCTCCTTTAATGGGGAGGAATTTTTTTTATAAAAAGTCGCCCAATTAATGCACGACCACGATCAAAATATAATCGTCTTTTAGGAGATATGCGATGAACCTCAGGCTCAAGGTCGAGATACTCAGGAGGTATCCGACGCAGTGCGATCTTGCAAGGGACCTCAAGGTATCGGAATCGTTGCTCTCGAAGATCGTCCGCGGACGGCATGAACCTTCACCGGAATTGCGCCGGGCCCTGGCGGAGAAGCTTCTGGTCCCGGAAGGGGAGCTTTTCCACGATGCGAAATAGGCAGCACCAGGAACCGACTCTGTCTTCCATCTTAGAGGAGGTTCGCCAGCTCCGTGAGGACCTGAAGGCCCGGGACAGAGCCCTCCTCACCATCCGGCAGGCTGCGGTTTTCTTGGGCATGGCGGAGAAGACCCTGAGGAACCGGTTGTCGGACGGTTCCTTTCCTCTCCGTCCCGTTCGTCTGTCCGGCCGACCGCTGTTCAAACGCCGTGACCTGGAGAACTTGGTGGACAATCTTGGTTCCAAAAACTAGGAGACTTGGCCGAGACCGCTATGGATTTAAAATCCGAAATCCTCGCCCACCTCGATGTCCGGGCTCTCTACCACAAGGAACTGGGTGAGCTGAAGAATGGACGGGGCGATCAGGCATTGGGACTGTGTCCGTTCCACGAGGACACCAGGGCCTCGCTATCGCTCAACCTGAAAAGCGGCCTGTGGAACTGCAAGGCGTGCAGCGCCAAAGGCGATGTCTTCACCTTCATCAAAAAGAAATACGGCACGGATTTTAAAGGAGCACTCAGCATCCTGGCCCAGGAGGCGGGCATTGAAATCAGTCAGGGGAAAAGCCAGCAGCGGGGAAATAAGGCAGGCAGAACGGCGGCCCAAATTGTCAAGACCTACGACTACTATGATGAGGATGGCGTCCTGGTATTTCAGGTTTGCCGCACGCATCCCAAGGGATTTTTCCAACGTCGGCGGGATGGTAACGGTGGTTGGGTCAACAACCTGGACGGTGTGGCCCTGTTCCCTTACCGGTTGCCTGAGGTGCTCAAGGCGGAGATGGTCCTCATCCCCGAGGGGGAGAAAGATTGTGACACCCTGGCCGAGGTTGGCCTGACGTGCACCTGCAACCCCCAGGGCGCCGGCAAGTGGCGGGCCGAGTACAACAAGCACCTTACTGATAAGCAGGTCATCATCATTCCCGACAACGACGGCCCGGGTCGTAAGCACGCCGAGGACGTGGCCCGGCACCTTCACGACATCGCGGCGAGCGTCAAGGTGGTGGAACTCCCGGACCTGCCCGAAAAAGGTGATGTCTGCGACTGGCTCAAGCGCGGTGGAACCAAAGAAGAACTGCTGGCTCTGGCCGAGACCACACCGGAATGGACGGCACCGGCAGACCAAGAGCAACCCATAACTTCCGAAAAAAATGGCAAACCCGCCCAATCCGAGCTCCTTATTGCCTTAGCCGCAGACGCGGAGTTTTTTCATACCCCCGACAAGACCGCTTATGTAACGGCGCCGGTCGATGGCCACCGGGAGACGTGGCCGGTGGGGTCCAAGGGATTTCGCCTCTGGCTGCGGGGAAAATTCTACAAGACTTTTAAAAACAAGGCCCCTAACGCCCAGGCATTGCAGGATGCCCTGGGAGTCCTGGAATCACGCGCCCTGTTCGATGGCCCCGAATTGCCGGTGCATGTCCGGGTGGCTCACACCCCGGAGGCGGTCTTTGTTGACCTGGGCACTCCCACCTGGGAAGCAGTGGAGATCACCGCACAAGGATGGCAAGTCGTGGCTGACCCGCTGGTGAAATTCCGTCGACCCGCCGGCCTTGCTCCCCTCCCTGCGTCCGCACGCGGTGGGAAGCTCGAAGCCCTTCGCCCGTTCTTTAACATTCGCTCCGAAGATTGGCCACTGATAGCTTCCTGGCTGACGGCTTGTTTCTCTCCAGGACCATATCCCATCCTGGTGACCCAGGGCGAGCAGGGGAGCAGCAAGTCAACCTTGTGCCGGATGCTGCGGGCGCTTATTGACCCCAGCACCTCACCGCTGCGTTCCCTCCCCAGGGAAGAGCGGGATCTGGCCATAGCCGCCCAGAATTGTTGGCTCCCGGCATTCGACAACGTGTCCGTGGTCCCGGAGTGGTTGAGCGATGGTTTTTGCCGCCTCTCCACCGGCGGCGGCCTGGCGACCCGCACCCTGTATACGAACAGCGACGAGACCCTGTTCAATTCCATGCGGCCCCTCTTGTTAAACGGCATAGGGGGACTGGTGCATCGGCAAGACCTGGCCAGGCGGGCGATCATCCTCGAACTGCCGGCAATTTCTGAGGCCAAGCGGCGCCCGGAGGCCTCCCTGTGGACCATGTTTGAAGAAGTCAAGGCGAGCATCCTGGGGGCCCTCTATGATGCGGTGGCCACGGCACTGGCGAACCACTCCGAGGTGCACCTGCCATCGCATCCCGCCATGGCTGACTTTGCCACTTGGGCGGTCGCCGCGGAACCGGCCCTGGGTATTGAGCCCGGCAGCTTCCTGCCGACCTACCGGGGAAATATCAGCGAAGTGGTGGAACGCTCCCTGGCCGCAGACCCGGTGGCATCGGCGGTGCAGAACCTGATGGCTGAACAGGAGCACTGGGAAGGCACTCCCACCGAACTGCTGGATGCTCTCGTAGGCTTGGTGCCAGAACGTACCGCCAAGATGAAGACCTGGCCCAAGGCACCCCATGTGCTGACTAATCGGCTGAAAAGGGCGGCCACCTTCCTTAGAGCAGCCGGGATTGAGATTGAAATCTCCAAATCTGGGAACCGGAAAATTTTGATCGATAGATTGGGTAGTGAAAAAAGCGTCCAGAGCGTCCACAGCGCCCAAAACAAGCAAGAATCTGAAAATCCGCCGGACGCTTCCGTGGACGCTTCGACAAACTTGGACGCTTCCATCGTCCACCCGGACGCTTCGCAAAAAGAAGCGTCCAGGGAAAAAGAGAGCAAAACTCGGGAGATGGACGCTCAGGACGCTTCGGACGCCAAATTTCCTAACCATTCTATTTCGGTGGCGAACGACCTCCTGGAGGGTGAGATATGAAACCCGGAGAAGCGGTGATGAAGCTGACGGCTTTGGGCTATCGCTTTGAAGTGACCGGGGAGCAGCTGCGCTGGCGGTTTGCAGGCCAGGGCCAACCAGATCCCGGCCAGGTGCGGCCTCTTCTACAAATGGTTAAGGAGAACAGGGACGAGGTGTTGTCCTTTCTGCGGTGCTATTGCCCGAGATGCGGAGGGATGATATTCATCCCTGACCCCGAGGGGAGGGATTTGTGCGCGAGATGCGATTGGCATCTGCTTGTTGACTTTTTCCCTGGCTTGCGGAGTGCTAACAGGGCTAACAACGATGGGAAAAGATAATGAACCTCACAAAAACCAAACGGCGGAAATGGTCCTGGACAGATCACCGGGTCCAGCAGGGGGATCGGGTCATGAAGGTGGTCAGGGAACTGAAAGACTACTGGCCTCTCACCCTCCGCCAAATCTATTACCGCCTGGTGGCTGCCGGGCACCTCGAAAATACCCGATCAAAGTACAACGACTTATCCAACCTCCTTAAACATATGCGCCTGGATGATTGGCTGCCGTGGGAGGTTTTGGAAGACCGGGTGCGCCGGGTGAGCGAGAAGCGGGGATGGGTAGACCATAATGAATTCATGGACGCCCACATCGACGACTTTCTGGAAGGATATGAGCGCTGCTATGTCCAGGACCAGAAATGTTATGTGGAAATCTGGACCGAGAAGGATGCGCTGTCCCAAGTGTTTGAAAGGGTGGCTTACCCATATTGCATCCGGTCGGTGACTTGCGTGGGCTACCAGAGTGTCACTTTTTTGGACGGGTTCCGTCGTCGTGCCAGGGCCGCTCAGCATCGCGGGCAGATTCCGGTCATTCTCTACTTTGGCGATATGGACCCGTCAGGGCATCAGATGCTTGAGGCCATCAAGCAGACACTGGAAGACGAAATGGACCTGTGGGGAGTGGAATACCATCGGGTCGCCCTGACCCCCGACCAGATAATGGACTACGAACTGCCTCATGACCCCAAGGCGGTAAAAATTACGGACAAGCGCTACCGGAAATATGTGCAGCGGTTTGGCGACCTCGCGGTGGAACTCGATGCCCTACACCCCAAGGTCCTCCGGGAACTGGCAGTCGAGGCCATCGAGAGTCATTTCGACATGAACCTTTTTCAGGAGCAAGTGGAAGTGGAACAAATGGAACAAAAGCGGTTGGCATCCTTTAAGGAGAAAATCTTGTCGGACTTAAAAAGTTTGACTAGTCAAACATAAACCGAGGACCTCGAAGGCTTCGGCGATCCTGCGACCCAATGAAGCCAGCCAGCAAACCAACTTTTGTGAACTCGGGAGGTTCCCTCAGGGGAGGGGGACCGGCCCTCATAAACGGCCCCGGGGCCAGACACGGCAAGGCTCAGGGAAAACTAGACACAGAAAGGAGTGTTACCATGGATCATGGCAACAAGGTGGTTTCCTTGAAGACCGGCGAGCAGGTGGGAAATGAACCCCTGCCCGTCATCAGCCCTAAGAGGCAGACCCGGATTTGGCAGGTGCAGGACCTGCATCTTGGCGGTATGAGAGTCAAGGACCTGGCCACTTATTTTGGCGTCTCCCGGAAGCAGATTTATAAAGACCTGCGGGATGCCAAGGCCCTTTACCGCGCGCTGGTAAAGGACTTCGATTCCGACACGTTTTTGGGCCGGGAGATCGGTTTCCTGGAGGAGCTTCGCCGGAAGAGCATGCACGATTACGCCATGGCCAAGCAGGAGGGCGTCAAACTCGGTTTCCTGCGCCTGGCCGGTGAAATCAGCGCCAAGCTGACCGGCTTGCTCCAAAGCACCGGGCTTTTGACCGCGGCGCCGCAGCGGATCGTGATCGAGCAGAATCCGTTCACCGACAAAGAATTTCGGCAACGGTACGCGGCTCTGCTGCTGGAGGCCCGGGCCAAAGGCGTGCCCATTCTGGGCCTGTAAGGAGCCGATTTTTAACAATAATGTCGGTTCCCCAATTACTCAAAGAAACCGGGGCCAGGGTCATGTCATCCCCCACATCGCTGCCACCCTGGCCCCACCGATTATGAAGAGAGGTATGATGGTAGCCCCTGCCAACCCTATGACCACTCGGGAAATCGCTCAATGGGTGGAATATCACCGAGTTGAAGGCTTTGACAGCCCGGAAGAGCTTCTCACCTTCATCGAGGTCTTTTGGGGAGTGCACATTCCCAGGGCTAAAGTCTGTCCCCAGCACACTCCGCCGGCCGACTACATCATCGACAGTTTTTTCGAAAAGGTTCAGGACTCGGTATGTTGGGCCAACCGCGGCGGCGGCAAAACCTTTAACGGCGCCTTGGTGACCTGGTTGGACTCCCTGTTCAAGAGCCACTGCGAGACCAAGATTTTGGGAGGCTCCGGCGAGCAATCCCTGAGGATGTATGAACATATCTTGAGCCTACTCACCCCGCCTTTCCAACACCTGGTGGATGGTGAAGCCCTGCGCACCCGGACTCATCTGGTGAACGGCTCCAACATCCAGATACTTACCGCCTCCACCAAGAGTGTCCGGGGGCCGCACCCCCAAAAGCTCCGGCTGGACGAAATCGACGAGTTCGAGGACCGGATTTACGAGGCCGCCCTTCTTATTCCCAAGTCTGCTATGGGTATCCGGGCCTCGGTGCAAATCTACTCCACCATGCACAAAGCCTATGGGCTTATGAATAAGGTGATCAGCGAGGCGGCGCAGAGCGGCTACCGAATTTATAAATGGTGTGTCTTCGACGTTATGGAGAAGTGTGTCGGCCGGGACTGCGAAGGTTGCGAACTTTGGGAGGATTGCGAAGGCCAGGCCCGGAACGCTGACGGCTTCTACCCGGTGGAAGACGCCATCTCTGCCAAACGCAAGGTCTCCCGGGAAACCTGGGAATCGGAGATGCTCTGCCGCATGCCCTCCCAGGAAGGCCTGATTTACAAGGAGTTTGACATTTCCATCCATGTGGTGGGAGATCCTTTTCTGCTGGACGATCCGACGCCTGATGAATAACTACTCACGGTCTTAAACACCCCTCTTCGCCCTCCCCAAAGTCACTCTCCATTCTACGGCAGGGCAAAAAAGAAAGTCGCTCCTTTAACCCCCACGGGCGTGGGGACAACGCAGATCCCCTCAGCCGTCTTGCCGGGGCCTTCGGTTCACCCCCACGGGCGTGGGGACAACGATTGCCAAGTCTGGAGCAACAGGCCGGCGTCCGGTTCACCCCCACGGGCGTGGGGACAACCAGAGCAGGATTGGCCCGATACCAATTTTCTTCGGTTCACCCCCACGGGCGTGGGGACAACCCCCTGCTCCATCTCGAACTCCACCGCCTGGCCGGTTCACCCCCACGGGCGTGGGGACAACTTTAGCCACAAAGTGCCCGTCATCAGCGGCGGCGGTTCACCCCCACGGGCGTGGGGACAACTCCGCTTGGCCGATCTCCGTGCGGGCGATATTCGGTTCACCCCCACGGGCGTGGGGACAACGCTATTTGCATCCAGGGATATTCGTTCATGACCGGTTCACCCCCACGGGCGTGGGGACAACGGAAGGACCCGCCAACCATGATTATTCGGCGATCGGTTCACCCCCACGGGCGTGGGGACAACTCGGGGAAGCCATTTTCTACCCCGAGGCCCGGCGGTTCACCCCCACGGGCGTGGGGACAACCAAATCAATGCCGACGCCCTCTAACAGGTCCTCGGTTCACCCCCACGGGCGTGGGGACAACTCCCTGCTGAACAACCTGGACAAGCTCATCGACGGTTCACCCCCACGGGCGTGGGGACAACGTCAAACAAGGGATTTCGATCTTGCAGGACAACGGTTCACCCCCACGGGCGTGGGGACAACGTGAGGAATGATTTGATTTTCCTTGGTCATTTCGGTTCACCCCCACGGGCGTGGGGACAACGTTGTAACTCGTGAGACACTCACAGCGATCATCGGTTCACCCCCACGGGCGTGGGGACAACGATTAAAACTGACACGGGACGGTCGGCGAACCCGGTTCACCCCCACGGGCGTGGGGACAACAGCAGGCGGGGTCAGCAGACACTTTCCCCGGTCGGTTCACCCCCACGGGCGTGGGGACAACTCCCTGATCAACCTTGGGTTCAGTCTCTCATCCGGTTCACCCCCACGGGCG
>ENA-OSEO01003854-OSEO01003854.1-sediment-metagenome-genome-assembly--contig:-NODE-3854-length-16701-cov-6.675168_pt1 | contig 16701 bp, 12 predicted proteins | sample MGYA00237883_ERZ534232 | MGnify/ENA metagenome assembly ERZ534232 | reverse complement strand
ACCGGCGGCATAGCCAAGAGGCTAAGGCAGCGGTCTGCAAAACCGTTATTCACCGGTTCGAATCCGGTTGCCGCCTCCAACAATTTCAAGGGGTTGCGTCTTATGACGAAGCCCCTTTTTCTTTCCCTGCCACCATTTTGCCGCCATTCTGCGCAAAAATGGCATCCCCGAGCCTGTGTGATGAACTGATCAGTATCCGCAAACCATCCCTGACGCATTTTATTGGTACGCTCGGGCCGACCAAGATCGAGATGCTCAATCAGGCGTTAGCGGTGGCTCTTGGATTGGATGATCATGTTTGAAAATGCCCTCTGACCGGGGAGCGGAACTCGAGAATGACGGGAGGGCAAGAACGTTTTGGTTGCGGTTATCCCCGCTCGACATACCATTCAATGAAGAAGGAGGAGAATCATGAGGTTTCTAAAGGGATTGTTGTTCGGAGTTGTGTTTTGTTTAGGTGCGACGGCTGTGTGGGCGGGGGATATATCTGGAGGGGGCGACCCCGCGACAGCCGGTGGGGGCGCCATGAACACGTTGGAGGATATCTACAATCTCATCAACGAAGGAACAACGAACGCTCCACGATCGGATGCCTTTCATGAGCCCTCGTCAGGTCCGGCCAGTACCGGGCATACCCTTACAGAGGTGTATAACCGGGCTTTGACCAGTTCAAGACCCGCCGAGACCGGACAAACCACACGTTATGCCGACTATGATGATGGGTACTATAAAAAGGGCGTTTCCTGGCCAAGTACGCGGTGGACGTGCTGTGATGAAAGCAAAGCGGCAGTTGACTGTGAGACTGGTTCTCCGGTTACAGCCGTTGACAATTTGACCGGTTTGCAATGGGTGATTAATGCGAACTTGTTGGCTGGAAGCAGGACCTGGGCAAGTGCCCTCACCTCCTGCAACAGCCTTGAACACGGGGGGTATTATGACTGGCGCCTCCCGAACCGATACGAACTGGAGAGCCTGCTGGACATGTCTCAACATGATCCTGCGCTGCCTTTGGGGCATCCCTTTACCGGCGTGGTGTGGGGCGACTACTGGTCGAGTTCGACGTACGCGCTCTCCACTGGCTACGCGTGGCGCGTGTCCCTGCAGAACGGCTTCGTCAACGTCGACGGTAAGACCAGCACGAACTATGTGTGGCCTGTTCGCGGAGGACAATAGAAGCTTTGATCCTCTGGACCTTTGACGGGCCCCGGTGAAATGGTCCTGCGGACATGGAGTTCACAGGGTAGAGGTGCAGGGGGTCTCCCCCTGCCCTCGGCATTTTGTAAGGTGGCAAAATTGGTGTTCTCTCAAAAACTGACATCCCGCTGCGGTGAGCTGAAACACCTGGCGGGTGATTCCATTTTGCTGATGCAGGTGGGCGCGTTTATGCAGGTCATGGATGAAGACGCCAGGATGGCATCCGGCGTTACCGGTTTGAAACTGCAAATCGCGGGGGATGTGGATTCGCCGCTTGTCATTAGAGTTTTTATCCGTGAGGCTTTTATCATGAACATGGGTTCCGAGGTTTAAGGTTCAAGGTTGGGGAAACAAAAGCAAACCGATTTCAATCGGAAAGGGAGATCTCAATGAAAAGAAATCGTCATATCATCGTGCGATGGGTGCTTCTCTGCCTCATGTGCGTTACCTGTTTGGCCCTGCAGCGGGCCTGGGCCGTCGACTGCAATATCTCCACTACCAACAAGTATGCCTGGTCCGAGAATGTGGGATGGACCAACTGGCATGCGTCCAATGCTTGCGTTACGGTTGCCCCCACCTACCTCGCCGGATATGTCTGGGCCGAGAACATCGGGTGGATCAAGCTGGGCGGCACGGCCGGTCCGAGCGGGACGCCGCCGCAGTACCCTAACAGCGACCAGACCAACTACGGTGTGAACCGGGACAGCGGCACCGGCGCCCTTTCAGGATATGCCTGGAGCGAGAACGCGGGGTGGATCAACTTCGATTCCACCAACAGCCAGGTAACCATGGATGGGGACGGCAAATTCAACGGCTATGCCTGGGCCGAAAACGTTGGGTACATCCATTTTCAGAACAGCTCCCCGTCCTATTATGTGGAGCTCGACGGGCCCCTGGTGGTGGACCTGGTTTCATTCACAGCCAAAGGATTCGAGGATTTCGTGCAGCTCAAATGGAATACGGCCACGGAGATCGACACCGCCGGGTTTCACATTTGGCGGGGGAACAGGGCGGACGGCGATTATGCCCGCATCACGGACGCGGTGATTCCGGCCGAGGGAGGACCTTCATGGGGGGCCGAATATGCCTATGAAGACTGGGATGTGGCGCCAGGGACGACCTATTTCTACCAACTGGAGGATATCGACACAGCGGGGGTGAAGACCTTCCACGGGCCGGTGTCTGCCTGGCCGGGTGTGGCCAATATCCAGGCCGGGGATCGCGATGAATCGGCAACCGCCGCTGAAAACAAGCCGGTATCCGTGAAGGTGGCGGTGCAGGCCGGGGACCATGCCGGGACTCCGGTGGAATACTGGGTCGCGGCCCATACGCCCTTTGGCTGGTATTCCTATGGGGCGCAGGGGTGGAGCATAGGTATGGCCCCAGCCGCTGTAGGGCCGCTTGCCGACGTGGCCCCCTTGGAAGTGGTCGATTTCCCACTGGTTCCCGGATGGTATGCCTTTTATCTGGCGGTGGATGATCGTGTCAACGGTCAGCCGGACGTGACGTGGATCGATGCGGTCGAAGTGGATGTAGAATAATCCAGTGTCGGGATGCCGGAATGAAAAAAGGGATGATTAGGATGGATGATTGGCACGGAGAGCGGGATCTCTCACAGAGCACTCAGAGAGCGCAGAGATGCTCTGCTGAAGTAGAATGGTTCTTGATGGTTGCGGCTATTGTTCTTGCAGCCTGAATGGCACTCTTGCACTTGATATATCCAATCCCATTTGATGGAACCTTAAGTCACCATAGATCTCTTTCTTCCGATACTTGGGGATCCAGGCGACAAGAGACTTGCATTCCCACTTGGTATGGCTTAAACTCTTTACATCATTAATTTTAAACCTCTCTTCTTGTGTGCTGTGAACGGTTCACATTTAGAGAGGTTTTCATTCACTCCCGGAAATGTCAAACTCTAATAGTCCACCGGCATAGCCGGGGGTTTACCTGAAGGAAATTATATATCGCGGTTGACTATGCAAACCCATAAAATCCTCCTCGTCGGCTGGGACGCGGCCGACTGGAAGGTCATCACCCCCCTTCTGGATGCTGGAAAGATGCCCAACCTGGAGCGGCTCGTCAATACCGGGGTCATGGGAAATCTCGCCACCCTGTATCCCGATCTCTCCCCCATGCTCTGGACCTCCATCGCCACGGGCAAGCGGCCCTTCAAGCACGGCATCTACGGCTTCACCGAGCCGGACCCCCACGCCGGCGGCATTCGGCCTATCACCAACATCAGCCGGCGCACCAAGGCCATTTGGAACATCCTGAGCCAGGTGGACCGCAAGTGCGTGGTCGTGGGGTGGTGGCCCTCCCACCCGGTCGAGCCCATCGACGGGGTCATGGTGTCCAACCACTATCAGCAGGCAGTTGGCCCCAAAGACAAGCCCTGGCCCCTGCAGCCGGGAAGCGTGCACCCCCAGCGCATCGCCCGGAACCTGGCCGAGCTGCGGGTCCATCCTCAGGACCTGAAGGAAGGCCACATCCTCCCCTTTGTGCCCAACGCCGCCAAGATCGATCAGGAAAAGGACAGACGGCTGGCCACCCTGGCCAAAATCATCGCCGAGAACCTCTCCATCGAACAGGCCATCCTCGCCATTTTGCACCATGAACCCTGGGAATTCGCCGCGGTCTATTTCGACGGCATTGACCACTTCTGCCACGCCTTCATGCAGTATCACCCCCCGCGGCTTTCCTGGGTGGATGAAGCGGATTTCGAGATCTACAGGGAGGTGGTGCGGTCCGGCTACATCATGCACGATTTTATCCTGGGACGGCTCCTGGACGCCGCGGGAGACGACGCCTGGGTGATGCTGGTGTCGGACCACGGCTTTCAGCCCGACCATCTGCGGCCTCGGCACATTCCCCGGGAACCGGCCGGCCCCGCGGCCCAGCACCGCCACTACGGCGTCTTCGCCCTGAAGGGACCGGGGATTCTGAAAGACGAACGTATCTACGGGGCGAGTCTCCTGGATGTGACCCCCACGCTCCTCACCCTCATGGGGCTTCCCGTGGGCCAGGACATGGACGGCAAACCGCTCTTGAATGCCTTTGAAACCCCGCCCGACATTATCGCCATCCCCAGTTGGGATACGGAACCGGGCAACGCCGGCATGCACCCCAAGGGGACGCGCATCGACCCCATGGAGGCCCGGGAGGCCATTTTACAATTAGCGGCCCTGGGGTACATCGAGGCGCCTTCCGAAGACCAGGAAGAGGCCGTGGCCCAGACTGTGCGGGAACTGGACTACAACCTCTCCCGGGCCTACATGGATGCGGAGCTTCATGTGGAGGCCGTGCCCATCCTCGAAAAACTCATTGAAAAATGGCCCGATGAGCACCGCTTCGGCACGCACCTGGTCGCCTGTCTGCAGGCCCTGGGCCGAATCGAGGAGGCCCGGACCCTGCTGGAAGCGGTCTTTGCGCGAAAAGAGGCGGCCGCGCGGAAGGCCCGGGAGCAACTCAAGGCCTTTTCCGAAGAACACAAAGACAAAAAGCCGGGAGATTTCACGGAAGCGGAACAGCGGCGCGTGAGCGATCTGCGTGCCCGGGCCGGGTTCAACCCCTATGCCATGGCCTATCTGATGGGGTCCCTTCTCTTTGCAGAAGGGGACGAGGCACAGGCCCTGGTGTATCTCAAGCGGGCCGAAGAGGCCGATCCCTCGCGGCCGGACCTGCACCTGAAACTGGGGGCCGTCTACCTGGAGATGAAGCGGTGGGCCGACGCCGAGGCCTGTTTCAACAAGGCCTTGGACCTGGACCCGGATAGCGCCGAGGCCTACCGGGGCCTTGCCCAGGCCTGTTTGCCGCAGAAGCGCAACCAGGACGCGGCCGAGGCGGCCCTCAGATCCGTGGGGCTGCTCTTTCACAACCCCATGGGACATTTCCTGCTGGGCGCGGCCCTGCACCGGCTGGGGCAGCTTCCCCGGGCCCTCGAGGCCCTCAAGGTGGCCGTTGCCCAGAACCCCAATTTCCCCGAGGCCCATCGCCGGCTGGCCTATATCTACCGAAAGCGCCTGATCATGCCCCACAAGGCCGACGAGCACCGGCAACTCGCCCGCGACGCCGCAGCACGCATTCGCGCCCTTCGTAAGGAAAACCCGGCCGGCCAGCTCCTCGAAACCCAATCCCCGGACACGGCAACCCCCTCCGCCAAGCAATCCTCTTCCCCCCCAAGCCCCAAATCCGCTTCCTCTCGCCCATTTCGTATTAAAGGAGGGATTTTCCCGGAAGGCACCACTTTCCAAACCCAACCCCTGGACCTCTCCCAAACCATCATCATTGTCTCCGGGCTCCCCCGCTCCGGCACCTCCATGATGATGCAGATGCTTCAGGCTGGCGGCCTGCCGCTGCTGACCGACGACCGCCGGCCGGCCGATCCGGACAACCCCAAAGGCTATTTCGAATACGAGCCGGTCAAGCGCCTCCATAAAGATGCATCCTGGCTTCCCGAGGCCCAAGGCAGCGCGGTCAAGATCATGGCCCCACTTTTGACCGGCCTGCGGCCGGACCTGACCTACCGGGTCATCTTCATGACCCGCCCCATGGACGAGGTCCTCCGGTCCCAGACCGCCATGCTCGCGCACCGGGGGGAAAAGGGCGGCAACCTGCCTGACGACCGCCTGGTTCAAATTTTTAACGCCCAGATACGCGCGGCCCTGGATTTCCTGAAACGCCGCAACATCCGCACCCTGGTGGTTGACTACTCAGAAGCCGTAAGACATCCTGTAGAAACGACTTCAGGGATCAGCCGTTTTCTGGGGGGCGGTCTGGACGAGAAGGCAATGGCCGGGGCCGTGGATGCAGGATTGCGGCGGGCGGGTCAGCGCACAGCAGTACCTGTAAGGGCGTCCGGAACAAGACGCTCCCTTAGAGAATCACCGAAGCATAGAGATGAATAAAGAGAAAGGCGATTGAAACGAATCCCAACGATATATTATACTATCTCAATAAACTGGGGAAAGGTTGTGGATCAGCCCAAAACCTGCGATAAGAGGCTGACGCCTGAACTCCCAACGAGGAATTTGTTCGGAAGGAGTTTATCCCCTAAATATTGAGATCATACGATGTATTCAGATGCACTATTCAGCAATAACATCCATCCCCCCTCATAGATGCCGCCGTTAATCGTCACGTGTCAGTCACTCCCCCACCGTCACTTCCACCGAATCCAGCCAGTCGGGCAGGGGTTGCCCGTCTATGATGCCGTCCAGAGCAAGATAGAAGGTGTAGATCCCCTCGGGCAGCCTCTGGTCAAAAATCTTCACACCCTCGCCGGACTGTTCCGGGGATACGGTGCAGGGCTCGATCCCGGGAAGCCAGCCTTCCGGCGGAAGATATGAAAACCACCCAAAGGGAGAATCACAACAGATCCAGCATTCCTTCGGAGCGGTGGCATTGTCCTGGAACCGGGCCTGTACCACCACGGATACCGCTTCCGACGGGTCGACGGTCACCGGGCCATCCGCGCCGTTCACCTGAATATTCACCATGCCCGCCCACGCAGAAACCGGACCGTGCAGAGTGGTGTTGCCGTCCGCATCCACATCCTCCAGTTTATAAAACCAGTTCTTCCCCGGCGCCGCGGCGGTGTCCTCGAAGCGGTATGCTGCGCCTTGAGTTGTGCTGCCTTCCGCCGGGATCAGGGCCTCGGTGATCCGCTCGTAACCCCATTCTTTGTTCTCACTTCGCCACAAGTGAAAACCTGCATGTTCCATCTCCGATGTGGTCTCCCACGAAAGGATTACGCCACGGACCCCTCCCTTTGCCGTAAACGAGGATAGCTCAACGAGGGTGGGATTGTCGCAGCCCGCGCCGGTTAAAAGATCAGTGTCTGCTTGGGTCTCATACCCCCAGCCTTCGATGTAACCTTCAAAGGCGGTTCCAAAGTCCGAGGTTTGGCGGAACTTAATCCAGCCTTCGTGGTTTGAGGGAGCTGTAGAGGGGTTAATTACAAACCGCACGGCGATGTAACCTGTTTGACCTCCATTCCATTCTCCACTCTGGAACCAGGCACTAGTTCTTGTACCGGCGAGTGAACCGCCTTGCGAATCCTTCACTGCGTTGATAGGGTTGGATACACCCAGTCGCTTAATATAACCATTACTCGTCTGAAATCGCGCCTGGTTATGATGTCTGTGCACATGATTGAATCTCATATTCGCTGTACTATGGCCGCCATGGAGATAAAAATCTACATATCCATCCCCATCAATGTCGAGGGATATTTCCGGGCCTTGCCCCACTTCTGATGGCGGCTTAACCTGTATGCCGCCGCCCTGGGAGTAGAGGTAGCAACGTGGCTCTGCATACGCCTGCGGTGCATACAAAATGGAAGCTCCTGCCGCCATCAGGGAATAAGACGTCAAGCTTTTTGCAAGTCCTCCTCCTGATTTCTCGGGTTTTTCTCCTTTTCTTGTTTTCATTTCCTCCCCCTTTTCCAAACGGATCGAAACGATTAAAGTGGAAAAGCACCCCCTGAGCCTCCATATGGTCCATATGGTTGAGCGGGCAGACTCGCTTCTTTGGCAACAGCCACGGCTCAATTTGGGCTCGGCCCTCTGCCTTTTGACACCTGCGCTCTGCATCCAGGACTCAAGCTATGGCCTTTACGTCGACTTTTCCCTCAAAAAAACCGACTCAGTTCGGAAACTGACTCCTGCACCGCCTTTACCTGTTTCACCGTGGTCAACCGTCATAAACCGAATCCGCGAGCCGCCCAAAAGAACCTCGGCCTGTTTTGTCACTATCGAGAGCAAGCCTGCCAGGTGATCTTCCGCCAAATTAGCCCCTTTTGTCCCCTGTCGTTCCAGCATGAGGGCTTGGGACGCAAGGACTTCTCCCCTGTTACGGCTCATATAGATCACCCGACAGATCAAGTCCGGCTAAAGGTGCCTCAGATGACAAGAAGTCGTTTTTGTAGAGGTGTAAATATGCGGGAAATGGTCTTTAGGGTCAAGAAAAATGTGACCACCCTGGATAAAATTTTCCGCGACAATCAGGATAGGACGACTTGTGTCGACCGATTGGCCTAATTTCGATGGAGACGTCCCCGAACTGCCTTGCCTGACGCCTGATGTCGACCATTTTCATCTCCTGCTCAGGAAAGGCAATCCTTCCTCTCCGGGCAGCATGCCGACGGGCTGACAGGGTACAGCGTGGTTTTCGATTGACGGTCAGAAAGATTCACCATCCGTGCAAGAAGCCTTATATGTTTTTGGGCGGTTGTCCAATTGGGAGTAACCGGCACAGTGGTGCGCAAGGAGTTGGGACTTGTGCAGCCGACGGTAAGCAAGGCAGCAGCAAGAGGCCCCAGCGTGGCGGGGCAGCATGACCTAAACATTGAAGACTGATAAAACTCATGAAATCATGGGATGTCCCTCTCTTGCACTTTGACCCGTTTTGTCGTTTTTCTGTATTTTCTCAATAAATCGGGGCGACTGATTTCTCCAGGAAATACTGGATTCCGGCTCGCGGATCGGGGTCCGGGATCCTGCCGGGGCTGGAATGACGGATGGTTGGGTTGTCCGTCATTGCGGCGCAGCTCGGAATCCAGGGGGTTTGCCCTTGATTATTGAGATGTTGTATGATCTCAATATTCAGCGGATAAAACCCTGACGGGTAAATTCCGGAGTTCAGGGGATAAAACCCTGACGGGTAAATTTCGGAGTTTAGGGGATAAAGCCCTGACGGATAAATTCCGGATTTTAGGCGTGAGCCTTTTATCTGGGGTCTTGCTCCGGCCGGCAATGCTCCCCCGGTTTATTGAGATGATACGAGATGTTGCATTTTTTTATTGACAACTGTGGCCTTTTGTGATTTAGAAATTTAGGTCTGGATTCCTCCCACGAGCGCCATCCGCGGGCCAATCCATTTTGCTCCAACGCCTTACCAATCGATGACGGATAAAAAGGCCTTTCGATGGGTGAATTTTACACACATACCCGAATCGAGCTATCTCAAACATAGTGGACTTTCTATGTTAACAGATTCGGACGTTTTTGTGGCAATGGCCCAGCGATAAATCTTCAACTGTCAAAAGCCTCTGAATGAAGTCGGCTGTGAGCGCGAAGCGCCGAGGCCCCAAAGCCCTTTTCACAAAACATTCGTATCAGGATAGTCAGTCTGAGAAGCAGTTGCGGTAAGAGGGTTTCGGCCGCGCAGCCGATCTTCCTGCTACGCTGACGCCGCATCTAACTTTGGATTTTTGTTATCACACGTTAATATTCGACTCTTTGACAAAGTAGATTTCACAGATCACATAACCATTCCAGTCATTTCTGGTAGAGGAGGTGGCATGATGAAAAGAGGAATCGAATTGTGTGTTGGCGTAGCTGTTGCGTTTCTTGCCGCTGTCTCTTTTTTCTCCCTTTCATGGGCCGAAGTTCCTGGCCATCCAGCACGGGAGAAAATCCTCAAAAGCTATGGGCAGCTACCCCTCTATTTCATCGAAAACAAGGGGCAACTCAATCCCAAGGTCCGCTTCTATGTCAAGACAGCTGGCCAGGCCCTTTATTTTACTGATGGAGGGGTTGTTTTCGATCTTTTCAGAAACACGGGGGCCAACAAGAAGACAGACGAAAACCTACTGTCGGAACGGGGGAACTATCATCAGGCTCCCAATAAAATGGAGCGTCTTGTCTTCACCCTCGGATTTGACACCTCTGCCAGAAAGATTGTGCCAAAGGGGTTGGACCGCCAGAGCGCCGTTATCAACCATTTTGTCGGCAACGACAAGAGCAAATGGAAAACAGATATCCCCACGTACAAAGGAATCATGTACAAAGGGGTCTATAAAGGGATCGACCTGCGGGTATACGGAACCGGGAAGCATCTCGAATACGAATTTATCGTCCATCCAGGAGGAAATCCTCAAGACATCCTTCTGACCTATCACGGAATAGAGGGACTTGGCACGAGCCCTGACGGCGAGCTTCTGATAGCGACCGCATTCGGGCAGCTTAAAGAGACGAAGCCGTATATATACCAGGAAATCAACGGAAAAAAGGTGGTGGCCGGAAGCTTTCACATCAAGAGCCCCACCGCGAAATCCCAGACGCAGAAATATTCATACGGCTTCACAGTCGCGTCCTACGACCCTTCTTACCCCCTCATCATCGATCCTACCCTGATCTATTCCACCTATTTGGGAAAAAGCGGGTTGGATTTTGGCCAGGACGTCGCGGTCGACGATTCCGGATACGCCTATGTCGCAGGAGGGACAGACTCCACCAACTTTTCCATGGCGGGAACGCCTTATAAAGGCACGTATGGCGGTGGGACTTATGACGGTTTTGTGACCAAATTCAACGCATCGGGAAGCGACCTTGTATATTCCACCTTTCTGGGGGGAGCCGGCAAAGATTGGGTGCAGGAAATTGCCATCGATGGGTCGGGAAACGCTTATCTCACGGGGTATACCGACTCCAACGACTTTCCCGCGCCGGGAGCGGCCTATCAAGGCACGTATGGCGGTGGGACTTATGACGGTTTTGTGACCAAGCTCAACGCATCGGGGAGCGGCCTTGTCTATTCCACCTACCTGGGCGGAAGCAGTGAGGATTACGGAACTGGCATTGCCGTGGACGGGTCGGGATACGCCTACGTCACGGGAAGCACCTATTCGAACAACTTTCCCACGGAAAACGCCTACGACGCAAGCTATAACGGTGAGACGGACGCCTTCGTCACCAAGGTCGGTACAGATGGGAGCTCCCTGTCTTATTCCACGTACCTGGGTGGGGGCTATTACGACTGGGGCAATGAAATTGCCATCGATGGCGATGGAAACGCCTACGTCACGGGACATTCCGCCTATCTTTCCGGCGAAGCCTTCCCTATCACACCAGGGGCGTATCAGGAAACGTACAAAGGGGCCTATGATGCCTTTATCACCAAATTCAACTTCTCGGGGAGCACCCTTACCCTTGTCTACTCCACCTATTTGGGCGGAGAGCTTTGGGACGAAGGAACCGGCATTGCCGTGGACAGTTCGGGAAACGCTTATGTCACGGGGTATACCGCTTCCTTTGACTTTCCCACGGCGGGAACGCCCTATCAGGGTTTGTATGGGGACGGCCCCTATGATGTCTTTGTTGCCAAATTGAACACGGATGGGACCGATCTTGTGTACTCCACCTATCTGGGGGGAACCGGTGATGATCGCTCACGGGCCTTGGCCATAGATGGCTCAGGATACGCCTATGTCACTGGATGGATCACTTCCGCAGACTTTCCCACGAAAAATCCATATCAGGGAGGCTTTGGCGGCGGCGACTGTGACGCCTTTGTCACCAAATTGAACACGGATGGGACCGATCTTGTGTACTCCACCTATCTGGGGGGAACCGGTGACGACGAGGCGCGGGGAATCGCTGTTGACGGGTCGGGAAACGCGTATGTCGCTGGTTTGACTGGCTCAACAGACTTTCCCACGGCTGATCCGTATCAGGGAACATATGGCGACGGAACCCGCGACGCGTTTCTTCTCAAATATAACGGCGAAAGCGGGACCCTGGTGCAAATGGTCTCATTTGCGGCCCAGGGTCTGTCCGATTCTGTCCGACTCTCCTGGGAGACTGCCTCTGAAAAGGATAATGCCGGATTTCATGTATGGCGGAGCAGTGGGCCAGATGAGGAATATACGCGCATGACAGACACCCTCATCCCTGCCCAGGGCGGCTTCACCTGGGGAGCCCGGTACGAATACGTAGACCAAACCGCCGTACCGGGCATCACCTATTCTTATAAACTTGAAGATGCGGACACATCGGGAAACGGTTCGTTCCACGGGCCGGTCTCCGCCTGGGTCGGGGTGGTCAATATCCAGGCCGGGGATTGCGATGAGCCGGCAACAGCCGCTGAAGACCAGCCGGTATCCGTGAAGGTCGCGGTCCAGGCCGGGGATTATGTTGGCACGCCGGTGGAATACTGGGTCGCGGCCCATACGCCCTTTGGCTGGTATTCCTATGGGGCGCAGGGGTGGAGCATAGGTATGGCCCCAGCCGCTGTAGGGCCGCTTGCCGACGTGGCCCCCTTGGAAGTGGTCGATTTCCCACTGGTTCCCGGATGGTATGCCTTTTATCTGGCGGTGGATGATCGTGTCAACGGTCAGCCGGACGTGACGTGGATCGATGCGGTCGAAGTGGATGTAGAATAATCCAGTGTCGGGATGCCGGAATGAAAAAAGGGATGATTAGGATGGATGATTGGCACGGAGAGCGGGATCTCTCACAGAGCACTCAGAGAGCGCAGAGATGCTCTGCTGAAGTAGAATGGTTCTTGATGGTTGCGGCTATGGTGTGTTACTGCGAGATTGTGGCTTTTGCGGATGCGAGCTGTTTTTAATAGATTGAAAGCGGAGGTGGATAATGGAACCTGAAAAAAACAGCATATCCAGTACGGCGGGGCTGGCTGAGGATAGGCGGCCGAACTACGAACCCCCCAGGATCATCACCTATACCAGTGAACAAATTCTGGAACAGATTGGCCCGGCCATGGCGTGCAGCCCGAGTCCGTGTGCGACACCATGACAAGATGGGTGGAAAGCATCCAAAGCCCACCCTTACAAAAACAGCATGGAAAGGCCGACGCATCCTTGCAGAACATGTTGGAGGTGAGGCCGGCAATCCGCTTTTGTATGGGAAAGGCAAGAACCGCGTTCTGCTCCACCCGTTTCGGCCAGCGTGGTTCGTGATCAACGAAACCGGGCATTGCATCGCCTCTCAACTCTTCAGCGGACTACCCTTGCATCAGGTGGCCCAGGATCTTTCAGATAGATACGGCATTCCTCAACAGAAGGCTGCTGAAGATATTCTTGCATTTGAAGCCGGTCTCCACAATGAGGGTTTTCTGGGGAACACCGCAGGGCGGCCTGCACAAAGATCCCCCGCCCCCCGTTCCCTCTTCATTCACCTGACAGACCGCTGCAATCTCTCCTGTCTCCATTGCTACACTCACAAAATTGGTCGCCTTACCTCAGATCTGCCTGCACAGGTGGTCTTCCGCCTTCTGGATGAGCTAATGGCACTCGGCGGAACAGTGGTAACCCTGAGCGGCGGCGAACCCTTCCTCCATACCGCCCTTCGTGACATCATATCCCATGCCAGACCGGAACTGGACGTTCGGCTCCTCACGAACGGCACCTTGCTGGACGCATCCTGGGCGACCTTTCTGGCTGAAAAAGGGGTGTCGGTCCAGGTGAGCGTGGACGGATCCTGCCCAGAGGTTCACGATGCAATCCGCGGCAGAGGGACATTTAAAAAGGCCGTCCGGGCTGTTGAAATGCTGCAGAAGGCGGGCCTTTCAGACCAGGTGAACCTGTCCGCCACGGTCATGCGGCAGAACCGCGACGACCTCCCCAGCATTCTCGAACTGGCCCATCGCATGGGGGTCCCGCTGGCCCGGTTTCTTCCCCTTCGAAGAAAGGGGACGGCGCAGGCGCGATGGCAAGACATCGGCGAGGGGTGGTCGCGCGAGGAAGAAGAGGCCTTCTACGCTTATAGCATGCGCTTCGGCCGCGACAACGGGAGGCATCTCGAAGTGAGCTGCGGCCTGAGCGGCTTCATGCTGTTTATGCCCGAGGGGACAACGGATGGCATATGGTGTCCGGTGGGTCGGCAGTTGGCGGTGGACGTCAATGGAGACGCCTATCCATGCGTGGCCATGATGATCCCAGAATTCCTCCTGGGAAATGTGCGTCAGCAGCATCTGAATGATCTTTTTCAGTCCCGGGGGATGAAGGCCATCTGCCGCGCGCTGGTCGATCGTCGCCAAAGGATTGATAAATGCGCCCGCTGCACATGGCGGAATCTGTGCCAGGCCGGGTGCATGGGCCTGGCCCTGGAACATAAAGGCACGATCTGGGATACGGACGATTTCTGTGAATACCGGGAAAAACTGTACAGGGAGGCGTTCGACCGGATACTGGCGACCGAGGATGGGGATGGGGAAACTGTTTGATCTCTACGGCGCTGCAATCTATTGTTTTTCAGAAATTAAATTTCGCAAATGTTCCATTGAGGTTGATGGCGTAGGTTGGGTAGAGCGTAGTGAAACGCAACGAACGGGCGACCATGGCTTGCTGCCAAAAATGTTGGCTTACGCTTAATGTCCTGGATTCAAATACATTCCAGTTATCACTGTCTGATTGACGGAGACATGGTTGCAACCTTTCCCGACGCTAACCCAACCTACCCGGCGAAGACCCTGTAACGGACATCTCCGGATTGAGGCTTCAGCCTCAACACAGAGCTCTTTTATCTTAAAAAGTAACATCTCGATAATTGGGAATACCCTTCTGGATTCCCGCCTGCGCCGGAATGACGAACAAGCCAACTGCCTGTCATGCCCGGGAGGGGCTACAATCACGAACGAGCCAAGTACCCGTCATGCCGGAGAAGGTTGGAATGACGAACAAGCTAAGTTCGCGCCATGTTGGCGAGGGTTGGAATCCAGTCCCGCTACAGCGGGATTCGGGAGGAGGCAGGCCCGGGCCGGCGCCTAATTCCTGGAAGGGACAGAGTAGGGGTTGTCTGTTCGAGAGGCGTTTTGGATATCAGGGGGACCAGTGAAACGGTGCGCCCGGTACAGCGTCGCAGTTTCAAAGAAATGACCCCGGAGCGCAGGCTGGAGATCGCCGAGATGCTTTACTATTCGGCAAGGGAGCTGAAGGCGGCTGCCTTTCGGGCCCGGCATCCTGAATGGACGGAAGAGGAAATCGAAGCGAAGGTGAAAGAGGTCTTCCTCTATGGCAGAACATGAGGTGTCTGTATGATTGCAGGTTTTTGGAATTGAGAGGATGTTCCCATAGACAATCTACCGGGGACAACCGTAACCAATCCCGATAGGGCGGGAAGCACAGAACGCCACGAAGCCGCGAAGAGTTCTGTTGTGGGGCCTAATTTCGTAAGATTTTTGAATCTTTTGGTAAGATGGTCTCATTTCAATAAATCGGGACAGTGTTGCGAATCGGTCCTAATTCCCAGATAAAAGGCTGACGCCTAAACTTCTGAATGATAAAAGGCTGACGCCTAAACTCCCAATGATGAACCTATCCAGGCCCAGGCTTAACCCCCCCGGATATTGAGAGGATACGTAAGATGGAGACCGCGCACTACTATATTCTCAACCTCAATGTCTCCATCGAGTCCGATTCAAAAGAATTGATAGACAGATTCGATCAGGACTACGGGTGGTTCAGGGTGGGCCCCTCCAATGGCCATCATCTTCTGGGCTTCTCCGTGCACGTACACAGCCGGAACACCCCCGCCGCCATTACAACCACGTTTTTCAATCGTCAATCGTCGATCATCAATCGTCAATCCCTGAAGGGTCACCCGAGTCCCGTATCCTACGCCCTTCAGCAGATGGTCCGGACCCTCTTTTCAGAGGAGACCGACTATCTGGTGCTCCATGCCGGGGTGCTGGAAAAAGGCGGCCAGGCCCTCATTCTGTCCGGCCCCCCGGGGGTCGGGAAGTCCACCCTCACTATGGCGCTGTTGGAACATGGGTTTGGGTTTCTGTCCGACGACTTCTGTCCCATCGAGCGACGCACCGGCCGGGTTCATCCGTTTCCAAGGAGCGTCTGGGTGGTGGATGCGGCGGACAAGGGCTCATCGTTCGGGGGACGGCCGGGGAAACGGTGCATTAAGATGGATGAGCTTCCCGGGGCGGTGTGCCCATCTCCATGCTCCCCGAGATGGCTCGTCTGCCTCGATCCGGGACAGGAGAGTAGCGTGATTCACCTGAAAGCGGGTCTCAAAGAAGAAGGGGCCGAGGCGTTTATGAGGGATCTGGGCCGGATCGAGGGCGTGACCGTGGCACGATCTCGGCCGAACCTCCCCGAGTGTCATATTCATTATCCCACAGGGAAGGGGCTGTCCATCCGGGTGCGAGAGGTGATTGACCGGCGCAGGGATGCGATCTGGAACCTGTATCGCTCTGATCGCGCATACCCCGATTTTGAAAGCATGTCGAAGCTGCGCCCCCTCTCCGCGCATGAGGCGGCAGTGGGTCTCCTCGCAGAGATGAAACAGGACCCAACTGTCCTGGCAGGCGATGTGGATAAAAAGGCAAGACCGGGCGCTTTCCTTATGGAACTGGCCGAGCTGCTCAAAGGCGTTGCCTGCTTCCGCCTGACCGCGGGGAGACTGGAGGAAATGGTCAAGACGATTCTCCACGAGATCTCTGGGGCGCCCTGATGACCTCAATTTGCCTGCTTCAGCTCAAAACCTATTTTCACCAATGCGAATGAACAGGGTACTGCCGAATGCGCTCGTCCGGCGTCAACACACAGAATCCGCCGACAATGGCCTGACAAATGAGGATCCGGTCAAAGGGGTCCTGGTGAAGATCGGGCAGCTTGGGGAGATACAAAGTCGCCTCCTCGTTCAGCGAAAGCGTCTCGATATCGTGCATCTCTCTTTGTTGGGGAATATATTTTTCGGGGGATTGCGGCAGTGGCAATTTGCCCAGTTTGTACTTTACGGCGATTTCCCAGGT
>ENA-OSEO01003853-OSEO01003853.1-sediment-metagenome-genome-assembly--contig:-NODE-3853-length-16709-cov-3.588564_pt1 | contig 16709 bp, 18 predicted proteins | sample MGYA00237883_ERZ534232 | MGnify/ENA metagenome assembly ERZ534232 | reverse complement strand
ATGTTGGAAACCTGACAGGATCCTATTTACCTGCCGATATCTGCGCTCGGTATCATCGATTGCGCGGGAGACAGGTTTTGATGGTTTCGGGGTCCGATTCTCATGGCACACCGATTACCGTGCGGGCCGATGCTGAGGGAACGACTCCGATTGAAGTTTACAAACGCTTTCATGAAGGATTTTTAGAACTCTTTTTGAAAACTGGCTTGACCTATGATCTGTTCACCAGTACCCATACGTCCAATCATTTTGATATTTCCCAGAAAATCTTTCTGGCGTTGCAAGAAAATGGTTTTCTGTACAAAGACAGCGAAATGCAGTGGTACGCGCCCAGTCTGAACCGGTTCTTACCCGACCGCTACGTGGAAGGCACCTGCTATATCTGCGGGTACGAAAACGCCAGGAGCGACCAGTGCGACCGCTGTGGAAGCCTGCTGGAACCCGGCAAACTGGTCAACCCGCGCTCAAAGATAGACGGCACGCAGCCTGAGTTGCGAGCGACTGAACACTATTATCTTGATCTGGGCAAGGTGGAGCCGGATGTGGTCGCTTTCCTGGAAGCGCGGGAGTCTTACTGGCGGGCGAATGTCATGCGGCAATCATTGGGGCAGATCAAAGCAGTTGGTCTGCGCGGGCGTCCGATCACCCGCGATCTGGAATGGGGGATTCCGGTCCCGATCGAGGGTTGGAATGAAAAATGCCTGTATGTATGGTTTGAGGCCGTGATTGGATACCTTTCCGCCACGATTGAGTGGAGCAAGATCAACGGGAAACCGGATGAATGGCGGGAATGGTGGCATAACCCGGAATCGAAAAGCTTTTATTTCATCGGGAAAGACAATATTCCTTTCCACGCGATCATCTGGCCCGCAGAGTTGATTGGCCTGGAAGACACCTTTGATGAGATGATGGGCAAGAACTGGAAAGAACCATTTGTGCTGCCGTATGATGTGCCTGCTAATGAATTCATGAACCTGGAAGGGCAGAAAATCTCCGGCAGCCGCAACTGGGCGGTTTATGGCAGAGATTTTCTGGAACGCTATGACCCGGACCCCCTGCGCTATTACCTGACGGTCAATATGCCTGAATCGAAAGACACCGATTGGAGCTGGGAGGACTTTCTGAGCCGCAACAATGATGAACTGGTGGCAACCTGGGGCAACCTGGCTAACCGGGTGTTGTCCTTCGCCTATAAACATTGGGAAGGTGTGGTGCCGGAACCGGGCGAACTCCAGCCGGCGGACATGGAAGTGCTGGAAAAAGTGGAAGGGGGCTTTGAAACCGTCGCGAAAGAACTGGAGGCGGTTCGCCTGCGAGCCGCGATTGGTGAAGCGATGAGCCTGGCTTCCGAGGTGAATAAATATCTGGACCAGACCGCTCCCTGGAAAACCGTTAAGATGGATAAAGAGGCCGCCGGGCGGTCGATCTATACCGCGCTGCGGGCGATTGATTCGCTGAAAGTGCTGTTTTCTCCTTTCCTGCCATTTACCTCAGAAAAGCTGCACACCTATCTGGGCTATTCGGGGCAGATGTTTGGGGAACAAAAAGTGGAGCTGCAAAAGGATGAACTGGGGGAACACACTGTGCTGCGCTACGATCCGGAAAAAGCGACCGGCGAATGGAAGCCAAGCGCGCTGAAACCCGGGCAAACCCTGCAGCAGCCGCAGCCGCTCTTCAAGAAGCTGGACAAGAGCATTGTTGAAGAGGAAAGAGCCAGACTGGGCTGATGTTATTTAAGATCAGGAAATGCCACACCCAATGTGGGTGTGGCATTTTTGGTTTTTTTATGACTTGCGCTGAAGATCATTCTCTTGTTGGTTCGTGGGTCTCACCCTGCCAGGAGATCTGATTTTGAGTCAGCAATTTGATGAATGTGGGGCGGTTTGCCAGGCGATGTTTTTGCGCAGTCCCAGAGCGCTGCAATGTAGATTGATATGCCAGCCCAGCTATTTCCTGGGCGGCAAAGGGTTTGCTGAGCGCCGAGGCGTTCCCGGCACGTTCTTTCAGCAGTGTTGAATTGTTCATCAGCAAGTGCGCGATGATTTCCAGAGCCTCTTCTGTGCTGCCGGCCAGATCACCAGCGCCGTTGGTAATCACGTATTCCGCGTTGCCTTCTTCCTGGCCCGGGATCACATCAATCAAGATCATTGGAAGGCGGCTGGCAAGGGCTTCAGTGACAATCAGGCCGCCGGCTTTACAGATGATCGCGTCTGATCCATGCATTAACAACGGCATATCTGAGGTGAATTCATACAGGTGGGTTGGGATATGCCATTGATTGGCTTGAAGTTGTTCATAAAGTTCTTTGTCTTTCCCGGCTACAACGGCAAGCTGGAGCGGCGCACCAAAATGGTTGACCACATGGAGTATCCTGCTCAACCCTTCAACTCTTTTGCTGCCAACGGCCAGGAACGTGGGTAAATCGGGTTCCCACCCCAACTCCTTGCGGATTTCCTGTTTGCTGCGGGTTTCTCCAACGATTTTGGGGTGTACTGGAATTCCCTTTATAAAAACATTTTTTTCGGAAACGCCATTCGCGACAGCCAAATCGCGAACGGTTTTGGTGGGGACAATACACCCATCAACGTTTTTATTGAACCAGATGCGGTGGACAGTTGCCAAATCTGTGATCACTGTAAAGAAGGGGATGTTGTGCCCGGAAATCGTCAAAAAAGCATTGACCGGTGCCTGATAGAGAGGATAGGTGGTCAGGATTGCGTCTGGCTGATATTCATTGAGAATATCTCTTATGGCTTCATACAACAAAACAGTTAACGCGCTTTCCACAATCGCGACCGGAACAGCCGCGTCACTGGCTTCGTATCCAAATTTGTATAATTCCGGCATGTTTTTGACAATTTTGTCGTAATCGGATTGGCTTTCTCGCAGGAAAAATGGAGAGCGCTTATCTTCCAGAGGATTAACAATTACAGCTTTGCAGACATCTTTATATTCATTTTCGAACGCGGCTGCCACAGCATTCGCCGCGCTGCGGTGCCCAAACCCTGCATCTGCGGTCAGAATCAAAATCGTTTTTGGAGATTGAGGTTTGTCTTGATTCATAACAGGCCTACCGTTTTCTCAGGTAATCAGATTTTCAGATGGATTGGTTTTTGTTTAATATACCAGGTGGCATCTTTGGATGAAAGGATGAGCTCGCTGGCAGGTCCCTGACCGGTGAGCACGAGAATGTGCGTACCCTGCTCATCCTGCCAGCTGCGGCCGATATCTGTGACCAGGAAATACTCACCCTTGAAGGAGAATTGAACGGGAATCATCTTCCCGTCTGGCAGATATTTAACTTGAAGATTGATCTTTTTCATTCAGATAACTTTTTAGATATTGGAGCAGGATAATCATGACGGCACGAGCGGACTGCATTTTATTTTCTGCGCGGTTGCCGCTCCATTGAAATATCCAGGCGTGGTCTTTATCCTGCGCGCTTAATCCGATCCACACCATGCCGACCGGTTTTTCAGGTGAACCTCCGCCGGGCCCCGCGATCCCGCTTACCGACACACCAATAATTCGCTCTGCATTGACCTCGTTTGAAAAACGAGCGCGAACTCCCCGGGCCATTTCGAGGACTGTTTCCTCGCTAACCGCTCCAAATTTAGCGAGCGTTTGCGGGGATACTGAGAGCAGGTTCTGTTTCGCGTCATTGGTGTAGGAAACAATACCGCCGAGGAAATAAGTTGACGCACCCGGTAAATCTGTCAGCAGGTTGCATACCAGGCCACCCGTACAGGATTCGGCAACAGCCAGTTTCAAATCGGATTCTATGAACAGATTTCTAAGCTGGTGTTCCAATGAGTCGTCCACTTGAGTTCCATGAGCCTTTATTCATTGATTATACCGCTCAAAAGACATGAGAGAAATAATTTTGCCCATTAATGTCGGAAATCAGTTAAAATCTTTGGAGTGATCAGGAGCAAATAAAACGCGATGGAAAACTTATCAATTGATTTGCCAGACAACAGTTACGACCCGGCCTACTTTGAACCCTTATTTCTGGCGGAGGAGAAACACTTCTGGTTCAGAGCCCGGAATAAAGTGATTGGCTCAATAACCAGAAGATTGTTAAAGGCAGGTATGGGTCCCTCCCGCATTCTTGAAATTGGGTGCGGAACGGGGAATGTACTGCGGGAATGGACCTACCTAAAGCCAGTACCGGATCTGGTGTGTGGGATGGATCTGTTTGCTGAAGGATTATTCATTGCCAATAAACGGGTTTCCTGCTCGTTGGTGCAGGGAGACGTGGAATTACCGCCGTTTAAGCACGCTTTTAATTTGGTTGGCTTGTTCGATGTTCTTGAGCATATTCCAGATGACCAGGGTGTACTGGATTCCCTGGGAGCCATGCTGGTTGAGGATGGCGCTGTCTTAATCACAGTTCCGGCCTTTCCTTCTTTGTGGAGCTATTTTGATGTGGCAAGTCACCATGTCCGGAGGTATTTACTGGAAGACTTGCGGGCGAAAGTAACTGCGGCAGGTTTTACAGTTGAATTTGCCAGCTATTACATGATGACTATTTTCCCGGTTGTCTGGCTTCAGCGAAAACTGGCAGGCTCCAGCCAGCTAAACCATGCGGTTGACAAACCGGACGCCATCCGATCTTTGGCGTTGGATGAATTGAAAATTATTCCTGGCATCAATGGGGTTTTGAATTTTATTTTGTCTTTGGAAGCGAAATGGATCCAGTGTTATCGTAAACTGCCATTTGGTACTTCGATTGTCCTTGTGGCGCGAAAGAACCGAGGGAAGTGATGGATAAAGGACGGAAGTCTATCCGTTGCCGGGTTGAATCTCAACGCGCAGTTTCACTTGTCCACAACGCAGTTCATCACCTGAAATAATCACAGTAGGGGTCTTAATCTCTTCTTCGTTTAAAAACGTGCCATTGGTGGATTGAAGGTCCTCGATCCACCATTGTTTTTGGCGGTAAGCCAGTCTGGCGTGTCTGGCGGAAATCGTATCATCTGAAACTGGAAATTCACAGTTTGGATCTCTGCCAATGATAATTTCCGGCAGATCTAACTCTACTATTACATGCTCATCTTTGTTGGTCGTTTCAAGCCTGATGAATGGGATTTGTTTTGAACCCAACAGGGTGCTATGGATTCGCAGGTCTTGCCAGATGGTGTAGATAGACCATCCCAAAAACGCATATAACACAGCTGCCAGAAGCAATCTCAGAATGAAAACAATGATACCTGTCATTTAATCCTCAAATCAGATCCTGCGGTTCAGGCGCGTATTCACCTGTTTCGCTCATACTGGATTTATATTCTTCACCGTACACCAACGGTACTCCCGCGAGAGAGATCACATCACCTGGTTTCAGGGTGTGTTGGGTAATCCGTTCGCCGTTGACAAAGGTTCCGCCAGTGGCGTTAAGGTCAAACAAGACATATTTGCCGCGAATAGCGCGGAGTTGGGCGTGGTTTCGCGATACTCTGGGATCCTCAAGGATGATGTGATTGTTCAAACGACGACCGATGTTGATCACTGTCTGGCGCAAGGGGACAGTATTGGAATTGTCCAATATCAGGAAAGCATTTTCAGGGTGTGGGTCAGTGTATGGGGCAGGGTACTCTTTTTTAGAGACAAGCATTACAGCGGTCTGGGTGATGTTTTCGGAGTTGCGCTTTGTGTCAATTCGAAATTCTCCCAGTGGAACTGAATGGTCGCTGTCTAACTGGATAGTGGAGAGGAGTGAAAGCTCTGGATTCTGATCTTCGATCGCGTTCTGAATAGTTTCCATCAGAAGGTTGATAAATTCCTGATTATATTTCCAGTTAGCCAACTCATCAGGGTTTAAGTGGATGGTAAGCATGAACGATTGGGCAGGGATATCAGAGGCTTCAAGTGGCAAAGAGGCGCGTACGGTATTGATCAAACGCTGCGCGAGGGATTTCTTGCGCAGGCTGGAAGGCAGTAAGTCAATGCTGCTTTCAATAATCATCTGAAGACGCGCTTCTAATTGGTCAAGTTTCGTTTTCATGTTACTATAATTATACCGAAACATGGAGTTTTCTGGATTGAGCGAAGGGTTTGTAGAATTATCTCATACTGCGGATTGGGCCTTGCGGGTGTGGGCACAAGATATTTCCGGGCTGTATCAACAAGCAGCGCTGGGAATGTATTCATTGATGGGGTTAATGGTGAGGCCCTCAACAGGTATTTTTCGAGAGATTATGATGGAAGCCAGCGATGATGAATGTTTGCTGGTGAACTTTCTTTCGGAATTGCTATATCTGGCAGAAGAAGAGCGGGTTGGATTCGCGGCACTGAAAATCAACGTCAAAAACCAGCAGCTAACCGCGTCTGGAGAAATTGGGCAAATTGAGGCTTTACAGAAAGAGATCAAAGCGGTTACATTTCACAATCTGGCCATCAAAAAGAATGCCGGGCAGTATGAAGTGACAATAGTTTTTGATGTTTGAGAAAAGACAGGAGCCGGTAAAATGGTCGCGATAAGTGATTTTATAAAAATCAATGAATACGAATGGGAAATCCCACAGACTTTTCGAAAGGATATGCGCGGACCGGTCCGTTTATTTGCCACACGGAGGCTGCTTGAGAATTCGCTAGAGGATTTATCTGTTGAGCAGGCGATAAACGCCACGACACTGCCAGGCTTGGTGGGGCCGGTAGTGGTCATGCCGGATATGCACCAGGGTTATGGTTTTCCGATTGGGGGCGTGGCGGCGACGGCTTATCCAACGGGAGTGATTTCGCCGGGTGGAATTGGATACGATATCAACTGCGGGGTGCGATTGCTGGCAACGCGTATCACCTATGAAGATGCGCTGCCTCACCTTGAAAGGCTGGCAAACGCGCTCAATCATTATTGCCCGAGTGGAGTAGGGGGGAAGGGACAGTGGCATCTGGATGATCAGGAGCTTGGAAAGGTGTGCCGGCAGGGCATGCGGTGGGCATTGAAAAAAGGCCTGGCTACAGAAATGGATTTGCGCCGCACTGAAGAGCAGGGCCAACTGGATGGCGCAGATCCCGCTGCAGTTAGCCAGCGCGCCTTGCAGCGGGGCCGGTCACAGCTGGGAACATTGGGTGCGGGGAACCACTTTCTGGAAGTGGGTATCGTTGAAGATATCTTTGAATCAGGCGCGGCTCAGATCATGGGGCTGGAAAGCGGCTGTCTGACGTTGATGATCCACTGCGGGTCGCGCGGGTTTGGGCATCAGATATGCAGTGACTATGTTCAGAGTTTTCAGATGGCAGTCAAGCGGTATGGGATCCATCTGCCGGACCGGGAACTGGTTTGCGCTCCTCTGGATTCGAAAGAGGGTCAGGATTATCTGGCGGCGATGCGGGCAGCGGCTAATTACGCGTTTGTAAACCGGCAGCTGCTGGCTCATCTCGCCAGACAGGCTTTTGAAGAGACATTTGCCGGAAAGGTTAAAAACTGGCATTTGAACCAGGTTTACGACATCACGCACAATATGGGGAAAGTGGAGGAGCATGTTGTAGATGGGAAACGGGTGAAGGTATGCGTGCATCGCAAAGGCGCGACACGGGCGTTTGGCCCCGGGTTCAAGGACCTGCCTTCGGAATATCTTAAGATCGGCCAGCCCGTCCTTGTTCCAGGAAGCATGGGGACAGCATCCTGGGTGCTTTTGGGAACAGAGGAGAGCATGACAAAATCCTTTGGGTCTTCCTGCCATGGTGCGGGGCGTGTGCTGAGCCGCAGCAAAGCTAAAAAACAAGTACGCGGGGAGCATTTGCGCGATCAATTAATGGGGCAGGGTATCCAAATTCGAGCCGGATCCATGTCAGGACTGGCTGAAGAAGCCCCTCAGGCCTATAAAGACGTGGATCAGGTCGTTAAGACGGTTTGTGGGGCTGGAATTGCCAAAAAAGTGGTTCGATTGCGCCCGGTGGTGGTAATCAAGGGTTAGTGACTGGAGTGCTGACAAGGGCTATTCTGGCGTTGGTCAATTTGACCAGATCGCCAGGTGAAAGACGGATGTTTAATCCTCGCTGTCCCCCCGAAATGTGGATATACTCTAAATTTATAGCGGATTGATCCAGAATAAATTGAAACCCGCGGTTTAAGAGCGCGAGTGGCGAAATACCCCCAGCCTGAAGCCCGGTCAGTTGTTCAGCTTCACGTTGGGTGGGGATAGTTACTTTTTTCTCGCCGATCGTTTTTGCGACTTCCTTCAGATCTACTTCATTCGGACCAGGGATGATAACCAGAAGGGGTTTCCCACCCTTCGGTCTGGTGACCACGATGCTTTTGAACACGATTTCCGGTGACAGGTTGAGTTCTTCAGCTGTTTGAAGAGCTCCCAGTTTCTCTGAAGGTAATTCAAACACAGTGTATTTAATTTTTTTTGAATCAAGCAGTCGCGTTACATTGTTTTTGATCATGATCTGTGTATGTTATGGCTTCGGATATAAATAGGATTGCTGAAAATCCATCCGCGGCGTTTTCCAAGAAAGTGGGTGTAGCATTCAACCCGATAAGCGCCTGGCTCGGAGGCGATGTAGGTGAAAAACTGGTTGTCTTTCCAGATTTTTGCAATCTGGCCATTTCGAAGCAATCTGCATTCCGCGGCTGCAGGCAGACGAACCTGCAGGGTAACACTCCCATTGAGCACGATTTCATCTCCCATGATGACATGATCTTCTTTCCCCTGGGCCGTGAAACGGAAACCCGCAGTTGGATGAGGCAAATCGTAGCTCACAAAGCAATGGCCTGATCGAAAAGCATCGCGAATAATCTTTTTATCTTCGCTAACCAGACCGGTCAACTTATCCGGCACCAGCAAATGATTGTTGATGGTCTGGTAATGAAATGCGTAATCGTATACGGTCTTCTTGAAGGGACCCACCCTGACGCTTAATCCATGAGCATCCACGCCGCCAACTGCCACGAATTTATTTCCCTGCGAGAGAAGTTCGTCCCACTTTTTAAGTGTTTCCACGTTGGGCGCATGGGCTAAAAAGGCCGGGAATAAAAGGTAAAACAACCCTTCCAATATGTTGTGGGCGACGGTTTTGAGTTCGCTGAGACCGTTCCATATTTCTATACCGGTGAAACCTTTTACCCCCCAATCTTCCCAGGTGATTGCTTTCTCACCAAAAAAAGGCATATCCGATTCATGGGGATGCGCCAAAAAACTGACACCATTCAGGTTATTAACTTGATCAATGAGTTTTTGGGGGAATTCTGCCAGGTGGGCTAACTCCTGGTTTGAGCCAAAAACCAGCAAGTGGCTTTTCTGGGGCTGCCGATTCTGGTTATGGATTTCTTCACCGGTCAGGACGAGCACCTTTTTATCACCATCTTGAAAGTAATGATCAAATCCCCGGATCATAATATTGTGATCGGTGATAATCACTGCGTCCAGTTTAGCTTTCAGGGCTGTGGCAGCAATTTCTTCGACGCTGGCGCTGCCATCCGAAAAAAGGCTGTGGTTGTGTAAATTAACAATTAATTCTTCCATGATAACCGGTTGACGATTTTAGGGTTTGAAAGGTATAATCTAGTTTGCTTAAAAAATTCAGGAGGATAAGCGTGGAGCTTTCTAAATTCTTTGACATTGCTTTGATTATAACTTCAATCGCCTTGATCGCCAGTGTTATTCTGCAAAACAAGGGTATTGGGTTGGGTGGCTTGACTGGCGCGGACGCCGGTAGCGTGTTCACTGCGCGCCGAGGTATTGAAAAAACATTATTCTGGATCACAATTGTTTTAAGTGCGCTGTTTTTGATTCTAACGATAGCGACTGTAATGGTTAGTGGATAACAGAACATAAAAAATACTATCTACTTGTTTAAAAAGACCCTAGTTAGAGAGGGCGACTCGTCATCAGGGGAGTTCGCCCTTTTTGGTGTTTATTTATGAAAAAATTGCGTTGGCAACTGATCATCATTTTTTTAACCGGGCTGGTTGTTGGTGCTTTACTGCTGATCGAACAACCCGAAGCGCCCACCCTTGTCGCAGAACCTGTCGAGGGGGGGATTTATACCGAAGCTTTGATCGGCACACCTCAGCGCTTAAATCCAATACTGGACTACTATAATCCCGTTGATCGCGATGTTGACCGCTTGATTTTCAGTGGTTTGATCAAGTTTGATGACCGGGCTCTTCCCCAGCCAGACCTTGTGGAATCGTGGGGGATTTCTAAAGATGGCACTGTCTATAATTTTGAATTGCGCTCAAATATTAAATGGCATGATGGGGAACCGCTTACCAGTGAAGATGTCCTGTTTACGATTGAATTGATCCAGAACGGTGATCCCATCATTCCTGAAGACGTGCAGACTTTTTGGAATGATGTGGAAGTTAACGCTTTGAGTGAAACAACTGTGCAGTTCAGATTGCCTGAGCCATTCGCGCCATTTCTCGATTATCTTACATTTGGTGTTTTGCCACAGCACTTGTTGGGAGGGTTTACATTGGAACAAATCATCGACCATCCCTTCAACTTAAGCCCTGTGGGAAGCGGCCCTTACCAATTTGACCGCCTGATTGTCGAAAATGATGAAATCACGGGTGTTGTTCTGACATCTTTCCAGGATTATTATCTATCCAAGCCTTTTATCGAGGAAATCGTTTTTCGCTATTATCCGGATTCGGTGAGCGCGTTAAATGCTTATCGAGAAGGTCTGGTTCAGGGATTGGGTGTTGTAGCCCCTGAAATCCTTAAAGAGGTGCTGGCTGAACCGGATCTTTCGTTGCATACGGGGCGAAGCCCGCAGCTCACAATGGTTTTTCTGAATCTGAATAACCCGAAGGTACCGTTTTTACAGGAAGAACCTGTTCGCAGAGCTTTGTTAATGGCAATCAACCGCCAGGGTTTGATCAATAAACAGCTGAGTGGGCAAGCAATTATCGCCGACAGCCCGATTTTACCTGAAACATGGGCTTATTTTGATGGTACCAGCAGGGTAAACTATGATCCTGAAGGGGCACGGCGTTTGCTTAAAGAAGCCGGGTATGTTTTGACGGGAGAAGATGGCCAGGTGCGTCAAAAAGAGGATGTCACCTTGTCTTTTGAGTTCATCTTCCCCGATGAAGAATTTTATTATGGGCTGGCTGAGGCAATTCAACAGGACTGGCAGGCTGTTAATTTCCAGGTCTCTCTTAAGCCTGTTCCCTATGAAGAGCTTGTGAACGTCAACCTTGAGAATCGGGAATATGATGTAGCCCTGGTGGATTTAAATCTTTCTTCTTCTCCGGATCCAGATCCATATCCTTTTTGGGACCAGGCTCAGGCTACTGGTGGACAGAACTACTCACAGTGGGATAACCGCATGGCCAGTGAATATATTGAACAGGCTCGAATTATGACAGATTATACCGAAAGAGCGCGCCTGTACAATAATTTCCAGGTAATTTTTGCTGACGAGCTTCCTTCGCTGCCTTTGTATTTTACTGTTTACAATTATGCGATTGACAGCCGTGTTCAGGGCGTGCGGGTTGGCCCATTATTTGACACGAGTGACCGCTTTCTAACCGTCAGGGATTGGTTTTTGGTAGCCAGCCCAACACTCCCCACGCTGGAACCTGAGATTCCATAAAGGTTGACCGCCGATACGTGATCGGTTGAGATACAGGCTGGTTGAATAGTTATGACAGAATCGCAGAGAGTGTTTACAAATTAACAGAAAAACACTCTCTGCCTTATTGTACCGGGAGGTCGGTAAAATGAAATCATTTTATACGCGATTGGGAGATAAAGGTGATACCGGAATACTTGGCGAAGAAAGGGTCCCCAAATATGATCTTAGGGTGGAGGCTCTGGGAGTTATTGACGAAGCGAATTCTGTTCTGGGCTGGGCGCGAAGCCAATCAAACGTTGATGAGATAAAAGAAATTGTCCTTACGGTTCAGCAGGATCTTTATAAGATTATGGCTGAAGTGGCCGCAGCAAAAGAGATTGCGGGTCAATTCAAGTATGTGACCGAGCAACAGGTCAACTGGCTGGAAGAAAAGACTGATCAAATCTCTCAGAGCATTACTATTCCAAGAGAATTTATTATTCCAGGAGATACTCAGTCTGGCGCCGCGCTGGATATGTCACGAACTGTTGTCCGGCGCGCTGAGAGAAAGATCGTTGAACTATTCCATCAAGGGGATATCCAAAATCCATTGATCCTGAGTTATTTTAACCGTTTGTCTTCACTTTGTTTTGTGTTGGAACTATATGAAAACTCCTGGGTTACAAAATCAGAGCATCCCACTTTGGCTAAAGGTGATAAACAGATATGATTGGAACGATTATTAATGGTGCAGCAATATTGTTGGGGAGTGCTGTGGGGTTGTTGTTTGGTGCCCAACTTCCGGACCGAATTCGAAACACAGTTGTTTCAGGAATTGGCTTATTCACAATGGTGTTGGGGATAAAACTGTTTCTGTCCACACAAAATTCATTGCTGGTGTTGGGGAGCCTGTTAATTGGGGCGATGCTGGGGGAGTGGTGGCGGTTGGAAGAACGCCTGGAAAGTTTGGGCAGCTGGCTTGAAAAAAAGCTGATCAAGAAGAACGGTGAGGAGCAGTCCAAATCAAAATTTGTTAAAGGCTTTGTAACGGCCTCTCTTGTTTTTTGCATTGGTCCCATGGCGATACTGGGTTCCATCCAGGATGGTTTGACAGGAGATTTTAGTTTATTGGCAATTAAGTCAATACTGGATGCTTTTGCTTCACTGGCGTTTGCTTCAACTCTGGGGATTGGGGTGGCCTTTTCTGTTCTACCAACCTGTGTTTATCAGGGTGGAATTTCGCTGATGGCCAACCAGCTGCAGATCATTGTGTCGGATGCGATGATGAACGAGATGACCGCAGTCGGCGGTGTAATACTGGTTGGCCTTTCTATTTCAAGCCTGCTTGAAATCCGCGCCATTCGTGTAGGGAGTTTTTTGCCCTCTTTGGTGGTGGCTCCAATTCTGGTTGCGGTGCTAACTTATTTTGGGATCACCCTGCCATAAGTGTATGCTCTTAAACGAGATGAGTTGGCATATTGAAAAGACACATCGCAAAAACCCAAAGGCAGCCGCACAATGATGTTCGAGGGACACAGTTCGATAAACCGTAAAAGAGAAAAAGGCAATCAAGGAGCGTAGATTAAGACCGGAAATTCTTCGTTGGTAGCGAGAAAGTTCATGCTCCGGTACAAGGCCAGTGATTTGTGATTGGTATGTTGTGTGTTTACCGTAACAAGATCCATGTTCCTTGTCAGAAACTCACTCAACAGATCAAAAACCAACGAGCTCCCAAGATGCTCCCCCTGGTAGCCTTTTTGGATAGCCAGGCGTGCCAGATGCGCATTTTTTTTGTTCGCTGTGCTGATTTGATACCCTATGATTTGATCTTCATGTTGAATAACGGTCGCGTATACAGACATCTCATACGCTTTTTGCAGTTCCCAGGATGAGATTTGCCAGATGCGCTCAAAAGCGGTGTGGTCAACCGCTTTTACTGAGGGTAAGTCCCCGGGAGTCATGGGACGGAGCAGATATTTTGAGTTGATGATGGGCTTATCTGGAAGTTCACCAGTCCATTGTAGGACAACAATATTATGGAGATGCTGGAAATCGCTGTTGAGAAGAAGATGGGTGAACCAGTTTTGCAAAGATAACGCGACAATGGTGGGCAAACTTTTTGTGGGAAAAGCATTTAAAGCGTGCTCGAACAGAATATTCCAGGTGTTTTGAGGGTCCAATTCCACCGAATAGGCAAACAGCCGGACCCAGGCTAAATCTGAACGCTCAACTGGACAGGATAACGTGGCTAATAATGATTGTCCGCTCTCCAGGATGACAAATGGCTCATGCCCAAGCCAATCCAGGGGAGATCTCCAATCGAGATGCCGGTGAACATGAGCACCAAAATAGATCAGATCAGAAAGATTTTGTGAGTCTTGAGGTGAAGCGTTCCGAACTTTAAGATCAAGCGGCATGGAAGTTTGAAACCATATTCGTTTCTATGATGTCATTTCTTGTTTATCATCCGGAAGGGGACTTTTAAGAGTTTTTGTAGAAACTTTTCTTTCAGGGATAATTTATTTTTGTTTTCGAGAGCCGCATCCATGGATGCCATGGCCTGGAATTGTTTTCCTGTTTTCAGTTGAATGGCAGAAATACTGGATAACACATAGGCCCGGAGCTCTTTTTCATCAGTTTCTTTTAGAAGGACAGAACATTTTTCGTAAAGCTCGAGCGCGCGCTCTGATTCTCCGAGAAATTCCAAGGCGGCAGCCTGATTGCCCAGAGCAATCGCTTCGCGTCTGATATCCTGAATCTCCTGAAACGCTTTTTCAGTCCCTAAAGCGGCTGATAAGGCGCCTTCTCCATCTTTCATTTTCAGACGGGCTACACTGAGATTGTTTGCCATTTCAGCCGCATTAATGACATCACCAGAACTGCTATAGAATGCCCAGGCTTTCTCAAAATAATTTGCAGCAGAAGGGTAATCCCCTTTCTGGTAGGCTTTATTGCCTGATTCGATGATGTTTTCGAGCTCGTGTTTTTCCATAAAATTTAGTAGGTGATCTCTAAAAGGCTTTCCGCGATCGAGCGCAGTTTATCAGAAGATAATCCACTTAGCCGCATCGCGAGTTCTAAATAGGGATGGTTTATTGACTTGCAGATGAACTCTTGCATATCAATTGGCAACTCTAAAAATTGATTGACGCGATACTTTTGGGCTCGCCAGCTTCCCGCGTTGCCGTAATGGTCAATGATTTGATTCAAAGGGATATTCAATTCTTTGATAAGAATTTCCAACACTGGCATGGGGATTGAATCTTCGCCCGCTTCAAAGAGGATCAATTGGTTGACATCCTGAGATGTTCTTTCGGACAGATCCTCGACAGACAGGTTTTGTTCTTCGCGTTTTTCTCTGAGAAATTGGCCAATCTCTTTGTCCCGATCGCTCAATTGAATGGAAAGGATCGCGTTGTTCACATCTTCCGCTACGGTAGGGGAAAGAGCAACATTATGCCAGAAATGATCCAATGGGAGGTTAAGGTATGATGCCAATTCTTCCAGCACTGGCAGTGATGGAGATTGTTCGCCATCTTCAAATGCTTTAAATTGATAGCGAGACACACCTATCGCTTCCGCGCATTCCCTGATGCTCCGTTCGGCAGCCAATCTGGCATCGTAAATCAGGAGCCCTAATTTTTTGGCGCGGAGTTTAATTAAGAGATTGTTGTTTTTTATCATGTTATCAACCGTATGATTATTTGTGGATGTTTGTCAGAATTGTTTTTATTATAGCATTGGCAATGTAGTAACGGCACAATTCATTGCGTTCTTAGCGTTTCCGCGGCCCTAACATTTCGCTTAAATTAACACCAAATACTGATGGGAGCAATTTGAATCCATAAGCTTCCAGCCGTGGGATGAAGAAGGGGCGGATTCCTGTGGGTTTGTGTTCGCCTATGATTTTTCCTTCGGTAGAGATTGCGGTTTGTTCAAACCGGAAGATATCCGTCATTACAACGGTATCGCCTTCCATGCCAGCAACTTCTGTAATGGCGGTTACCTTTCGACTGCCGTCGCGAAGACGGGATTGCTGAATGATCAAATCTACCGCGGATGCGATTTGTTGGCGAATGACTTTCAGTGGAAGATCCATCCCGGACATCAAACACATTGTTTCCAGGCGGGACAGGGCATCTCTTGGGGTGTTGGCGTGGAGGGTGGTCAGAGAACCGTCATGTCCAGTGTTCATTGCCTGCAGCATGTCCAGCGCCTCTCCTCCTCGAACTTCGCCGACTACTATCCGGTCTGGCCGCATCCGCAATGAATTGCGCACCAAGTGGCGGATGGGAACTTCGTTTTTGCCCTCAGGATTAGGCGGTTTTGTTTCCATGCGGACAATATGCTCCTGCTGGAGCTGCAGCTCCGCCGCGTCTTCAATGGTAACGATGCGTTCTTCTTCCGGGATATAACCGGAGAGGATGTTCAGCAGGGTAGTTTTACCAGACCCTGTACCTCCAGAAATGACGATGTTCAAGCGGGAAACTACGCAGGCTTGAACGAACTCAGCCATGCTTTCTGACAACGAACCAAATTCAATTAATTGGGTCACCGTCAATTTCTCTTTATTGAATTTGCGGATTGTGATTCCCGGACCGTCAATGGCGACAGGAGGCACAATGGCATTAACCCGCGAACCATCTGGTAGACGGGCATCTACGGTGGGGCTGTCTTCATCAACACGCCGGCCAAGCGGTGAGACAATTTTATCGATGATTTTCAGGACTTCCCGATCCGATTCGAAAGTGATGTTGGTTTTGGTCAGTTTCCCATTTCGTTCAATATAAATTTGTTTGGGTCCATTAACCATAATTTCGCTGACGGATGGATCTTCCAGCAAAGGCTGCAACTTGCCAAAGCCCAGCAGATCATCCATGATTTCGCGGAAGATCTGTTCCTGCATGGTAGCAGGCAGGTTGAGTTTTGTGCTTTGGTAAGCCTGCTGAAGGTATGTCAGGACAACTTTTTTGCGGTCAACCGCAGAAGGCGGGTTTGCTTCCAGTTCTCTGGATATCAGTCCCAATAAATACGACTTCAATTTCTGAAGATCTGCGCTTCTTGCTTGAGGGTTAGAATTAAATTCGCTCATTGTTTGTCTGTCATATTCACTATTTCTTTTTGAGGTATCAACCAGATGATATGTGAACGGTTCACAGCGATGAAATGGGATTGGTACAGAATCTTTCCATTCA
>ENA-OSEO01003850-OSEO01003850.1-sediment-metagenome-genome-assembly--contig:-NODE-3850-length-16719-cov-3.417378_pt1 | contig 16719 bp, 16 predicted proteins | sample MGYA00237883_ERZ534232 | MGnify/ENA metagenome assembly ERZ534232 | reverse complement strand
AGGCGATTGTCGTAAAAGCAAGTAACAGTAAAATGAGGAATACTCTTGTTTGTATTTTTTTCATGATGTACACCTATATAGATCAATTCTTATTTAAGGCAGGGCTAATTATAGCATGACTGAACAGAACGCATCATTTGACGAAAAGGAACTCGAGAAAATCCTTGAAGCGCTTTTACTGGTAGCGCCCGGACCAGTAACACCAAATCAACTTGGCCAGGCTTTGGAAATTTCTCCCAAAATTGTGGAGAAAGTACTTAAAAGTCTGGAGGCAGAATATATAGAGCATCGGGGGCTCAGGCTTCAGTGGCATTCAGGCCGTGTTCAGATAACAACCGCACCGGAATATGGTGAGGTCCTTGAGAACTTCCTGGGGCTGGAAGCTACCGCCCGATTGAGCAGAGCGGCTTTGGAGGCACTGGCTATTGTTGCCTATCGCCAACCGATTACACGACCAGAGATTGATTCGATCCGGGGTGTAAATAGCGATGGTGTGATGCGGAGTCTGCTAACAAAGGCGCTGATTGAGGAAATAGGCCGCGCCGAAGGCCCAGGCAGACCAATCCTATATGGGACGACAGCTGACTTTTTGCAACATTTTGGGCTATCTTCCCTGAAGGAGCTTCCTTCGTTTGAGGAAGATGAAGAAGAAACCGAAAGCGGCAATGGTTTGTTGAAGGACTGATTAAAAAATTTACAGGCAGGTATATCTATTATGCGAGAACGATTACAAAAAGTTTTGTCGAAAGCGGGATACGGCTCTCGCCGGTTCTGTGAGACCATGATTGAAGAAGGGCGGGTGTGGGTTAATGGCACTCCAGCTCATCTGGGTGATTCTGCTGATCCTGACGTGGATCTAATTGAGTTGAATGGTGAACGGGTCACTGGTGTAGACGCCCCCAGGATTTACATTGCTTTGAACAAACCACGCGGAGTGCTTTCGGATGTGGATGCAAAGGATCCCAGAAAAAATGTTATGGAATTGGTTCCAGAAGACGTACATTTGTTTGCTGTCGGGAGACTTGATTTTGACAGCGAAGGGTTAATTTTATTAACAAATGACGGTGAGCTTGCGAACCGCCTAACACATCCCCGCTATGGGCACGAAAAGGAATATGAAGTACTGGTCACCAGAGAACCCGATGAATCACAATTGGCTACGTGGCGGCGAGGTGTTGTCCTTCGGGATGGTTATAAAACTCAACCGGCGGTTGTGTCTGTATTGAGAAAAGCGGAAAAGGGCGTCTGGATTAAGGTGATTCTCAAGGAAGGAAAAAAACGCCAGATTCGAGAGGTCGGCGCGCTTGTGGGTTTGCCCGTTGCCAGATTGATCCGGGTTCGTCTGGCAGGTTTGCAGTTGGGGAATTTAAAAACCGGGGAGTACAGGTATTTATCTGCTGAAGAGATCGATGTATTGAAAAAACAAGGATACAGATCCAAGGACTGGAAACCTGAAAGAGGGCAAAATAAAGGTTTTAAAAAACGTAAACAGTATCCTTCTAAAAAACGTACCGGCAGATGAGACTGCCGGTACGACTTACTTAAAACATCTGTCAGTAATTATTTGATTATGTTACCGGAAACGTCTTTTTTAAACGGTCCAGCTGTTCCGCGGAAATAGAATTTTCCTTTGACGAGCGACGAAAGAAATCTTTGAGTTTGTCTATTGAAAGCGTGGGTATGGGCGCGTTTTGGGCGTCAACCCTGGTTCTCTCATCCGTAAAAACGAGAACGCTATTGACCGGAGGCTTATTCTCGTCAAATATATCGGTCAGGACTTTTTCCAAATCTTTTTTGTGATCCGCAACGAGTTTTTCCGGACTTCCCAGACCCTCTTGCGAAAAAATTTTCAAAAACAGATTTACTTTGGATTGCTTCCATCTATTTTTCTGCTCGTTAAAAGTGATTTCTCCGCGTTGGTGGAGAGCTTCAAGGATCCAGACCCCAGCCGGACCAACCAGTACATGGGGGACAGGGAGCATGTAATTATACAGCGTGTAATCTCCAGGCAGACCTTTCAGGGCTTTGACAATTTTCTCATCCGGGCGCGGCGAAGTTCCCCAGCGATTAACAAAATAAATACCAATTTGAGACAGTAAGTAGCCAAAAATAAGAGCCACATAGGACCACAGCGCAAGTTCGGGTTTAGACATGGAAATAAAGAATCCGACACCCAGAACACCTATGGCGGCAAGAGTAAGAAATTTACCAATTTTATTGTTTCGTGTGATCAGTTTTGTATTTGTAATTATTTTCATCGGGCTTCCTGTAAAGTATTAATTTTCTAGTTGAGACATTCTATCCTGAATTGCCATACTCAGGGCATCAAGCAAGTTTTCCTGTACCGCATCGTGAGCTACACGGAGGGCGCTGGTGATCGCTTTTGCATTAGATCGCCCATGTCCAACGAAAACCAGCCCATCGATTCCAAGCAATGGCGCGGCGCCAATATCTGTTGGGTCCATCATTTTTTTGATGGCGCCCAAAGCCGGTTTGGCCAGAAGCGCACCCATTTTTGTCCTGAAAGATGACATTAATTCTTCTTTGAGGGTTGTGGCAACCATTTTAGCTACCGCTTCGCTTGATTTCAAGAGAATGTTACCGGTGAAGCCATCTGTTACAGCTACGTCCGCTTCACCATTGAAAAGTTCTTTGCCCTCAATATTTCCAATAAAGTTTAATCCGCTTTGTTCTAATAAAGGAAAACTTTCTTTAATCAATTGGTTGCCTTTACCAGCTTCTTCGCCATTTGATAAAAGTCCAACTCTGGGATTGGTTTTGTTGAGAACTTTTTCAGCGTAAACACTGCCCATGATACCGAACTGCAGCAGAAAATCGGGGCGGCAATCCGCATTTGCGCCAATATCCAGTACTACACAATACCCTTTATATACCGGAAAGAGCGCGGTGAGAGCGGGGCGTTGAACACCTTTGATCCTGCCCAGGATTCGGAGGGCGTTGAATAGCGCAGCGCCAGTATTGCCAGCCGTAACAAAGGCCTGTGCTTCTCCCGACTTAACCAGGGATAAGCCAACAGCCATAGAGTTATTCGGCTTTTTACGCGCGCTCTCAACTGGTTTGTCTGTCATTTCCATCACATCAGGGGCGTGATGGATGCGGATTGGCAGCTTTTTAGTGTTCAGCGTGTTTAATTTTGGTTCAATTAACTCTTGCTGTCCAACCAGGATAATTTCTTCGTCTAAAAGCTGTGCCGCGTCGATAGCGCCCTGAATTTCGGGATCAGGGTAATCATCGCTCCCCATAGCATCTAAAACAATTGTCATGATGTCTCCTCTTTTTTGATCATATTCGCTTACTATCGGAATTAACTTGACAAGGATTTATTGCCGATTATAATAGTCGTTGCACCCGCGCTGGTGCTGGAACTGGCAGACAGGCATGGTTGAGGGCCATGTGCCGAAAGGCGTGAGGGTTCGATTCCCTCCCAGCGCACTAAAATACCGCTGAAAAGCGGTTTTTATTTTAACATTGATGAAGCACCTTGAATAGTAGTAGTTCGTCACCGGTAATTCCTGAATCGCTGAGGTTGTCAATGAATGCGTCTGGATAGATAGGATAACAGTTCCAACAGGCCTTGCTGACCGTTAGATTCCGGCAGCATCATAAGCTGTTTTTGGCCGTCATGGATATGTTGGTCGATCTTCAATAGCGCTTTATTAATAGCCTCGCTTTGTTTTATATCAGACAATATTGTCGCGACAAGGTCTTCATTGTTTCCACAGGAGCCATCCAGGATGCTGGTGGTGTATGGACTGTCCGGATTATCTGCTAAATACAGTATTGTGGGCAGGTTTAATATGCCCTGTCGCAAATCACTTCCAACCGGCTTACCCAAATTATTTTCCTCACCGACAAAATCCAGAACATCATCCATCATTTGAAAAGCCATTCCCGTATGGTAACCAAACAAGCGTAAGGCTTCAAGCAGTTCGGGCTCAGCAGCACATAATTTTGCCGCAAGCAAGGCGGAGGCCTCGAAAAGAGAAGCGGTCTTTTGATAGATTCGTTGTTCGTATTGTCCGAAATCAGATTGAAGTTTTCCGGACAGGGCCTGGTTTATTTCTCCTTTAATGATCGTAAGCAGCGTATTGGTGAAAATTATTGTAATCTCCTGAGAACCAACTTCGGCTACCATTTTTGCGGCGTGCGCAAATAAATAATCTCCGATCAGTACTGTTAATTGCGGGGAATAGAGTGTGTGAATGGTAGGGTGATGGTGTCTGAAAGCCGCATGGTCAATGAGATCGTCGTGTATCAGGGTGGCATTGTGTAGTATTTCAACAGCGGATGCCAGCCGAATTGTTTTATCTTTTGGTCCTTGAAGCGCTTTTCCGATGAATAAGATAATCGCTGGGCGGACCCGCTTTCCACCTATAAATAGTCTTTGTTGGACAGTATTAAGGACTTCTGGTTGACAATCGTTCAGCTCAGCCAGGATCAGGTTTTGAACGTTTTCCAGCTCTTCTTGCAGAGGAAGCAGAAATGTTGGTAGGGAAGTTATCAATCTGTTTTCCATTGGAATAAAAATTCCGCGTTTTTTGAGGTCTGAAAAGCGATTTCTTCAACGGCCAACAATTTCAGCTCGGCTAATTTTTTCGCGATATTAACGATCCTTGCTGGCTCGTTTCGCCTGCCACGAAATGGATGTGGAGTAAGAAAAGGCGCATCAGTTTCCAATAGTAATGCTTTCAGGGGAAGCCTGGCAATGATTAACTGGCGATCCTTAGCGTTTTTGTAGGTGACAGGACCAGAAACCCCGATCAAGAAATGATGCTGGATAGCCAAATTGGCTGTTTCGAGGTCGCCTTCAAAAGAATGCAAGACGCCAGGGCGATGCGCAATTTGAGATCCTGAACGTTCCAGTTGGGATTGCCAGTCAGACAGGATGGGCCATAAGTCGTGCAGGGCATCACGGTTGTGAATGATTACGGGCAGTTCTAAATCAGCGGCTAAATCAAGTTGTACTTTAAAAACCTCTTGCTGCACATTTCTCGGTGTCCGGTCGCGGTAGTAATCCAATCCAATTTCACCAATTGCGCGCACTTTGGGGTGGCGCGCCAGGGTTTCCAGCTCTTTAAGCGTATTTTTGGTCCATCCACCAGAGATATCGTTTGGGTGAAAACCAACCGCAGCGTATAAGTCGGGATGGGATTCGGTGAGTGCCACGGCCTGTCTGCTAGTTTCCAGGTCAATGCCTGGAATCATAATATGAGTTATTCCGCTGGCCTTCGAACGCTCTAAAACCTCCTGCAGGTCTTCGCGGAATAACTCAAAATAGAGGTGGCAATGAGTATCAGCCAGATCAGGCACTATACCAATCCCGCAATTCGCAAACCATCCTGTAAGATTGGTTGCACGCAATCTTCGTGGGTGGTTTCACAATAAACACGCATTACCGGTTCTGTACCGGAGAACCGAATGAGCAACCAGCCACCATCTTCCAGGGTAAATTTGAAGCCATCCTGTGAATTAAGTCCGGTCACTTTCAGGCCACCGATTGTTTCTGGATTCGCGCTCATGATTCTGGCTTCACGGTCCTGGCGATTGCCAGAAAATTTTCGGTCGATGCGGTCGTAATAATGTGCGCCAACTTTGCTGAACAAGAGATCAATTAATTCAGTCGGCTTGCGATTTAGTTTGACCATCATATCCAGGATCAAAAGCCCCGCCAAAATGCCATCTCGCTCGGGAACATGGCCACGGAACGCGTAACCACCAGATTCTTCACCGCCGATCATGGCATCTGTTTCGACCATTTTAGGCGCAACATATTTGAATCCAACACCTGTTTCGTGAACAGGTACGTTGTAAAGTTTTCCAAGTTTAATCAGCATTTGCGTAGTAGAGAGAGTCTTGACGATTGCGCCTCTCTGCCCGCGGACTTCCAACAGGTAATACGCGATAAGGGCATAAACGCGAAGCTGGTTGATGAATTCACCATTCTCGTCGCCCACGCCTAAACGATCAGCGTCGCCATCGAAAATGATGCAGACATCTGCATTGTTATCAACAGTGGCTTTTAATCCCGCATCCACATTGGGTGGAATAGGCTCCGGGCGAGTCATTTCGGGGAATATGGGGTTACGCTTGTTGTGGATTTCGATAATCTCAGTTTTTCCACCACCCAGCAATTTCGGAAACCATCCGGACCCATTGCCCCACATCGGATCTACCAGAACTCTGAAACCCGCGTTGCGGATGGGTTCCAAATCAACAAGTTTTTTAAGATTTTCAATGTATGCAGGCGCGGGGTCAAAGCGTACAAGGTCGCCATTCTTTTCGGCTTCTTCCAATGAGCCTTGCTTAATGGCTTTTGTGTCATCCGGAATCAGCGCTTCAATTTCCTTCAGCCCTGCCGGCGCAATAGCGCCACCGGTATGATCGCGCACCTTGAAACCATTATCAGTTGGCGGGTTGTGGGAAGCGGTAATGTTTATTGCTCCGATCGCTTTTTTGTCCACTACTGCATAGGAGATAGTTGGAGTAGGAGTAGGACCGTTGGTGAGATAAACGCGGAAGCCATTGCCGATCAATACTTCAACGGCAGCCAATGCGAAGGATTCTGAAAGGAATCGTTTGTCGTATCCAACAACAACCCATTCGCCTTTTTTCCCCTCTTTAAGATAATAACTCGCAAAACCCTGAGCACATCTTCGAAGATTTTCAAACGTATAACCATCCGCAATAGCACTACGCCATCCATCAGTCCCAAACTTGATTTTTAATGTCATGATACCTCCACCCAATATTAGTTTATATATAAATTCATGGAATTATTATAACAAGGATTGACGCGATACGTCTTTCTTGCCTGCCACGTGCTATAATTTCTGAATTCTTGAAGCTGCGTGCCACATGCTTTCAGGAGAAGACGATTAAGAGGATAAAAGATGGTTGGAAAACCTGGTGTCGTTGTTGGGTTAAGCGGGGGCGTGGATAGCTCTGTTGCGGCTGCTTTGTTATTGCAGCAAGGCTATCACGTTATTGGGGCAATGATTAATGTTTGGAAAGATCAGGAATCCCAATATGCAGCTTCAATCTCAGAAAGCGCAGCCCAGGACGCGAAAAGGGTGGCTGAATGTTTGGGCATTCCTTTTATTGTCGTGAACGCTGAATCTGCCTTTCAGAAAGAGGTTGTTCAACCGTTCGTTTCCGGGTATTTGAAAGGAATTACACCAAGCCCGTGCTCGCTGTGTAACCGTCGATTGAAAGGAAAAGTTCTCCTGCGAATTGTTGAGGAACAGGGCGCGCAATATGCTGCCACAGGTCATTACGCTCGTTTACTAAGGAGTTCGGAGACTGAGGGATATGAACTTTTGAAGGGTGTTGATCCGAACAAGGACCAATCTTATATGCTTGCTTTGGTTGACTACAAAGATTTGAGGCGATTTCTTTTTCCTGTAGGGGCGATGTTGAAGTCTGATATCCGGAAAATGGCGTCTGAGATGGGACTGCCGGTTGCGGACCGGAAAGACAGCCAGGATTTGTGTTTTCTTCCTGATGGAGATTATCGCGGGTTTCTGAAGCGTTATACTGGAGATTCGATAACGCCCGGCAAGATTGTAAACAGCAAAGGGGAGGTGTTGGGTACACATGAGGGACTTCCTTTTTATACGATTGGTCAGAGGAAAGGGATCCGGGTCGCGGCACCACAACCATTGTATGTGTTACAGAAAGATATCCAAGAGAATCAACTGGTGGTCGGTGAATTGGACGAGTTGGGCAGGAGCACACTCGTTGCCCAGGAAGTGAACTGGATCTCGGGGGAGGCCCCCGATAAGCCTTTCAGAGCTGAAATCAAAGTTCGCTATCGCTCTGCGCCTAAATGGGGATTGGTAATCCCTCAGAAGGACGGTTCGGCCACAGTTCAGTTTGACAAAAAACTACGAGACATCACCCCAGGACAGGTAGCTGTGTTTTATGATGGGGAGAAAATCATAGGCGGCGGTGTGATTGATTTTATGTAGAGCGGGTTGGTTTCTTATAAAAGGGGAAGTTGTAATAAAATGGATATATAAACATGATATATGGAGGGTGTATCTGTGCATATAGCGGCGGTGGTATTTGGTTTTTTGGTTGCATCTCTTCTTGGATCCGCTTTTCATTTATGGAAAGGCGGAGGTCCGGGGAGGCTAATTTTATATATCGTGTTGGGTTGGATTGGTTTTTGGGCCGGGCATTTAATAAGCAATCAAATGGGATGGACCTTCCTGAGTATAGGCCCATTGCGGACCGGCGCCGCGGTGCCCGGGTGCATCCTTTTTCTTTTCGCGGGGCATTGGTTGAGTCTTGAAAATTCTGCTGACATTGACAATAAAAAGACATCATAGCGAATTATAGTTAAGATCTGGTCTATATTAATCAATATTTATTTGCCGGGTAGTTTTAAGATTATGATTAACGATTGTCTTTTGAACGAAGAAGAAATACGGAATCGGTTATCGTCTGTTTCACCTGTAGTTGCTTCGGATTTGGACGCAACGCGTTATCGACGCGCTGCAGTTTTAATTCCCGTGGTTTGTTGGGATGGTGATTGGCATTTGCTTTTTACCAGGCGAACGGATATGGTTAATGACCATAAAGGACAGGTTTCATTTCCGGGCGGCGCGCTAGACCCTGTAGATTTGAACCCGGTAGAAGCCGCGCTGCGTGAAGCATACGAGGAAATTGGTTTAATCCCCGATAATGTGTGCGTATTGGGACAAATGCATGATTTCCCCACAATTTCTCAATATCTGGTTACGCCGGTTGTTGGACGAATCCAAGAGCCGTTTGAAATCCGATTATCCACCAGTGAAGTGAGCAGGGCTTTTACTATCCCCATTAAGTGGCTTGCGAATAGCGCGAATTGGGAGGAGAAACCTTATCACGCGAGCAGTGGGGAGGTCCACCAGGTTGTTTTTTACAAAGAATATGACGGTGAGGTTTTGTGGGGGATAACCGCAAGCATGACAATCCTGTTTCTTGAGCAGATTGGTTTGCTTTAGCAAAATCAATCAAAATAAAAACAGCGGTGGCTTGATTGTCACCGCTGTTTTTGATTGCCTGGTCGGGAGAGATTTTACTCTTCCTCCCCTTCTTCTTCCTTCTTGCCGTGTTCAATGACTTCGGGTTCGGCTTCTTGTTCCAAAACGCCTTCTTCCTCACCCTCTTCGGCTTCAAGAGAAGTACCTGTTGTGACGATCGCGATCATCTCTTCGGGATCTGTAAGAATTTCAACATTGCCAGGTAAGACTATGTCTTTAACGAAAAGCCCATCTCCGATGTTCGCGAGGCCAGAAACGTCCAGTACAATCCGTTCCGGAAGATCCTGAGGCAAAGACTCAACTTCAACACCGGTGAGACCGTTAACCAAAATCCCATTGAAATCTGCAATAGCAGAGGGCTCGCCAGTTAACTCGATTCCCACCACGGTGCGGAGTTTTTCTTTCAGAGAAACGACCTGAAAGTCAATGTGAAGCAATGTTCCACGAATTACGTCGCGTTGTTTTTCGCGAATCAGGGCGGCATGTTCTTTTCCGTCTAAACTAACATTGACAATACTGGACCCGCTAACACCACGCAAGGCTAATGTGGTTTCGTGAAGATCCAATGTGATCGTCGTGGGTTTGAAACCATGCCCGTACATGATCGCGGGAATTTTCCCTTCCCGGCGAAGTGCTCCAACTTTCTTCCCGGTAACTGTTCTTAGTGTCGCATTAAGTATTGTTTTTTCCATTTTGAACCATCCTTCGAGCGCCTCTTACCTTTAACAGGCTGCCTTCGCTCTTGATATGTTTCGGCGTGAACAACCGAATTTGAATAGAAAATGATCGCGGCTATGAAATCACCACTGCCACTTTCGCAAAGTCTGATTTTATTCGGTTTTTCAAGAATAGTCAATCAAATTGTTCATTTTCTTGAAAACCATACCGCATTGGTGAGAGAGATTTTATAAAAAATTTTGTGGAATGTGCGATTTATAAAGATTAGATTGGCTTGTTATATATTGTGTTGTTGAAGTATGATTAGTATATGAAAAGAGAAAGGCGTTGCGAAACAAATCCCATAAGCGAGGTTTGCCATGACAACTGATTTTGAAAAGAAACGTTGGGAAAATGATACCCTGAAGCCAGTTATTGAACGTTATCCCGAGCGAAAAAAGGAATTTTCCACTCCATCAGGAATACCTCTGCCGATTATCGCAATACCCCAGGCAGATTTTGATTATGACGCGAAGCTCGGTTTCCCAGGGGAATTTCCATTTACAAGAGGAATCCAACCGACGATGTATCGGGGGCGTTTTTGGACGATGCGGCAATACGCCGGTTATGCCACAGCTGAAGAATCTAACCAGCGGTATCGTTATTTGCTGGATCAGGGGCAAACCGGCCTTTCAGTCGCTTTTGATTTACCGACTCAAATTGGATACGATGCCGATGACCCGCTGGCTAGTGGTGAAGTCGGAAAAGTCGGTGTTTCAATCTCTTCGTTAGAGGATATGGAAACGCTGTTTCATGAAATACCTTTGGACAAAGTGTCTACCAGCATGACGATCAACGCTCCAGCCTCTGTATTATTAGCAATGTATATTGCGGTTGGAAAGAAGCAGGGAGTGGAAGAGAAGAAACTTAGGGGAACGATTCAGAATGATATCTTAAAAGAGTACATCGCCAGGGGCACATACATCTTCCCCCCCGAACCATCCATGCGCTTGATCACAGACATCTTTAAGTATTGCAAAACCAATGTGCCTCGTTGGAACACCATCAGCATTTCCGGGTACCATATCCGGGAGGCGGGTTCAACGGCGATACAGGAGGTCGCATTCACGCTTTCGAACGCAATTGCTTATGTCGAAGCTGCAATAGAAGCCGGAATGAAGGTGGATGAATTTGCTTCCCAATTGTCTTTCTTTTTCAACGCACATAACAACTTTTTAGAAGAAGTAGCAAAATTCAGAGCCGCGCGCCGGTTGTGGGCCGTGATTATGCGCGATCGATTTGGCTGTCAAAATGAACGGTCGATGATGCTCCGTTTCCATACACAGACGGCTGGTTCAACTCTGACAGCACAACAACCTGAGAACAATGTTGTGCGAGTAACCCTTCAGGCTCTGGCTGCTGTTCTGGGGGGAACACAATCACTTCATACTAATAGTATGGATGAGGCGTTGTGGCTGCCAACAGAGAAGTCGGTGCGAGTTGCTTTGAGGACACAACAAATCATTGCGCATGAATCTGGAGTGGCTGACACCGTTGACCCGCTGGCGGGATCTTATCTGGTGGAAGCGTTAACCGATGATATCTGTGAAAAGTCTATGGATTACATCAAGAAAATTGATGAAATGGGTGGCGCATTGCGGGCTATCGAAAATGGTTTTGTTCAGAGCGAAATTCAAGAATCGGCTTATCGTTATCAGCAGAGAGTTGAGAACGAAGAAGAAATCGTGGTAGGTGTGAATTCGTTTCAGATTGATGAAGAGTTGGAAATGGAAGGATTGAGAGTTGATCCACTAATTGAGCAGAATCAAAAGGAAAAACTGAAGGAGTTAAGGAGTCGTAGAGATAGCGCGCGAGTTAATGAGCTTCTTTACAGGATTGAATTGGAAGCAAGAGAAAATCAAAGCAATTTAATGCCTTTGTTTATTGAAAGCGTTGAAAATTTAATTACTTTAGGTGAAATTTGTAATGTGCTGCGTGGCGTTTGGGGTGAGTATCAGCAACTAACCTGGTTGTAATCTTTATCTTAAAATGGTCAGGGAGTGTGAAAATGGCAAGAGTGGTAAGCGTGAATCATATTGCAATTGCGGTGGATGATCTGGATAAAGCACTGGAGTTCTGGCGCGATAAGCTGGGGTTGGTATTGGATCATATTGAAGAAGTACCCAGCCAGAACGCGGAAGTGGCTTTTTTGCCTATTGGCGACAGTGAGATTGAACTGGTAAGACCAACTTCTGAGGATACAGGACTCGCGAAATTTATCAAACAACGCGGAATGGGGCTTCACCATCTTTGTATGCAGGTTGATGATATTGATGAGATGTTGAAGAAATTGGAGTCGACCGGTGTTCGGTTGATTAACAATGAAGCCGTGGAATTACCTGGACGAAGAATGGCTTTTATCCATCCCGCCAGCACAAATGGCGTGCTGGTCGAGTTATACGAACTGGTGAATTGACCATCGGGTGTGTTTAAAATTAAGTAAATGAAGCCTTCTGATCAGGTTAATGAGCAGATGCGGGTAAAAAAATAAAAGTAAATCACAATCCGGCTAAGATACAAATTCGGTCATTGTTTGTGATATGCCTATGTGATAGCAAAATACGCCTGGATATAATTCACTTAATATTGGATTTTGAAAGTAACCACCCGTTTTTGGCACCTAGACAATAAAAGCCCTTTCAAGTAAGATAAAAAATTGTTAATGGTTTGGAGCAATATTGGTAGATAAAATTTTGCTGGAGGTTTGATGTCAGATCAGTTGTTTAATCTTATCACTTCTGAATTGAATGATAAAATTGCCTCCTTTGAGACACAATATAAAGTAAGAGATGTTGGAACCGTTGTTGAGGCGGGAGATGGAATCGCGCAAGTTTCGGGTTTGATAGGTGTTCGCTCTCAAGAACTGGTGGAGTTCGAGAATGATGTGCCAGGGATTGCATTCAGCCTTAATAATCAACAAGTCGGAATCATCATTCTCGGCGATTATGCTTCTGTTTCTGAAGGAATGACCGTTCGTTCAACGGGGAGAATTGCATCTACTCCGGTTGGTGAAGGTCTTGTTGGACGTGTTGTAAATGCTCTTGGCAAGCCAATTGATGGAAAAGGCCCGGTACCGATTGAAAAGTATCGTCCAATCGAAAGACAGGCCCCTAATGTGATGGAGCGGCAGGATGTGGATAGCCCTTTGCAAACCGGGATAAAGGCGATTGATGCCATGATCCCTATAGGCAAAGGACAGCGGGAACTAATTATTGGAGACCGGCAAACCGGAAAAACAGCAATCGCATTGGATACGATTATCCATCAAAGAAATAAAGATGTAATCTGTATTTATGTCGCGATTGGACAGAAGAAAGCTGCTTTAGCCAGGATGATATCAACACTTGAAAGATATGGCGCGATGAAACACACTGTGATCGTGGCGGCATCTGCAGATGAACCAGCCGCTCTGCTTTACATCGCACCATATGTGGGTTGCGCGATTGGCGAAGAATTCATGGAGCAAGGCCGTGACGCGCTGGTGATTTTTGATGATCTTTCGAAACACGCATGGGCTTATCGACAGATTTCCCTGCTTTTGAGAAGGCCGCCCGGCCGTGAAGCTTATCCTGGTGATTTGTTCTATTTGCATTCCCGCTTGTTGGAGAGGTCGGCAAGATTAGCCACCAAATACGCCATAGTGCCCAAAAATTATCCAAATAATATTGCTGAAATTTCTGACAGTGTTGATGGTAAAGTGTTTGATGGACCAATTTCGGTTGAGGAATCTGAGGCGGCGCTGAAGGCTTTGCCGAATTCTGAGGATTACAAAATCTGTAAAATACGGGGAAGCGGCGGTTCACTGACTGCCTGGCCAATTATTGAGACGTTGTTGGGGGATGTCTCTGCTTATGTACCGACCAATGTAATTTCTATCACGGATGGACAGATTTACCTTGAAAATGATCTGTTCAATGCGGGCGTGCGACCAGCTATTAATGTAGGTATTTCTGTTTCTCGGGTTGGTGGATCGGCGCAGATCAAAGCAATGAAACAAGTGGCATCAAGATTGAGGTTGGATATGGCGTCATACCGCGAACTGGCTGCATTTGCGCAATTCGGGTCAGATTTGGATAAATCAGCCAGAGGACAATTAGAACGCGGAAAAAGGCTTCAAGAAGTTTTGAAGCAACCTCAGTACCAGCCCATGCCAGTTGAGCGACAAATTGTAGTTCTGTTTGCAGCCACCAATGGGTATGCTGATGGTCTGCGTGTAGATGCTGTTCCATTCTGGGAAAAGGACCTTTTAAGTTATATCCACTCTCACTATCCCAGAATTTATGAATCGATCCTGGCACAGAAGATGATCGCTTCGGACACGGAAGCGCTGCTGCGTGAAGCGATTCAAACCTTTAACAGGACCTGGAAAAGCCAGGATCAATAATCTGGAATGATATGTCGTCGATTCAGGAATTAAGATTTCACATCAGAAGTATTAAAAACATTTCACAGGTCACTGGAGCGCTGGAAACAGTCAGTACAAGCAAGGTGCGTCGTTTGATGCAGGCGTACAAGACCGCGCAACCTTACGCAGAAAAAGCCTGGAAAGTTTTACTGCATCTTGCCCGTCAGCCCGGGCATGCCAGTTTGCACCCTTTGTTGAGAGAGAGAACAAAAGTGGGTAAAGTACTGGTGATTCTGATTACCAGCGATCGTGGATTGGCTGGCGCATATAACATCAACATGGTGAGGCATGTAATAAAGGAATTTGAAGACTCTTCGACACCGGTTTCATATATCGCGGTTGGCAAAAAGGGAAGAGATATGCTAATCAGGCGCGGAGAGCATGTTTTGGCTGAATTTAGCAATATTCCCTCGCCGCCCTCATTTATAGATTTATCCGCTGCCGGTTATTTGGTGGTTAATGAATTTCTTATGGGAGAATATGATCAAGTTTATCTGGGATACACCCGGTTCATCAATATGACGCATCAGGACCAGGTCATCCGAAAACTTTTGCCTTTGGATGTGAAATTTGGAACTGAGCAGTCTTCGTACAATGTTACGCACCAATCAAATCTGATATTTGAATATGAGCCAAACCAAATTGAGTTATTGGATGAAATCATCCCACGTTTTACTGCATGGCAGATATACGCTGGCGTTTTAAGCGCACATGCCAGTGAACACGCACAGCGACGTATGGCAATGCATAACGCTAAATCAAATGCGAATGAGTTGATCGGTGATTTGGAATTGGAATACAACAAAGCGCGCCAACGAACCATAACGAATGACATCTTAGACATTACAGGTGGAACGGAAACGTTTAATTTCTCCGCCTAGGCTATTGGTACTCTGGAGTTTTATCTATTATGGAAAATGCGATTGGTAAAATCGTTCAGATACAAGGAAGTGTTGTCGATCTGGATTTCTCTGGGGGTGAAATCCCGGATATTTATGAAGCAATTGAAATTGGTAATGATACAGATCAACCACTCATCCTGGAGGTACAAAAACATCTTCCCGGGAATTGGGTGCGCTGTGTAGCCATGGAATCGACGGATGGACTCCAGCGAGGCGCCCTGGGGCACAGAACATATAACCCAATTTTAGTTCCTGTCGGTGAAAACACGCTGGGACGCGTATTTAATGTGCTTGGAAGAGCTGTGGATGGTAAAGGACCTGTGGAAAGTGACGTGTATTTCCCAATTCATCATCCAGCACCCGGATTGGACGATCAGGTAACCAGGATTGAGGTTTTTGAAACAGGATTAAAGGTTGTTGATCTCATTGCGCCTTTTACAAAAGGTGGCAAAACGGGAATATTTGGGGGCGCTGGTGTGGGTAAAACTGTGATCATTATGGAACTCATCCGGTCAATCGCTAAGGTGCATCAGGGTAAATCTGTTTTTGCGGGGGTTGGGGAGCGAACACGCGAGGGAACGCAACTTTATCGGGAGATGTTAGAATCTGGGGTTTTAGAAGATACTGTGATGGTGTTTGGTCAAATGAACGAATCGTCCGGGGCACGCCTGAGAGTGGCTCTGACTGCCTTGTCCATGGCGGAGTATTTCCGCAATAAGGGGATGGATGTTCTTTTGTTTATTGACAATATTTTCCGGTTTTCTATGGCTGGCGCAGAGGTTTCTGCTCTATTGGGCCGGATGCCCTCAGCGGTTGGATACCAGCCAACGCTTGCAACAGAAATGGGGGAGTTGCAGGAAAGGATCACTTCCACACACACCGGTTCAATTACTTCCATGCAGGCGGTTTATGTTCCTGCAGATGATTACTCGGACCCGGCACCGGTTACTACCTTCAGCCACCTGGATGCCACCATCGCACTTGAGCGTTCCATTGTTGAAAAAGGAATTTATCCCGCGGTTGATCCTCTTTCTTCTACTTCCCGAATTTTAGACCCACTCATTGTTGGTGAGGAACATTACCGCACCGCTCGAGAAGTTCAAAAGATCTTGGAGCGTTATAAAGATATGCAGGATATAATTGCTATTCTAGGCATTGATGAACTTAGCGAAGAGGATAAATTGATCGTTTCAAGGGCGAGAAAAGTGGAGCGATTCTTTTCTCAACCGATGTTTGTCGCGGAGAGATATACCGGTCTGGCCGGATGTTATGTTCCACTACGCGAGACTGTTAGAGGTTTCAGAGAGATTCTGGATGGCAAACAAGAGCATTTGCCAGAACAGGCATTTTATATGGTCGGGACCATTGATGACGCGGTAGAAAAGGCCAAAAAAATGATGGCGACAAGGTTGGAGTAGTGTAACCGAATGCCTATAAAGTGTGAAATTATTTCTCAAGACAGCATTGTTTTCCAAGGTGAAGCGGATATTGTTGTTCTGCCTGGAATTGATGGCGTTATGGGCATATTACCTAACCATGCACCAATATTATCTGTTCTGGGCTACGGTGTGATTTCGGTACGTCAAGCTGAAAGAGAAAATCTATTTACTGTTTCTGGTGGGGTTGTTGAGGTTCAGCTTGTAAGGGT
>ENA-OSEO01003847-OSEO01003847.1-sediment-metagenome-genome-assembly--contig:-NODE-3847-length-16726-cov-3.679320_pt1 | contig 16726 bp, 13 predicted proteins | sample MGYA00237883_ERZ534232 | MGnify/ENA metagenome assembly ERZ534232 | reverse complement strand
TGATCTTTTGGGCGGCCTTTACGATTTCCCTCATAAAGGAGATGTACTCGCCGGCCACGCCCAGCTTCTCGGCCCGGGCGATCATCCGCTTCGCCATCGGATCCTTCAGCATCAGATCCGAGACGCCCAGCGCTGGATCGTCCAGCCTTGATTTGATCACCTCCTTGATCACATCCGAAAGCGATTTGCCTTCCTTTTTCTGTCGGGCAAAAATGCCGTCCATCATCTTCCCGATTTCCTGGTAGGCGCCATAGGCATGGCCGAATGCGAGGATCGAGGCGCCGGCGGCCTGGGTCAGCAATGTCTTCCCGCTTGCAACGATCCGCGAGATGTTTGCCGGCGAGGAGAGGCCGTCCTCCAGCATGCAGACCATGACATAGTTGAGCATCTTGTCTTCCTCGACCAGCGGAATCCTTGCCTGAAAGTCGACGAAGAGAACATCCGTCAGACCGTACCCCTGTTCCACCAGCTCGGTTGTGTCGTAACCCCTTGCGACAATGCGGTGGACATTTTTATAGGCAACGGCGGATACCCACTGAAAAGGAGCCCGCGTCTTGTCCTGTGCAACCGTTCCCCGCTCCCTCTTTGTATAATCATAATTTAACCGCGGATCATCTAAATTGCCTATAACACCCATTTCTTCCACTCTCCTTCCTCTTTCTGTTTCTTCGCGTATTCCTGCCGTTCCGCCTGCGTTGGAACCTCTCTGTCTTCGGGACCGACATATTTGATCATGGAAAGATCCAGCATCTGTACCATGGGTTCGCTTTTCGACGCGGCCCAGGCGCGGCCTTTTTTCATCTGATACAGGGCATGCGCCGCGCAGCTGTATCCCCGGGTGACGCACCCGATGCACCAGGCGGCGTTGGGTGAGAACCCCATCTCGGCAAGGGCGGTATTCCCCGCACCAATCATATTCACGGACACATACGATTTGCCCTCTTTCTTCCTTCTTTCGTTGAAGTGCTTTTCGATTGACCGTTGCAGTTCCAGATAAACGCCGCTTATCCCAAGCTGTTCGTGCTTGATGTGGGTCGGTTCGGCACGGGGATCGCCATCGAGATGCTGGGGCTGTCCCATACCCATGACGGCGAGACCGGCGTCCATGTGTTCATCGACCAGTATCTTGCCCATTTCTTCCAGAGAAATCCCCTCGACACGGGCGCGCTCGATGTACTTATGGAGCATATACCCATGGGCGGCTCCCGGTCCGTGGGCCCCGCCGAAGGTCATGACGGCGGCGGCCGCCGCCGCCGGAATATTGGGCCGTCCACTGATAACCGAGAAAGCGGACGCGGCCGAAGGCGACATGGAATGTTCCAGGAATTCTCCCATCTCATATTCAAGCATCTTTTCTTCTTCTTCTGTGGGAAGCCGCTGCTGGAACAGGACAAACATGGCATCGCAAAAGGTATATCCCGCCTCGGCCAGATCGCTCACATTATAGCCGCGCAGAACGGTTTTCTCTTCCGTCTTGTAGGAAATCGATGTCTTCCTGCGGAAGAATGATTCTCTGCTCATAATTGCTCCTCCTCTTATAGTGTCTTTCTTTCTTACATGACAACAGACGGGGACGATTCTTATCCCCTGTTCCGCTCTCTCCAGCGAGTGCCGTGATCGGCGGTTGTCATGTCCGGGCCGCTGTTGCGGGTTCGAAAAATAAGCCTACCTCTCTACAGAAATCTCTCCCATAGATCAAGCCCATAATGATCATATCAGGATAAATTGGACATCCTATTAACGGCTTACCCCTATGAAAATGACTCCGAGAGCGATAATAAAAGAACCGGTCAATTTCTGCCTCACATGTTTCTCCTTGAGCCAGATAAGACCGTACATGGCCGACAGCACGATGCTCAGTTCACGAACCGCAACGACATAGCTGACCTTGCTGATACGAAACGCGAAGAGCACCATCAGATAAGTCAGGAGGACGACAATGCCCACCACAAGGATATTGTTTCGGTTATATCTCCATTCTCTTCTGAGAGCCTCTCTCTTTTTTACCAACACGAAGGGTGAGAGGAGGGCAACGGCGATCAGTACCATGCAATATATATACAGGGGGGGCTCCACAAAACCCACACCCACCTTGTCGACGAGTGAATATCCCGCTATTGTAAGACCCGTCAAGATCGACAGGATTGATGCGCTGCTCCTCACTTCACGAAAAGGTGCCAGAAAGGCATCGCGTGCAAACGATTTGAGATGGATCACATAGATCCCTAAAACGATCAACCCGATGCCAAGAGCCCCCAGCGGGTAGATTTTTTCGCGCAGAAACAAAACAGCCAAGATCGGCACCAAAAGCGGTCCCGAACCTCTGGATATTGGGTAGACCAGTGAGAGGTCCCCGCGTTCGTACGCGCTTCCCATAAAGCCGAAATATAAAAAATGGAGAAACCCGGTTGCGCAGATACACAACCACCCCTCGATCGGGATATCCGTCCGCACCCAATAATAGAAAAACATGGGGGCATAAAAAACAACCGACACCAATAAAAAAGACCAGATGTAGGCAAGTTTATCGAGGCTTTTTTTGAGAAAATAATTCCACCCCGAATGCAGTACAGCCGCGATGATTACAATGACGAGAGCAACGTCACTCACCTGACAACCCCGGAACTATTATGCACCTCTCTCCGCACTGGTCTTTCATCTCCCCGTGCCCATGTACGGCAATCGATATGGGATTCGTTCTCCGGCCCTGTGATTACATGACAACGGCAACCCGTATCGCTTCTCCCGACGCGGCGATTTTCAACCCTTCGTTGATATTGTCCAGACCAACCCGGTGCGATACAATCTCCTTGAAGGGGAAATCGTTTTGTCTCAACGCCAGGAGGTCAAGACCGGCCTTCAGGTGGCGGGCGTCGTAATTGTGAACCCCCCTGATGCTGAGTCTTCTGAATACGATGTCAAAGGCATCGTGGGTAAAATGGGCTTCGGGGAAGACACAACCGACTTCAACCAACCGCCCTCCCATACGGAGACATTTGAGGCCGAGTCCAATGAGAGCCGGCACACCTGCCACTTCCATGGCGCAATCCACACCGTGACCGCCTGTCAGATTTTTGATTGCGCCAACTATTTCGTCTTCTTGCATATTCCGCGTATTGATTGTATCCGTCGCACCGAACCGCTTGATCATATCCAGGCGGTGCTCCAGAATATCCGTCACGATAATTTTCCTGCAACCATAATGGGACGCCAGGGCAGCGGCATAAAATCCCAGCGCGCCTGCCCCCTGGATCAATACATTCTCAAAGGGTTTGACTTCAGCCGCTTCCCATCCCGCCACCACGGTACCCAGGGCGCAATTTGCCGGTGCCGTTTCTTCGTCCGAGAGACCCTCGGGAATTTTGAATACGCAGGTACCGGGCGTGATATAACAGTATTCCGCAAAGCCTCCCCTGAAATGGGGCGGCATTTTGCAACTGTCGTGGCCGTACTTTTTCAGGTACCGGCATTTCATGGGCAGGCCTTTATCGCGGCAGTAATAACATTTTCCGCAGTTATCCATTATGGTCCATGTAATCCGGTCTCCGACCTCCAGCGGCTGGTCGGCGCTGTCACGCGTAATCCCCCTGCCCAGTTCCACAATCTTTCCGACTATTTCATGGCCGAGAATAATCGGAACTGGCGCGGGCCGGTGGCCCAGCCATGAATGCACATCCGAGCCGCAGATGGTGCAGCAGGTTATCCGCACGAGAATACAGCCGTCCTCAACCTGGGGCAAAGGGTACTCGACGAACTCCAAGTCTTTCTGGGGGGAGATCATGACAGCCGCCCGTGCTCTGCCTTCCATAACACATCTCCTCTATGAACTATTCTCCTACCATACTATGGTTATTTATCGCATTGCACGAGGCCCTGTGCAATCAAAACAGAAGGGTGGGGAGCCAGAGGGCCAGTTGTGGAAAGAGATACACCAGCGCAACGCCCACGACTTGCAGTCCCATGAAGGGCATCATCCCCTTGTAGATATCGAACAGGTCCCATTCCGGCATAATCCCCTTGATATAATAGGCCGACAAAGCCACCGGAGGGGAGAGCCAGCATGTTTGGAGCACGACGGCCAGCAGGATGCAAAACCATATCATGTTGACATCCATTCCCATGATAACGGGGAGGAAGATGGGAACGATAACGACGACAATCGGAATCCACTCCAGAGGCCAGCCCAGGATAAAACAGACGATCAGGATGCCCGCGAGAAATATCCAGTCGGGCAGGTTCCAGGAAAGAAGGGTCTTGGCAATGAAGGTCGGTGTCCCCATGGAGGAAAATACCACTCCCATGAAGGTGGAAGCGGCAAGCAGAATCATTACCATGCTTGTCGTTTCAGCAGTGCGGAAAACGGCTTCTTTCAAGAGACTGAAGGTCAGTTTCCCGTTCAGTTTCGCCACGACCACGGCCCCGAGGCATCCGAGGGCCGCCCCTTCGGTGGGCGTGGCAACTCCCGTTATAATCGTGCCCAGCGTTGCCAGTATGAGAACCGCCGGCGGCAGGAGGCCCAGAAAAAACTCACGAACCTTGAAACTTGCCGGCACGTCGAGTTCCTCATCAGAGAGCGGAGGACCCATCTCCGGGCTGATCATGACCCGGATCATGGTGTATACGACGTACATGGTTGCGAGCATGATTCCGGGCAGGATCGCTGCGGCAAAGAGCCGCGCAACGGAAACCTGCATCACCGGTCCCATGACAACCAGCATGATGCTGGGGGGTATCAGGATACCCAGCGTTCCTCCGGCGGTGATGCATCCGGCGCTCAATCCCGAATGGTAATTGGCTTTTTTCATGACGGGAGCGGCCATCAGACCTATGATGGTGACAGCGGCGCCCACAATCCCCGTTGCCGCCGCAAACAGGGTCGCCGAGAAAATCGTCCCCATGTACAATGAACCTTTGAGCCGGCCCGACAGGAGCAGGAGGGCCTTGAAGAGACGTTCCATCAGGCCGGCCTTTTCAAGCAGATAGCCCATGAACGTAAAAAGGGCGACAGCGGCCAGAACCGTATCCACCATCGTGTCGAACCAGGTCAGCGTCATCAGATAAAAAACCTTGGTTCCCAGTCCGATATACCCGAATATCATGCCGAGTGTTATCAGCGTGAAGGAAATGGGAAACCCTATGCAGATAGCGACGAAGAGCATCCCCAGCAATATCAATCCGTATATTTCCAAGCTCATTGATCTCTCCCGTGAAACATAGTCTTATCCGTTCCAGAAGTTCCGCTGTTCTCCGAGTCGACGAAAACGAGAATGGCAGCGCCGTAACGCGCAGTTGATAAAGGATTCACGTAATCTCCGAGGGTTCCTCACGATGGCGGATGTCCACCCCGGTCAGCAGAAACTTGATTGATTTGAGCAGCTCCGAGATCCCTTGAAGGAGCAGCAAGGCACCGCCTAAGGGGATGGTCGATTTGTACCAGTATACCGGGGGCCTCCACGTGGACATCAATTCTTCCCGCAATGCCCAGGAATTGCCGGCGTACTCCATGCTCAGCCAGATAAACATCACGATCCCGGGGAGAAAGAGGAAAAGATAGCAGCATACATCGACCCAGCACTGTGTCCGCGGCGACCAGTTCTGGTAGAGAAAATCGGTCCGGATATGTTTCCCCAGATAGAGGGTCATGGCGCCTGCCATCCAGTAATGAGTCCCGTAGCACATGGTAGAGACATCGATAGCCCAGAGCGTCGGGCGATAGGTATATCGAATGAAGACCTCCCAGACCAGCGCCGCCGCCATGGGTATGATGAGCCAGGCGAAGGTTTTCCCTGACCATATGCTGATCTGGTCGATCACCTTGATAATCCGATCCATATTTTTCATTGCATCATGCTCCACGATTTCGGAATGGCCTTCTGGCCATCATTCTCGGCTGAACCGTTTTGAGTGTATTGCATGTACTCTCCTGACCGCTCCGTCAGAGATTGCCTTACCCGGCCGACCGTTCCCGAAAAATCCGGGAACGGTCGGCACAGGTAAGAGTAATGTATGTTGATCACGTCAGCCGGATATGAAAGGGGCTATTTCTTCTTTATTTCGGCAGCACCGGCGATCAACTGTCCCAGCTTGTTTGTTTCCGTGGTGAAAGGAACCACCAGCGTGGCAAATTTTCTCTGTGAATCGAGAACCCTCTTGAAGAACGGCCGTTCCCCTTCGATTTTACCCAGGACTTTTTTCGCCGATTTAATAAAGGCCTCCGAATAGCCGGCAGGAGCGTCGAACACATTCACACCCTTCTCCTCAACCAGTATTTTCAGGGCCTTGGCGTTTTCCTGAATAAAGAACATCAGCCCGTCGATAATCGACTTTGTGGCTGCGCACTCAACAATCGCCTGGATATCGGCAGGGAGCGAACGCCACGCATTGCCGTTGATGATGATATCCTGGATTCCGATAGCCTGGTGGAGTCCCTGAAGAGAATAATTCTTACACACGTCATAGAGTCCCAGTTTCAGGTCGCTAGCCGTGTTGATCCACTCGCCTCCGTCAAGAAGACCCCTCTCCAGGGCGGGGATGATCTCGCCGCCATGCATGTTTACCGGGGTACCCCCCATATCCTTCAGGACGTCCGAGGACAGACCAGAAGACATGCGGTATCTCATCTTCAGATAATCATCAAGCGTCTTGGGTTGGTTCCGGGACCACCCGAAGGCCTCGGGTCCGTCGGGCGCGATCATAAAGGCCATGATGTCCGCGCCGAGGATTTTATTGTAATATTCCAGATAGAGCGCCCGTCCCTCACCCTGCAGGTACCAGGAAAGATGGTTGAACATGTCCAGACCGCTTCCGGCACCACCCAGTGGGGAGCTGAAGAGGCTGCCTGCCGGGTGTTTCCCCATGGTGTAATGGGTCCAGAACTGGCCGCACTCGACGATCCCCTTGTTGACGGCGTCAAGGAGTTCAAAGGGTTTCACGATGGCGCCGCTCGCGAGGATTTCGATCTTCAGCCTTCCCGCCGACATCTTTTCGATATCACCCGCCATTCTTTGCAACAACACGATCTGCGGGGCCCCTGCGGGGTGCGAACTCTGCATCTTCCAGTTGTACTGGGCCGCGTGGGATGACCCTGTGAGACCGGGAGCGCTCATGGTAAGAGCGCAGGCGACACATACAATGAACGAAACAATCAAGACTTTTCTTTTCATAATCATTCCTCCTTGCGATGTTATGAGTTCATTGAATTTTCAACATCCAGCCGCTGTCCCTTGTTTTTCTTTGTGCCCTCCTTTCTTTGCTGGTTGATATAATATTAAAAATCAACTACTTCACGAATGTTGTTTCGTTACAGCAGCATCCGTTCCTTGGTTATGTTGGTCGGGCCATGCTCCCTTTGTATGCTCGACCGGCAGGCAGCGTGGGCTCCATTATCCATCGCTGACGGTGCCTGTCCGTGGCGCTCGAATCGAAAGCGATCACGTAGAAGTGTTTATGTGCGGTATATGGAGGGAAAAAGGCTAGTAAAGGGTTATAGGTGGTCAGCTGAATTGTATTGACGCCGGAGATACGGGGCCGTATGGAACGAAGCGTATCATCCCACTCCCAATGGCAAATAAAGATTTTGACTCCTGAGAAAATGGAATTCCCCCACTCAAAGAGAGGAGCAAACAATTGGGATGTGAGTGTTTTTTTCAAAATGCCAACCCTTTCTTCCCATTATAGAACCGAAGCTGAAAGGACGTTGCGCATCTCCGCTGTGCGGAAAACGACTATAAAAACCTCTCTGTCAAGATGGTGGAATCTGTAATCACTATCTGTGCCTATATGAGCATTCGGGCCAATGTTACGCACGCTCTCAGCAGAGGAACTACGGCCGCAATAACTGTCGTGCTAGACTAACAGGTTATATGGACTCTGGTTACACATGAAAGCATCCAGATTAAAAAGGGTGAGCGATGTACATTTGCGACCAATATAATACAAAATTTTCAGATAGCCAAGAAAAAATCACAAAACTTTTAAACCTCTTCAGAATTTCCTTACTATCAGCCAGTGAATCTCCACGACCTGACGGACCTGGTATTGTATAATGCAAGATCGGTTATCCTGTATCTTCTTCCCCTCCCCAGGATAGACGCAATAGATCTCCTCTGGCTGTAGCGGTGTCAACTGTGACCGTTTATGAATGGCCATGGGACTTTCTCCTCTCTCCTCTCTCTTGCAGGAAATCCCGAAAATTTAAACAACACTAGTTTAACTCACACATCAATCAATCTTCCCATAATACCTGACGACAACGATTTTATCAGGGGCTACTACTCAATATCCCCGAGATATTCCTTTTCGAGATAGGTGAAGTCTATCTGATCGCTCAGATAGGGGAGCGATTCCCGTATCTGTTCAGGAATGCTGCCCCACTTTGACTCGAAATCTTCGAGAAACGCCCGGCGGCCCCGGAAAAAGTCCGCCACTTTGTTCTTGAGGCGCTCTTTGTCGGGAAACTTGGGATAGGCATTCATCAGATCCATATTCGATCGGTCGCTCTTGATCGGGCTGTGGTACCCCAGATGATCCGGCACGGACCCGAATCTCAGCTGGACCCGCATAATATCGCTGTATGACGCGAGAGACTGGCGCAGCGATACCTTTTGTTCATTCTCTCCTATCGTCCCTGTGTTGGCTAGGTAGCATTTGATCCGGTTCCGTTTGACGATCTCATAGAAGAGCATGGCATGCTCGAGCCGGTCTCCCACCAGAAAGGGATCGAGGAAAACCACGCGCTTGAAGTTTCCAGCCTCCTCAGGGTTCCCCCCGGTACTTTCGATGGATTCGCCGTAGATAAACTGCATTGTCGCCTGCTCCGGGGAAAGCCGCGATATGACGTTGGCAAGGGGGTTTCGCGTCAACATGATAATGTAGTCGAGCCGGTCAGCGCGGAGGCTCTTGCTGGCAATCCCCAGATTCTCCCGTCTGACCACGGCGCGTCCGTTCCCCGTTTTGCTGGTGTCCTTGAAGTCAGGCGTGTAGGGGTAGCGGGAGATAGCAACATTTTCGAGGAAGGTGTCTTCCCCGAGAACAGCGCGCAGGATCTCAGGCTGGCTCTCATCGAGACCCTCCGTTTTGATATACAGTCCACCCTGTTCGAAGGCCGCGTAACTCCCATCCATTCCGATGATTCCGCCGTCGTCGCCGATCATTTCGGAGGATTCTCGCGGCAGTTTCGCCAGTTTCCGGCAGAGAGTGGTGGTTTTTCCCGTTGCCGTGAGGCCTGAAATGCCGGTGACCCGCTCCTGAAGTTCGGGCCGTTCAGTCTCGAGATCGTAGATCCAGAGATGGTCTCGCCGCGCGCCGCAGTGGAGAAATATTCCATCCTTATCAAGCTTCTTCACACGCCACCCTTCAAACTGAAAAATCCCCTTCTTCGCCTCCCCCAGATAGATGGTATTCCGGCAAATTTTCACCTGTTCTCCCCTCTTATCCCCCATCCAGAGGCGAACAGTGATGTCTTTTTCAAGCAACTTCTTGAATTTATTGGGCTCGAACGAATCATCGGTAAAAAAGATGATGGTATAGGTGGGATTCTCCACCACCCGGGCGGCGGGCGTGTCTTCGAAAAGAAGCTTTGTTCCGTAGGCGATCTGCGCACAGGTTACCGGCATGATGAACCGTGCCGTCACACCGTCGCTGCCGTCGCCCACGATGGTATCGAGAGAGAGGATCTTCTCGCGCCCCAGCCACTCCACAGCCTTCGCGGCGAGGCTTTCCTCCTCTTCACCGAAAGCGTGATCCACGCTGTTTCTGGTATGGGGAGCCGAGCGTGACATGGGCTCCGAATCGGCGGCAACCGAGCCCAGGTTCGTCTGGATCACGCCATCCTGCCGTAAGGCAATCTCCTTGAGCTGATCGAGCGATAGTCCTTCGATCAGTCTTCCTGAATTTTTGGCGTCACAATAAATCTTTTCAGCGGCCTCTTTGAAATAATTGCGCATAGAAACTCCCGTATTTGTTTTGGATAATTATACCAGACTGAGGTGTGTAAATCCAGAAATGGGGACAAGAGAAAATCGTATCGAAGCAATGTGGAGAAAGGAAAATGCAAAAAGTAAAATTGGTCGGGGCGGCAGGATTTGAACCTGCGACATCCTGCTCCCAAAGCAGGCGCGCTACCAGGCTGCGCTACGCCCCGATTGACCGGTTATTGACAGAGTGTCCTCTTTTGCAGGCTTTCTTTCAGCCTGGCGAACGCCTTTCCCCGGTGACTGATCTTGTTCTTTATGGCGGGATCGAGCTCGGCGACCGTCATGCCGCAGTCCGGAACGACAAATATGGGATCATAACCGAATCCTGCAGTTCCTGAAGGCTTACGGCTTATGACGCCCCGCAGTTCGCCTTCAAAGGCCTCATATTCTCCGTTCGTTCCGTACAGAACGAGGGCGCATCGGAACGACGCTCCCCGTTTGCCATCGGGAACCGATTCCATCTCAGTCAGGAGTTTGGCGATGTTCTTTTCGTCCGTCGCTCCAATACCGGAATACCTAGCCGAATGGATGCCGGGAGCCCCTCCCAGGGAATCGACCTCCAGCCCCGAATCGTCGGCGATGACGGTTATCCCGGTATATTCGGAAATAGCCCTGGCTTTTTTGAGGGAATTTTCGAAGAAGCTCATCCCGTCTTCCTCTATATCCGGGGCATCGGGAAAGTCATCAAGCGATAAGAGCTCGATGCCCATTCCCTCAAGTAAAGCATTAAGCTCTCGCATCTTACCTTTGTTTTTTGAAGCAAAAACAATGCGGCGTGTTTCGGATACATTCATAGTGCTTGATCGTTACAGCTCCCCGAGAATCTCTTTCTGCTTTTCGGTAAGCTGAGAGATGCCCGTTGTCGCGGCGTCGATCATCCGGTCCAGCAAATCCCGACTGAAGGGTTTTGTCTCGGCAGTCCCCTGAACCTCGACAATGCTGCCGCTCCCGGTCATGACCATATTCATATCGACTTCGGCAGTCGAATCCTCGGCGTAATCAAGGTCCAAGAGCACCTCGCCGCCGATAATACCGACGCTGACGGCGGATATGAAATCCTGTACGGGGAACACCTCTATGGTCCCCTCTTCCCGCAGGCGGCGGGCTGCATCCACCAGCGCGATAAAGCCGCCGGTTATGGACGCTGTCCGGGTGCCTCCGTCCGCCTGAATAACATCGCAGTCGATATAGATCGTCCGTTCGCCAAGGATGGCCATATCAGTGACCGCTCGAAGGGAGCGTCCGATCAGTCGCTGAATCTCGTGCGTTCTTCCCTTCACCGTGCCGCTGGTGGATTCCCGCGTATTTCGCGATGCGGTAGAAGCGGGGAGCATGGCGTATTCGGCTGTCAGCCATCCTCTTCCTGAATTTTTCAAAAAGGGGGGAACCCGGTCTTCCAGGGAAGCGGTGCAGATCACGCGGGTATTACCCATCTCTATGAGAGCCGATCCCTTCGCGCTGGGCAGGAAGTCCCGCGTTATCCTGACCTGCCGCATCTCGTTCCAACTTCGCCCCTGCGCCCGTGTCATGACGCCCCGCCAGCCTGAAAGTATTCCATGACGCTGTCGGTCAAGGCATCGGCAATTGCCTGCTGGACCTTTGAATCTCTCAATTTTTTCCGCTCGTCAAGGTGTGTGGCAAAACCCACTTCCAGAAGGATGGCGGGTGTTTGCAGAGACCGGAAGAGGTACACCGGCGCTTCTCTGAGGCCCCTCCCCTTTCGCGGGAACACGCGTCCCATGTTTTTCTGGACCAGCTGGGCGAGGAAAACGCTGTTATTGAAGCGTCGCGTCTGTTCCATATCACGCACGATCTCTCCTGAATCATCCTTTTGTGTGGACGGAGGCGTATGGGGGAGATAGTACACCTCGTATCCCTCAGCCTTCTGGCCGAAACCGGCATTGACATGGACGCTGATAACGATGTCCGCATCCGATTCCTGAAGAATCTTTTTCCGCGCCGTCAGAGACACATTGCCATCATCGGACCGGGTGAGCCGGACGGTAATGTCATGCGCCTTTGACAGTTTCTGCTTCACCCCCGCAGCGACAGCAAGAGTTACGTCCTTCTCATGAACCGTTCGAGAGAGCTTCACTCCCGCTTCCTCTCCCCCGTGGGCGGGATCTATCAGAAGGGTATGCCCCGCCGCCACCGCTGACAGAGGGAACGCCAGTAAAGCAAGCATGATCAGTATCCGTGTCATCTTTTTACCCATTACAACCTCACAGAGAAAGCGCAACGCGCGCTCCTAGTACAGCAATCTAGTGCCGATTGTCAATAGCCTCGCGCATTCTGTTCTTCCCCCGGACATTAAAAGGCTCTTTCATTCGTTCAACCGATGAAACGCTCTTCAACTTATTGAGTTCGGCGACGACCTGATTGAGCTGCTTCAGGTCCCTGATGTCCAGCTGGAAGTTGCAGATTGCGGTATTGCTTCCGGGGGTCGCGTCCACATTGACGTACGTCGCGTTGATCCCCAGAGAGTATATGACGTTGCTCAGTTCCGAAAGAAGGCCCTTCTTGTCCCTGCACGTGACTTGAATGCCGACGGAGAAGGTCTGTTTCGGATCGACATTCCATTCTGCGGCAATAATTCGCTCGGGATCCATTTCCTGTATCCGGGGGCAACTGGCAAGGTGGACGGTGATCCCTCTCCCCCGCGTCACGCAGCCGACTATATCGTCTCCGGGGACCGGGCTGCAGCATTTCGCGAAGCGAACCAAGATGTTATCGATCCCCGTAATGGATATCCCCGTATCGGAATCGGAAGGAGTCTTTTTAAGTTTGTCCTTAACCTTCTCCAGGATTCCCTTTTTCTCTTCTTCCCCGCCCTCTTCTTCATGCAAAAACTGGTGGACCACATACCGCGCAGACAGCTTTCCGTAGCCGATAAGGGCAAGAATATCATCCACCGCAGAAAGCGAATGTTCCTCCAGAATAGCGTTGAATTCATCGGCCTTGACCACCTGGTTGAATTTCAGATGATTCCTCTTGAGTTCCTTTTCGAAAATATCCTTTCCGAGAGCGATGCTCTTTTCACGCTCCTCGGTCTTGATCCACTGCTTTATCTTCGAGATGGCTCGCGATGTGACGACATATTTCAGCCAGTCTTTGCTCGGATAATGACCGGCCTGAGTCATAACTTCGACCGTATCTCCGTTCTGAAGCTTGTATTTCAAAGGAACGATGGTCCGGTTCACTTTCGCCCCGATGCACTGGTTTCCCACATCGGTATGGATGCTGTAGGCAAAATCGATGGGCGTGGCGCCTTTTGGAAAGGACTTCACATCACCGCGAGGAGTAAAGACATACACCTCGTCCGGGTACAGGGCCAGTTTCAGGTTCCGCATGAATTCCCGGGCGTCTTTGTGCTCACTCTGCATGTCTAGGAGTTCTCTGAGTCTGTTGATCTGGTCTTCGTCTTCCCGGGAGAAACCCGTCCCTTCTTTGTATCTCCAGTGCGCCGCGATTCCTTTTTCCGCCCATTCATCCATCTCTTTCGTGCGGATCTGTATCTCCACCCGTTCCCCGTAGGGGCCGATTACCGTCGTATGGAGAGAGCGATAGTTGTTCGCCTTGGGCATGGCAATATAATCCTTGAATCGTCCGGGGACGGGCTTCCAGAGGGCGTGAACCACACTGAGAACCTCATAGCACTTCCTCTCTTCGTCCGAATCGAGGATGATCCTGAAGGCGGTGAGGTCATACACCTCATCAAAATTGATACGCTGTTCGTGCATCTTCGTAAAGATACTGTAAAAATGCTTTGACCTGCCTTTGACTTCGCCCTTGATGCCGAAGCTTTCTATCTTCTCCCGAATGATATTCTTTATCTCTTCGGTGTATTCGTCCCTCTCCTCCTTCTTCATGTTGATCCGTTCGGCCAGTTCGTTATATCCATCGGGATGGAGGTATTTCAGCGACAGGTCTTCCAGTTCATCCTTGATCCAGTTTATGCCCAGACGGGCGGCAAGCGGGGCATACACCTCAAGGGTTTCCTGGGATATGAATACCTGTCTGTCCGGGGGCTGAAAATCAAGGGTGCGCATGTTATGAAGACGGTCGGCCAGCTTTACCAGCAATATCCGGATATCGGCGGACATGGCCAGGATCATCTTCCTGAAGTTTTCCGCTTGGCGTTCCAACTGATCCCCGAAGGTTATCTTGCTGATCTTGGTCAGACCGTCAACCAGAAAGGCCACATCCCTGCCGAATGCCTCTTCAATCTGTTCAAGGGTGGCAAGGGTATCTTCCACGGTATCGTGGAGAAGGCAGGTAATAAGGGTGGCGACATCAAGCCTCATGAGGGCCATCATCCACGTCACCTCGAGGGGGTGAATCAGATAGGGCTCTCCCGAAAGGCGAACCTGCCCCTGGTGCACGGACGCTGAAAAGATGTAAGCCTTTTCCAACATCTCCAAGTCTTTCCTGGAAAGATATTTCTGGGCTTCATCCAGTATGTCGGTTATCCGTACCATGCGTCGAGTCTCTGTTTCAGCGTCCCGCGAGTAAGACCGGCTCTTTATGAAGAATGAATTGAACGAACGGGTTGACTTTGATTGCACGCATCCGATTACGAACCGGCCAGAACGCCGCGGATGAAATCGCCGATTGCCTCAATCGCAACGTTTTCGACCGTGCCGGATTTTCGGACTCTCACCTCTACCGCTCCCCGGGCAAGACCCTTCGAACCAATGGTAATTCTGAGGGGTATCCCTATCAGATCGGCATCCTTGAACTTCACCCCTGCCCGTTCGTCTCTGTCGTCGAGGATAACCTCCACACCATCCGCGACAAGGCGACCGTACAATTCTTCACCGGTTCGGAGGATCTGTTCATCATTCACGTTCACCGGGGTAATGATCACATGGAACGGCGCGATCGACAGGGGCCATATGATCCCGTTGTCGTCGTGGCTCTGCTCGATGCAGGCGGCGACTGTCCGCCCGATGCCGATTCCATAACATCCCATAATCATATTTTTCTCTTTTCCATCCGCGTCGAGGAAGGTGGCGTGCATCGCCTTGCTGTACTTGACGCCAAGTTTGAACACATGTCCCACTTCGATGCCCCGTACAATGCGAATTTCACATCCGCAACGCGGGCACCGGTCTCCTTCCTGTATGACTTTCAGGTCCGCGTACTCGTTTATTGCAAAGTCGCGCGGCGTGTTGGTGTTCTTTATGTGGTAATGCTCCCTGTTTCCTCCCACCACAAAATTTTTCATGCCCATGAGAGAGTGATCGGCCATGATCCGGCACGAGATACCCATGGGACCGGCAAAACCCCGGGGCGATCCCGTAACCGCCATGATGGTATCGTCCATGGCCAGTTCAAGGGATTCGCATCCCAGATAATTTCTCAGCTTGATCTCGTTTATCTCTTCGTCGCCTCTTACCAGAACGGCCAGAGGTTCTCCATCGCACATGAATATCATCGTCTTCACCACGTCGGATGGAGCAACATTCAGGAAAGCACAGACTTCTTCTATTGTCCGCACATCAGGGGTATGCACCTCCTCAAGGGGCAGGTCCGTTTCTTCCGATGTTTGGTTCGCATCCGGCCGGGGGCATTCAGCCTTTTCAAGATTGGCGGCATAGGTACATGACGTGCAATGAACCATGGCATCCTCTCCCGAATCGGCCGTCACCATGAATTCGTGAGAGAAACTCCCCCCGATATTGCCGCTGTCCGCTTCCACCGGCCTGAAGTGGAGTCCGCACCGTTCGAATATCCGGTTGTAGGCATCGAACATTTTTCGATAACTCTCCTCCGCCCCCTTCTCCGTGGCATCGAAGCTGTAGGCATCCTTCATCCCGAATTCCCGGGACCGCATGATACCGAAACGCGGCCGTATCTCATCGCGAAACTTCGTCTGGATCTGGTAGAGATTCCGGGGGAGCTGCCGGTATGTCTGTATCTCATCGCGTACCAGCGCCGTTATGACTTCTTCATGGGTAGGTCCGATGCAGTAATCGCGGTTGTGGCGGTCCTTGAACCTGAGCAGTTCTTTCCCATACATATTCCATCGCCCCGATTCCATCCAGAGTTCCGCGGGCTGCACGGCGGGGAGAAAAACCTCCTGGGCTCCCGCCCGGTTCATCTCTTCGCGCACGATGTTTTCCACTTTCCTGATGACGCGGTATCCCAAGGGGAGATATGAATATATCCCACCCGCCAGTTTCCGTATCATTCCCGCCCGCAGCATTAACTGGTGGCTGACGATTTCCGCATCGGAAGGGGTCTCCTTCGTGGTTGGCAGGAACATTTCTGAATAACGCATTACTCCTCCTCACTGTATTCGAATTCGTTTCCGGCTTTCATTCTCGCTTCTCTCTTTCAGCATGGCATGAATCTCGTCCATCAGGGCATCAACCAGCTCTTCTTCCCGCACCTTCCGCAGGATCTGGCCCTTTTTGAAAAGAAGGCCCATATGTCGTCCCCCCGCGATACCGATATCAGCCTCGACAGCCTCTCCAGGCCCGTTAACAACACAACCCATAAGGGCAATCTTAAAGTAATCCTTCATGCCGGCAAGCCTCTTCTCCACCTCCTCTACCAGACGGAAGAGGTCTACTTCGCAGCGCCCGCAGGTGGGACAGGACACGATATCAGGACCCACCTTCCGGATGCCCAGCGCTCTCAGGATTCCATAGGCGACGCCGACTTCGCTCACGGGATCGCCCGTGATGGAGACCCGTATGGTGTCGCCGATCCCTTCATTCAGGAGAACACCCATGCCGATTGATGAT
>ENA-OSEO01003846-OSEO01003846.1-sediment-metagenome-genome-assembly--contig:-NODE-3846-length-16735-cov-3.293433_pt1 | contig 16735 bp, 14 predicted proteins | sample MGYA00237883_ERZ534232 | MGnify/ENA metagenome assembly ERZ534232 | reverse complement strand
ATCTGGCATATATCAGAAAATAGGCGGGATGGTAAGGGGGAAGGAAGGGGCTCGTTTCGGTTTTCCGTTTTCCGTCTTCCGTGAAAGGAAAAATCTGAAGATATGTCATTTTCTAAATTTAAGTTACAAATTCCCTTGCAACATCTTGATATGCGTTATTGCTTTACGGAAAACGCAAAAAGGAAAACGGTATTTAAAATGCGGTTGGGATTTCACCTCTCCATCGCCGGCTCCTTGCTCCGGGCCGTCAAGCAGGCCCAAATCCTGGGCTGCCAGGCCCTGCAGATCTTTATCCAGAATCCCCGGGCCTGGAAGTGGCGTGACCTTCCCATAAAAGAGATAGACGCCTTCGTGGCCGCGCGGCGACAAGCGGGTCTCGGCCCCCTGGTGGTGCACCTCACCTATCTGCCCAACCTGGCTTCCGTAGACCCGGCCCTCTACCAAAAATCCGCCGCGCGTTTGGCCCGGGAACTGGCCCTGGCCCGGGACCTGGAAGCCGATTACCTCGTCTGCCATCCCGGCCATGCTCCGCAAGCTCCGGAGAGTTTTGCCCGGGTGGGCCGGGCCCTGGCAGCCGCGGTGGACAAAACGCCTCCGCCGCCCCTGGTGCTCCTGGAGAATACCGCGGGCCAGGGCCAGGAGTTGGGCCGGAACCAGGAGCAACTGGGGTTGATCATGCGCCTGGCTGGAGTGCCCCTGGGACTTTGCCTCGATACCTCCCATGCCTTCGCCGCGGGCTATGACCTGCGCCACCCCGGAGGCGTGGCCCGCCTCCTGGGAGAAACCGCCCAGGGGTCCGGCCTGGAGAGTATCAAAATAATCCACCTCAACGACTCCCTGGTCCCCCTGGGCTCCCGCCGGGACCGCCATACCCACCTGGGCCGGGGTACCATCGGCCTTCAAGGCTTCCGCCAACTCTTTGCCCATCCCTGGCTGAGACCGGAAGCGGCCATCATGGAGACCCCGAAGCGCCACCAGGCGGATGAGTGGCGGAATTTGCTGACTGCCCGGAGTTTGGTAACAACTAAAATGCTGGTGGGGTAATAAGCTGTCAGCTTAATTGATGAACTGCCGGATAATAGAATTATATAGAATACTTACATTTATATTTTTTGGAATTATGAACATATAGAAGATATTTTTTGCAAAGTATCTTGACATTTATTTTAAGATATTTAATTTTTTAAAAAAAGTTTAAGAGAAGGAAACTCAGACAAGAGTTGCTCATTTTCGCATTTCTTCTAATGTTCCCAGCCGGGATTTAACATACTACATCCTTCTCAAAGCGGAAAAATCCACAGTCATTCTCGTTCGTTCCTGCAGTTTGTTATGCTGTACAACTCGATATTTTCTGTAATTTAATAAGGCAGACCCGCCGTCAGGCAGGGATGCAAAGCTGGAGAGGGGGACTCCATGAAAATCTTTTCTCTGCAGTCAAGTCAAACTCGCCAGCCTCGTCCCGTCTGTGGGAACCATAACTGCACTGCTAACCGAAAAATTTCGTCAGCCGGGTCCATCTTTCTTTTTCTTATTCTTAGCCTGCTCCTGAGTATCTCAGCCTGCGGCGGTGGCGGCGTCGGCGGCGTCAGAATCGAAGGACCCTCCCGGCTGCCACGTGAGGTCCAGCCGGGATCACCAGTTTCTGCCGCCGCGGTCAACCAGTTTCCTTCCGGGGTATCCGGGGGCGGCTCACTTCGGGTAATCAGCGTTTATACGGAAGGTGGATACGCTTACAATGTCAATGAGAAGCTGCAAATCGGTATATCCGCCAATTACGGATATGACAATTTCTTCTTCACTGGGCTGAACTTTTATGCCTCCCGTCCCTGGAGCAATGTGCATTATGTTGGCGTCTCGCCTTCCGTTCTCTATCACCTGCAAGATAAATGGTGCCTGATGGTCGTGCCCGTCCTCCAGGGAGCGGGGGAACCGGGGGCCGATTTTGGCAGAGCCTTGATTTATGGAGGAGCGGTTGCGGGAGTCTATAACTTTGGCAAGGACCGGGTTATCGGTCTCGGGATCGGGGCTTTAAACAATGTGGATAGAGCCAGTTTATTCCCCTTTATCATGGTGAATTGGAGGTTCAATAAGCACTGGCGGCTGGCGACCCCTTACCGCGCCGGTCCCGCCGGTCCAGGGGGCTTAGAATTATCCTATTCTCCCATCGAAAAACTTGAGTTTGGTCTCGGCGTGACCTATCTTTCTAAACGTTTCCGTTTGAGCCCGGCCAATCTCATCGACAACGGCATCGGCGAATACGATACGGTTCCCCTCATTGCCCGTATGTCCTTCCGCATCCTGCCTGTGGTGGATCTCAATCTTTATGGGGGGGCATCTTTGTATAACTATATTCGCCTGGAAAATTCCAGGGCTAAGAAACTCTTCCACTCACATCAAAATGTGGCCCCCTTTGTAGGAGTGGGCCTTTCCCTGAACTTCGAAAAATTCACCGGCGGCTGATCCCGCGGCAGCCGGCACTTTTTCTCACCGGCCCGGAGCACCGGAAATACCGGGATGCCTCCAGGCATTTTTCAGATATGGACACCGCTGGGGCTATTTTCTCCCGCCGCCTCTCCAAAGTCTTTAACATAATCGGGTTCAATGCCCAGTCAGAGCCACCGCCCCCACGAAGCCCGGCCAAAGGCGCTCGCAGACCCAGATGACAACCGGTACTACGGCGACCAGGGAGGCCGTGGTTACAGCAATAATCCCCGCAGCCTCCTTTACATAGGTCCGGTGCTCCTCGGCCAGGGGCAGTACCATCTTCGCGGTCGGGAGACTGAACGACACGACCAGGGCGATGGCAAATACCGGCGAGAGCCTGAACAGCTTCGCGACCAGTATCGCCAGAACCGGCGAAAGGATCACCCGCACTGCCGAGACCCCGGCTATCTCGGCTAGGTTCTCCCGGATGGAAGGAGCGCTCAGCGCCATGCCGACGGCCAAGAGAGCCGACGGGATCGCCGCGCTGCCCACTGTCAGCAGCGTCTTATCGAGCCAAACGGGCAAGGCGGCCCCGGTCCCGGCAAGGAACAGGCCCAAGACGGTGGCGACTACAAACGGATGAGTAATCGCCTTTTTCACCGCGGCCAGGACCACGCCCCACACGGCCGTTCCCCGGGCGCTGCCTGAAGGTGGGATGCCTGACAGGATGAGCGTTAGCGGCAGTATCGTGAAGTAGGCCGCCACCAGGTTGATAATCGTCGGCACGATGGCGTGATGACCCAGATTGGCGACCAGAACCGGCAAGCCGACGACCACGGTGTTGAATTTGGCTCCAGCAAAAGCGGCAAACGCGCTGACGGCAAGTGTGCGTTTCAGCAGGACCGCATGCGCCAGGAATAATCCGCCGTAAAGGCCGAGCATCAGGAAAAGGGTCGCCAGGATGAACGGGATGTCCAGAAGGGAGGCAAGTTGCTGTTTCGCTAACAGCGAGACAATGAGCGCCGGTGCGAATACGTGAAGAAACAGGGTGTTGAGGACATCGGCGCTTGAGGCCCTCAGAAGACGTATCCGCACGATCAGCCACCCTACAGCTACCGTCAGCAAGATCGGAACTTCCAGAGCGATGATGTCAAGCTCACTCATGAGAAAAATCCAAAAGTCCTCGAAAGTCACTCACCTCCACCCCAGCCGCGGCCAGCACTTCTTTCAGTCTGGGGCTGAGGAGCGCGGCCAGTTCCTCCCGGCGCTGATATTTGGGCGCCCAGCGCTGTAATTCCTGATCCCCGTAAAGGGCGGGGTGGAGGTAGATTTCCGTGACGCCGGGTTTAAGATGGGGGATCAAACCCAAGAGGTAATTCTCGGTCATCCGGCCGTCGTTAAGCAAGCCGAAGAGGTGGTCGTTATAAAGCAGACCCGCGGCCTGGCTTAGCCGCCGGGCTTTGCGGCAGAGCCAGGTAAAGATCAGGCCCTGGGCGATTTTGGGGAAGAGACCGTGGGAGTCCAGAGAGATGGCGGTGCACCAATCCTCCCGGGCCAGGCGGACGGCGGGGATGCCGTATTCCCGGGCCAGGTCCACGACCATCGGGAAGATAGAGGGGTGGAGGTGCAAATTGACGTGGCTGTTCAAAAACCAGATTTTTAGACCTGCGGCCAGGGCCGCCTCGATCTGGGCCGCGAGTTCCCGCCTGATTTCCGGTAACAACTCCGCCCGCCAGTAATAGCGCCAGCCCGCCTGCACCGGATTAGTGCAAAAAGAGCCCTGGGCGTCCACCAAATGGGGAAGGTCTTGGGGAGGCAGGACGGACCGGCCCTGGATCAGGGTGAGATGCACCCCTAAACATAACTCCGGCGTCACCCGGGCCAGGGCCACGGCCTGGTCCACCGCCGCTCCGGTGACCATGAGACTGGCGCCCTTGAGCAGCCCCCGGCCATGGGCCAGGGCCACCGCGGCGTTCAAGGCCGGGGACATGCCGAAATCGTCCGCAGTAAAGATGACGGTCTTATCCAAAACCGGAGATGAGGGAGTGGAATGGTGGAGAAGGGCTGACATTAGGACATATGGTCAATATATCAAAAAGTTTTATAAGTATTTGGAATAATAGACATATAGCAGGTATACGCATATTAGAGCCAGATTTTCTTAACCACACCAGAGATGGTGTGTTCATGTGGCATCAGCTTTTTCCTTGGAGCATAATTACAGGGATGTGCTGGCCTGAGGTTCTTTAGCTCTGTAACTTTGAGTTGTCTGGGCCTTAGGGGGAGAAGAACGAAGTCCCCCGCCCTATTAATATTTATACTTCAGATAGTTAATTATCGTTTTTATGGAAAAAATCAAAAGAGGAAGTGCAGACCCAATAAAAGTCCTATATAAACTAAAATACTGAAAAATTGACAAATCACATGATAGTCCTTGACATTCATTTCCATCATCCCAATTACTGTATTGTGATCTCTATATCCTATATAACCAGCTACAAAAAAACCCAATACGTAATTCATTACAGTAATCCATAAGGGTGAATGTGTATAATGAGACCCAAAATACGTCAGAAGCGCCATAAAAGCGCCCCATAGGGACGAAAAAATAGGGGCTATTATTAAAAATAAAAATTTTCCTTTTTTTATCTCTATACATAGTGAGCCTAAACAAATAACCAGGAATAGAATTAAAAGCGGAGGCCACACTACTTTCAGAAGCCACACGCCGCCAACCGTCATTATCAACCATCCGAACAAAAATTTCCTAAGGGCCATTTATGCCATTTCCCCTTAAAATACAATAGAATCGTTCTGCATTCTTATAAATTACTATATCGATATGATGGAATTTTATTTTTTCTTTTCTTGGAGAATTATTTCTTTCGCCTCTTGATCGCTAATGCTAAATATCGGAATATAATAATATGGTGGACCTTCTAATGTTTTCCAAGTTTTTCCTGTAATTCTATCATACATATAAACATGATGGCAATTTCGTTCTGAAATAGCTAACATTTGGTATCTGGTGCACAAACAATAAATAACTATAGACAATATCAACGCAAACGATACAATTATACTGCATCTCACTTCTTTTATATCCCACAGGTTATGGTATATTTTACTCATATTATTCCTCACATTATATACTAATGTATAAAAATATTTAGAAGTATCGGGGCCTATTGGACACATAACATGCCCTTAGTTAAAAATATTTTTCGTCCAATCCCTGTTAACTTTTTAGAAACCTAATAAACAAAGAACAATATTAATAATTATATTCCCTAAGCATATCATTTTTGATCTCTATAGCATGGTCGAAACCAGCTTCACATCCCTCCCAAAAATTAAAAATAGCATCCATAGTCTTCTTCAAATGTTCCAATTCTACATATTGTGGTAAACCGTCCATAGTCTTATTTCCTAATAAATCTTCTGAATAACGCAAGCCTTGACCAGACTTATCTATTTTATGGAACTCTTGAATTATCCTCCCTGCTGCATCAAGAACATCTTTTGGAGCATCTGGCCAGAAGCTCTCAAGGATTCTTCTTACATAATTCCATAGTTGGTGCAATTTATGATTTTCCAATAAACATTGAAGCTTTTCATCGTTTCTTTGAAGAAGTCCAAGGTCTATCCCCACTTTAATAAAGTGCTTCATTTTGAGCTCAAGACTATGTCTATAAAGATAGGCTATGGGGATAAAAAATATCTCTGCACGTTCATGCTCTCCACCCTTGCTAAGTTCCTTAATAATTTTGTCAGCAGCTTCTTTAAATGCATTTGAAAAAAACGAATCATTGAAATCAAATGATGCAAGCCAAGAGAGAGAAGCCAATGTGGGAGAATCAGGATCAGCATATTTGACCAAAAACGGATTTTCTCCTTTCTTAGGCCAGCTGATGTCTTTCATGTTCTTAGCAAATCTCCTTTTTTGTTTAAAATTACCATAGCCAAAGACGAGTGTAAACTAAGGAAACCTAACCCAAATTCATTATCTTGCCATACTTTTTTATTATCACTTCGGCGGGAAAAATGTAGCTATGACAAAGTTAAGGCTATCCTGCTGACCACTGACCCCTGCCCCCTGCCCCCTGCTTCATCCCCGCACCCAATGGCGGCCTTCCAGGAGCGCGGCCAGGGAGAGGAAGTTATGGGGGTGGAGCAGGGTGCGCAAGCCTTTGAGCCATTGCCTCTGTTGCCAGTCCTTGATGGTGTCCGCCAGGGACACGGCCACGTATTGGAAGACACTGGGGTCCCGGTAGCAATCGATGGCGCAGGCGGTGCAGTTGTCCCGCACCAGGGTGAGCTGATGGATTTTTTCCAGGGGGCCCATAGTCTCCCCCAGGAAGTGGCAACGGGAAACCTGGAGGTGCCAGTCCACGAAGAAATACTTATAGCCCGCCAGGCAGGGGAAACGGGTGGGTTGGCCCCGGAGCTGGCGTTGGAGTTCGGTCAGGCCCAAGGTGGGATTGAGGATGCTCAGGGGCGAGTCTTTTTTCAACTCTTTGATCTGGGTGAACCACTGGTCCAATTCCCGGGGAGTAAAATCCACGGAGTAATGGTCGGCAAACCCCAGATAGGAAGAGTTGAGCCGGTTTAAGGGGTAGGAAAAGGTGACCCGGCGGAAGCCCAGGTTTTTGAGAAAATCCATCATTACCCGGAGGTCGCCCAGCATCCGGCTTAAGGTCACTGAGGCCACCGGGTCCAGACCGGCTTGCCGCAGGAGGGGAAGCATCTCCCGGATATGGGCCGTCAGGCCCGGCAGTCCCCGGTGCTCATCGTGCTCCCGGGGGGAGGCCGCGTCCAGGGAAATGATCAGAGTATGCAGATCCAGGGCCTTAAGTTTGCAAATGAGACCGGGGGTTAGCAGGGCCCCGTTGGTGCACAAGATCAATTCTATCCCCAAGTGCCGGGCCAATTCCATGGCCGGCAACAGGGCCGGATAAAGCAGGGGTTCGCCCCCGGTGATGGACAGGTACTGGACGCCGGCTTTTTTCAGGGCGTGCAACCCCTTAAACAACCGTTCCGGGTCGGCCCAGACCCGCTCCCCGGAGGCCACCTGGGGGAAACTGCAAAAGCGGCAGCGGGCATTACAGGCATTAGTGACGGCAATCTGGCAGAATCCGGGCCCGCCCTGGAGGGCCAGATTCACTAGTTCTTTTATGGTTTTGGACAACTGCGGCAGGTCCCCTTTTCACCTTCGGGCGTCTGGCGCCGCTTAAACATGAAATGCAGAAATTCCCGGCCCTCTTTGAGCAGCCGTCGCCTCTCCTCCGGGTCCTTCAGCATCACCATCGCGGCCCGGGCCATGTAACGGGGCCGGAAATAAAAACGGCGGTAAAACCGGGGCACGGCTTCAAAGATTTCGGCCGCGGCCAGGCCCGGATAATCCACCACGCACTGCTGATAGCCGGTCTGTCCGTTAACCAATTGGTCGTCCTGCATGTACCCCCGCTCCCGGCAATAGTCGTAAAACTCGGTGCCCGGGTAGGGGGTGGCCAGGGAGACCTGGATGGTGTCCGGGTCCAACTCGCAGGCGAAGCGCATGGAAGCCTCGATGCTGGCCTTGGTTTCGCCGGGGAGACCCACCATGAAGGTGCCGTGGACCTGGATGCCCAGTTCCCGGCACCATTTGACCATACGGCGGCCTAAATCCAGGGTGGCCCCTTTGCGGATATTATGCAGGACCTGGGGGTCGCCGGTCTCAAAGCCCACCACCAGCAGGCGCAAGCCCCCTTCTTTCATGGCCTTCAAGGTCTCATAGGAGGTATTGACCCGGGCGGTGGCGGACCAGGTGAATTTGAGGTCCCGAAACTCTTGGCTCAGGGCCCGGGCCCGCTCCCCCGCGGCGGTGAAGGTGTCGTCGTCAAAAAAGATTTCCGCGGCCTGGGGAAAAAGTTCCAGGCTGCGGCGCACTTCGGCCACCACGCTGTCCACGCTCCGCACCCGGAAGCGCCGGCCGGTGAAGGTCTGGGGCCACAGGCAGTAGACGCAGTGGCCCGGGCAGCCCCGGCCCGTATAAAAAGAGACGTAAGGGTAGCGGAGGTAGGGAATATTGTAATGCTCCATGACCAAATCCCGGTGATAGATCTCGGTGACCATGGGGAGGGTGTCCAGGTCCTCGATCCAGGGGCGGTCGTCGTTATGCGTGATCTGCCCGTCTTGCCGGTAGCTGATTCCCAGGATATCCTTCCAGGGCTTTCCCTGGGCCACCTCCAGGATGGCATAATCAAATTCCCGGCGGGCCACAAAGTCCACCTGGGGGCCGGCAACCAGGGATTCCTGGGGGAGAACGCTCACCTGGGGACCCACCAAACCCGCAATCAATCCGGGATTTTCTTCCTTCAGGCGGGTGACGGTGGCCAGATCGTGCTGAAAAGAAGGGTTGGTGGTAAAGAGCACTGCCAGGTCGAAATCCTTGGCCAGGGCCGCCACCTGGGAAATCGTCATATTCTCCGGGGGCGCGTCCACCACCCGGGACTCGGGAATGAGCCCCGCGGGGTAGCAGAGCCAGGTGGGATACCAGAAGGAGGTCACCTCCCGGGTGGCCTGGTAGCGGGAACCCGCGCCGCCGTCAAAGTCTTGAAAAGAAGGAGGGTTAAGCAACAGGGTGCGTTTCATCAATTACCTCTTAAAATGCCGCAAACTTAACAATAGGCGGATATTATCCAAGACGCCGGGGTTTGTCCAGGGAAATGCCAGAATCAGAGATAACCCGGTCAGTTCTGAAAAAAAAGTTGCTTCTTTCTGGTCCTAAAGTTTGATTATACCCAAAATTGGCGGAAGGAACTTTCATCCAGGGTATAAAATAATTATCATTTGAGAAAAGCTATTTTGCGAATCACCAAAAACGAGAACCCATGCCCAAAGACATAACCGAAATCACCCTCACCCTGGACGGTCTGCACTGCGCCGCGTGCGTGGCCCGGGCGGAAAGGGCCCTGGCCGGGGTCCCCGGAGTGGAGCAGGCCCTGGTTAATCTGGCCACCCGTCAGGCCCGGGTCAGATACGACGCCGGACAAGCCGACATTAATAATCTCCAGACCGCGGTGCAGGAAGCCGGATACGCCGTCACCGGCTGGGCCCTGGAAGCCCCCCCGCCCCCTCCTCCGGAAATTGAGGCACAAAGCCTCAAGCGCCGCTTTCTCCTGGCTTTAGTCTTGAGCCTGCCCGTCTTCCTGGGGGCCATGGCGCCGCCCCTGCCGGGATGGCTGGGCTTAACGCCGTCACAGCTTGCTTATTTGCTCCTGCTGTTCACCACCCCGGTGCTGTTCTATTCCGGCGGCCCTTTTTTCCGGGGCGCCCTGATTTCTGCCCGCCATGGGGCGGCCAATATGGACACCCTGGTGGCCTTAGGCACCAGCGCCGCCTATTTTTACTCCGCCTGGGTGACCATCTGGCCCCAAAGCGTGGCGGCGCCGGGGACCACCCCGGACCTTTATTTCGACACCACGGCTATGATCATCACCTTTATCCTGTTAGGCCGCTGGCTGGAAGCCCGGACCCGGGGCCGGGCCTCCCAGGCCATCCGCCGCCTCTTTGACCTGGCCCCGCCCGCGGCACGGGTGCGCCGGGAGGGCCGGGAAGTAGAGGTGCCCCTGGAAGAGGTCCTGGTGGACGACCTGGTGGTGGTGCGCCCGGGGGAAAAGATACCGGTGGATGGAGTGGTGGTGGAAGGCGCCTCCAGTGTGGACGAATCCATGCTCACCGGCGAGAGCCTGCCGGTGGCCAAGGAAGTGGGCGGGGAAGTCTGGGGGGCTACTATCAATCAGCGGGGATTTCTGGTTTTTAAGGCCACCCGGGTGGGCCGGGACATGGTGCTCTCCCAGATCATCCGCCTGGTGGAAGAAGCCCAGACCAGCAAGGCCCCCATCCAACGCCTGGCGGACCGGGTGGCGGGGATCTTCGTGCCCGTGGTCATGGGCCTGGCCGCGCTCACCTTCCTGGGCTGGCTGATCTGGGGTCCGGCTCCGGCCCTGACTCCGGCCATCGTCAGCATGGTGGCGGTCCTCATCATCGCCTGCCCCTGCGCCATGGGCCTGGCCACCCCCACCGCGGTGATGGTGGGCTCCGGCCGGGGCGCGGAAATGGGAATTCTGCTGCGGGGCGGCGAACCCCTGGAGCGGGCCTACCGCCTGACCGCGGTGGTCTTTGACAAGACCGGCACCTTGACCCAGGGCCGTCCCCAGGTCACCGACATTCTGGCCTGGGAAGGCTGGCCGGAGGATCAAGTCTTGGCCTGGGCCGCGGCCGTGGAAGAAAAATCCGAGCACCCCCTGGCCGAGGCCGTGACCCACGCGGCCGTACACCGTCAACTAAAACTGCCGCCCTTGTCCGAGTTTGAGGCCGTTCCGGGCATGGGCGTCAAGGCCCGGATCAACGGCGCAGAGGTCCTTCTGGGCAACCTCGCTTTCTTGTGCCGGGAAAAGATTCCCCACCAGGACCTGGACCCTCACCAGGAGCGCCTGGCCCGGGAAGGGAAAACCACCATCTACCTGGTGGCCGGTGGCAAACCCGTAGGGGTGCTGGCCGCCGCGGACACCCTGAAACCTGGAGCCGCGGCCGCGGTGGCCGCCATCCAGGCCATGGGTTTGAAAGTCGTTCTCTTAAGCGGCGATAACCGCCTGGCGGTGGAGGCCGTGGGCAAAAGCGTGGGCATCTCCGAGGTGCTGGCGGAAGTCCTCCCCGGGGACAAGGCCCGGAAAGTGGCGGAACTCCAGGAAGCCGGGGGGATCGTGGCCATGGTGGGTGACGGCATCAACGACGCCCCGGCCCTGGCCCAGGCCGACGTAGGCATCGCCCTGGGCACCGGCGCGGACGTGGCCGCGGAAGCTGCGGACCTGACCCTGATCCGGGACGATTTAAACCTCATTCCCCAGGCCATCCTGCTTTCCCGGAAGATGATGCGCATCATCCGCCAGAACCTCTTCTGGGCCTTTTGCTACAACGTGGTGGCCATCCCCGGGGCCTCCCTGGGCCTGCTCAACCCGGCCATCGCCGCCCTCGCCATGGCCCTGAGTTCGGTGAGCGTGGTGACTAATAGCTTGCGGTTGAGGCGATTCGGCAGGAAAGAGCAGCAGGCTTGAGTAAGAATATTGCATAAGGTCCCTGAATCTATTAAGATTCTTTCAGGTGGAAAATTTCATGGATAAAATTGAGAAAATAGGGCGTGAGATAAAGGGGCTCTCCTCTTCTGAACTTGCGGCGTTTCGCAAATGGTTCCACAACTTCGATGCCGAGGCCTGGGACCGTCAGATCGAAGAGGAGCTCGAGGCCGGAAAATTTGATGCCTTGGCAGATCAAGCCCTTAGAGAATTTGCCGCCGGCAAAACCCGGGAAATGTGAAGCACTTTACTTCCCCTGCCTTCTGGGTCTGCTATAAATCCTTGCCCAAGCCTGTGCAGCGACTTGCCGATAAAACCTTTTCTCTCCTGAAAAAAGACCCATTTCATCCCTCCCTGCATTTTAAAAGAGTGGGCCGGTATCGCGCCGTGCGCGTTGGCCTTTTTTATCGGGCCCTAGGCGTCAATATTGCCGAAGGAATTCTCTGGTTTTGGATCGGCAGCCACTCAGACTATGACAAGCTTGTTGGCTAACTTCCAGGCGGGCAAGATGACGATAGTTTTTAACCGACCAGGTTTACCACACTGTAATAGTTGTCCTCAGATATACTCTGCTCACAAATTGCAGCCCAATTTAGCGATAAAACTCCTTGCTTGTGATAGAAACCTTCCTTATTTTGGCTAAAGGAATTATTAGTCCTAAAACTTAAGACTTCCTGGAGGGACAACATGCAAAAAAAGCTGGTTCCCATGGTTTTGGCGTGTCTGTTGGCCTTATGCCTGACGGCCGAGGCCCAGTACCGGAAGCCCCCCACCACTTCGGGAGGCTCGGGGTTCGCCCTCCTCAACCTGGATAACACCGTGGCGGTGCACGGCTACGACCCCACGGCCTATTTCACTAAGAAGCGCGCCGTCAAGGGCAGAAAGTGGATTAACGAACGGGTGGGCGGGGCCACCTATTATTTCCGCACCCGGTCCAGCCGCTACGAGTTTTTGAGCAACGCCCCCAAATACCAGCCCCAGTTCGGCGGTTATTGCGCCACTTCCATGGCCCGGGGACGGCTGGAGGACATCGATCCCGACTCCTTCGCCGTTTATAACAACAAACTCTACCTCTTCAAGGACCCGGCGGCCCAGGCTGTTTTTTGGCAAAACCCGGAGCGCATCATCCAAGAAGCCACCGCCCATTACTTTGAGCTGGCCAGGCAAAAGCGGGAACGCTGGTAAGGAGAGGCGCGGCTTCAGATAGCGTGGGGGCGCAGCCGCAGGGCGCCTCCATCCGGGGCGGACACCTGGGTCCGCCCTTAACAGTACATCGCCGTTGGGGCGCGCCTTGGTATCAGGGCCGGAGTCCTTAACCTCTCGCCTGCCTTCAACTGAATGCACAAAACCGCCTCTCCCCGCGCCTGAACTCTGCTGAAATACAGACAAATTTAGACATAATAAGGAATGCTTGCAGTTTTGTGAGCAAAGCAATAGAGTGGCAAGAGAATGTTACCATAACCGGAAGGAGGGACCATGAATAAAAAGTTTTTGGTCGCATTGGGGGTGATGGTAGCAATCATCATTTTCTTGGTTTTCTACCTATTTAATTCAGGAGACCACCCGCCTGTAAGTCCAAAGCCACCCAAGAAACCAGCGGAAAAAACCCAGGCCCCCCCGGAGCCCAAGGACAAGCCCGGGCCTAAGACCGCGGCCGCTCCTAAAACCGCGCCTGCTCCTACTCCTGCGCCCACGCCCCCAACCGCGCCGGCTGCCAAAGCGCCACCCCCGCCTCCTCCCACTCCCCCGGCTGCTCCTCCGGACAAACCGGTAACCAAACCCGGGGCCCCGGAACCGGGACCTCCCAAAACCGAGCTGCAACCCCTGCAACCAAAGGAAGAACATGGACTTTTGGTGGGACGTTACCGCAGCTACAGCAGCGCCGGCAAGAAGATGGAACAATTAAAAAAGAAGGGGTTACCCGCCTTTATCCGCCGGGATAAAGGCAGATATCAGGTCTGGGTGGGTCCCTTCGCCACCAGCCAGGAGGCCCGGAAGGCAGCCAAGATCATCAAAGGCAAAAAAAGACGGGCACCGAAGATTCAGAAAATCACCATCCCGGTTCCCAAATAATACCGTTTTCGGTTTTCAGTTTTCGGTTTTCAGTTTTCGGTTATCGGTAGAAAGATATCAAATTATCAATAAGTTATAAGTTAATTTTGTTGCAGCAGAAACCGAACTTGGTATAACTCGCGGGTCGCGGCGGGGCTGAAGCCCGGCGCCACGGCCCCCTCATTTTCCTAAATCCAGCAAAGAAAGGGCGACCCCGGGGGTCGCCCTTTTGGTGCAGATCGTCATGCGGTTTAGCAAGGCAGGCCGGGGCTTTGGAGCTCCGGCCCTCCCTCCAAGCGTCTACCTCTCTCCCTCCACCAATAATTTATACAGATTCAGATAGGCGGAGGCGGACCTTTCCCAGGAAAAGTCCTGGGACATGGCGTTTTCTATGAGGCCCCGCCATTGTTTCTGATTCTTGAAGGCCTTGAGAGCCGCCTGGAGGGCCTTGGCGAAGGCTTCGGGAGTGTAGTCGCTGAACAGAAACCCGGTGCCGGTGCCCGTGGCCGGGTCCGCCTGCTCCACGGTGTCGGCCAGGCCGCCGGTGGCCCTGACCACGGGGATAGTGCCGTACTTCAAGGAATACATCTGATTCAGGCCGCAGGGCTCATACCGGGAAGGCATAAGGAACATATCCGCGCCGGCCTCGATAAGATGGGCCAGGGCGTTATCGAAGGCGATCTTTACTCCCAGTTTGCCGGGGTATTTGGGGGCCTCCTGGGCCAGCCAGCGGTGGTACTTTTCCTCCCCGGTGCCCAGGATGACCACCATCAGGTCCTGGGTCAGGAGTTCCGGCAGCACCGCGGCCAGCAGGTCGAAACCCTTTTGGTCCGCCAGGCGGGAGATCATGGCCAGGATGGGGGCCTTGGCGAGTTTCGGGTCCAGGTTATAGGCCTCCATCAAGGCCGCCTTGTTCTTGGCCTTGCCCGCGAGTTTGGACTTGCTGAAAGTGGCCGGGATCAAGGTGTCGTTTTCCGGGCTCCAGTCCTGATAATCCACCCCGTTCAAAATCCCGTGGAGGTCCGCGGCCCGGGACTGAAGCACCCCCTCCATGCCGTAGCCGTACTCCGGCGTCTGAATCTCTTTGCTGTAGCCCACGCTGACGGTGGTGATGGCATCGCTGCAGACGATGCCCCCTTTGAGCAGGTTGATCTGATCGTAATATTCCAGGCCGTCAATGCTGAACAGAGACCAATCCAATCCCAGGAGGGGAAATTTTCCCTTGGGGAAGAGCCCCTGGTAAGCCAGGTTGTGGATGGTAAGTACGGTTTTGGCCCGGTTGAGAATCTCCGCCCCCTGCCAGCGGTGCCGCAGATAGACCGGCACCAGCGAGGCTTGCCAGTCATGGCAATGGATCACGTCGGGCTGGAACCCCAGGTTCTGGCAAACCGGCAGCACCGTGGAGCAAAAAAAGGAAAAACGCTCCAGGTTGTCGAAATAATCACCCTTGGGGGTGCCGTAAAGCTGGGAACGCTCAAAAAACTCATCCCGCTCCACGAAATAAAAGGGGGCATCTCCGGACGCCGGGGTCAGCACATCAAAGGTGAGGCCGGTGGCGCCCAAACGCCCTTCCAGGTTTTCGGCCACCGTGGTCATGGGGGCTTTGCCTTGTTTAATCACGCCGTAATAAGGCAGGAGGACCTTGACCTCGGCGCCCACTTCTTTCAGGGCATAAGGCAAGGTGCCGACGATGTCGGCCAACCCCCCGGTCTTGGCAAAAGGCACCGCTTCCGAGGCCACAAACAAAACCCGCAACTTCCGCGCCATAGCCCCTCCTTAATAAAGTTGTCCGTGGTCAGTGATCAGTTGTCAGTGATACAGAAAACAGAAAAACTGGCCCCTGGCCACTGACCACTGGTCACTAATATTTATACACAAAGTCGATATCGGCGGCGACAAAGCCCTTTTCTCCCTCGGTCAAGGTAAATTCAAAGATAAAGTCCCGGCTGGGGAGGTAGTCCGGGTTGACCCCCGCAGGCAGGTCTTTTTCCATGAAAAACACCGAGGTATAGGGGGATTCCTCCAGGCGGGTATCGGTCACCCAGACCTTGCCGAAGCCGTGCATGAAGCGGAAGAATCCATAGGAACGGTCCACGAAGTACTTGGTGCACACCCCCCGGACCCGGCTACCCGACTCGCCCCAGGGGGGAGCCCCGGCAAAGGGAGGCGTGGTGGGCAATAGTCCCGGAATGAGGTAACCGGGGATGAACAGATCCACTTCCCGGCGCAGCCGGGTGGAGACGTTGGCAAAGGCCACCAGTTCCACCCGGGCGCCCTTGTTCTGGACCATGCTCACCACACTGCAGAAATCGCCGTCACCCGTAAACAGATAGACCAGGTCCAGACGGTCCGACTGGGAGATGATATCCAGGCCCATCTCCATATCCAGGTTGGCCTTGCCGTAAGTGCGGCCCGAATCATCCGTGTACCACCTGATGGGCTTTTCTATGACCTTGAAGCCCAGGTCCCGGAGGGTGAGGATGAAGTTCAGGGTATTTTTATAGTTGGGGTCGGAATTAGCCCGTTCTTCATCGATGGCCACATAGGCGTTAAGGCGCATCACTTCTTCGCCGTCTTTGGCGGCGAAGCGGCGGATGACCTCGTAGCGCATACCGTAGCCGCCGCTGCGCATGATATTCATGGAATCCACATAGATTCCTACTCGGCGATGGTTCATAAGATTCTCAAAGCTCCTTTTCTGATACTAAATAATCAAAGTATTGCTCTAAAACGACAGGGAATCAGTTCTAACTACTTAATTTTCCTAATCTAAGCGCGACGACTCAAAAAACCGGCTCACTCCCGGTACCGGGGCGGAAAGGCGCGGCGTCGGTGAGCACCCGGCCCTCTTGTGCCAGCCGGGTCTGTAAATACCCGGGCAGATACGGCAGGCCCGCGGCGAATTCCGGCGCCAGCCAGCCCAAGGGAGGCAGGGCCTGAAGACGGTCCGCCATCAGGCCGGCGCCAGGCCAGGCAAAACCTTCACCCCCCACCAGATGAAAACCGTAGAGGTCCATAAAACTGGGGACATACGCGGCATAGGCCGCCACCCCGGGGAAGACGGCCCTGAGGGTGCAGTTTAAGTCCGGCAGCAGCCGGCACCAGGGTCCGGCAGACCCGGACTGTAGGGCCGCCAGGCCTCC
>ENA-OSEO01003845-OSEO01003845.1-sediment-metagenome-genome-assembly--contig:-NODE-3845-length-16735-cov-3.314023_pt1 | contig 16735 bp, 13 predicted proteins | sample MGYA00237883_ERZ534232 | MGnify/ENA metagenome assembly ERZ534232 | reverse complement strand
TGTAGGGACCGGTCCCCGACCGGTCCGTTTATGCGCCCGCAACACCGGGGGTGCCCGATCCCCACGGGGGGGGCGGTCCGTTCGGGGAACGGACCCTACAGGATGTCGGTTGCATAGGATTTTAGGAGAGGTCAGGATTTCTGAATTAATACTATTTCGAGAAAGTTAAAATAAATTGGGTTGCCGATGGGTATTGATCGCAGCGGGCCAAGTGGAGTAATGGAGTGGAGGACATAGATCAGGAGGAGAACATGAACACCCATCAGAGAATCGTTATCGTCATGATCGACGGATTCGACATCCGGTACCTCGAACAAACGAAAATGCCGACCCTGTCCCGGATGATGGGGGCGGGCTTCTTTAAAGAGGGCCGGGCGATCTTTCCCACCCTGACCAATGCCAACAACATCTCGATTGCCTGCGGGGCCTGGCCCGAAGACCACGGGGTCACCACCAACTGTTATTTCGACGAGCACTCAGGAGAGGCCAGGTTCCTTGAATCGGCCGATTTCCTCTGCGCCCCCACCCTGTTCAGCCGGGCCGCCGCGCAGGGCATACCATCGGCCCTGCTGACGTGCAAATTAAAGACCACCCAAATCCTGGGCGGCGGCACCGACATTGCGATCGCGGCAGAGGCTCCTGCCGCAGATACCGTCGCGCGTTACGGCGCGCCCCCGCCCATGTACAGCTGCGAAATCAATTACTGGCTCTTTGAGGTCGCCGTCGATCTGCTTACCCGCCGGCCCGATATCGGCCTGGTCTACCTGCACACCACGGACTATCCCATGCACATGTGGGCGCCTGAGCATGAAGCCTCCCAGTCCCATCTGAAAGCAATCGATGCGCTGATGGGAGCGGTGCTGGCAGCAGCCCCCGAGGCGGCGTTTCTTGTCACCGCAGACCACGGGATGAACCCCAAAACCCGGTGCTGGGACCTGCGGAAGGCCTGTGCGGCCCGGGGCCTTGCACTCAAGTTTGCCGTATCCCCGGTGGCCGACCGATTGGTCAAGCACCACCGCGGATTCGGCGGGGTCTCCTATGTCTACCTGCAAAGACCGGAGGATGCGGATCGTGCCGCAGACCTCATCGGAGGGCTGGACGGTGTGAAGGCGGTTCTCACCCGCACGGCGGCAGCAAAAAGATTCCGGCTGATGGCGGAACGGATCGGCGATCTGGTGGTGATTCCGGACCGGGATACGGTTTTCGGCGACCTTGAAGCCGAATGTGAAAGACTCGATCCGGACGCCTACCGGAGCCATGGTTCCCTTTACGAGCAGCGGATCCCCTTGATCGCGTATAATGCCGATGGGATGCTCCCCCCGAAAGAGGACATCCTGTACAACCTGGATCTGACCTCCAGGCTGTTTCGGTGAAATGCGAATAGCCCCCCTGTCAATTTGACACCGGCATTACACTTTTTCATACGCTTTTATCAAATTTTCGGCCTTTTCCGCAATGTCGCGCAGGCTGTTTCTGCCGCACATGCCGGGCATCGATGACGGCAGCTTTCCCGGTTAAATTTTTTATTCTTCCATATCAAAACCTTATCTGATGTTTGAGCCGGAAGATGCGCAAAAAGATGGATCCCGTCGCGGGGAGTCTATCTGTGGCATATTAATTGCTAAAATACGGATACGGCACCCGTGGTTAAACTTCTGATTGCAGCACAATGTGACGAGGACACCATGATCGAGTCCAAATACCTGAAAGACAACATCCAAAATATCCAAAAGCTGATGGCCATTCCCCCGTTGAAGAAGTTTCAAACCGAAAGTCTGTCCCAGGTGGTCCGGCTCAGCAAAATCAGGGAGTATGAAACCGGAGAGCCGATCATCGAAGAGGGGGAAAGGGATCAGTGGATCTATTTTTTGCTCTCGGGAAAGGTGCGCGTGACCAAACAGGGGGTACCGGTTGCCGTCATCGACCAGGAAGGCGCCCTGTTTGGTGAGATGAGCGTGCTGGACGGGCTGGCCCGCTCGGCAACGGTCCGGGCCGAATCCAAAACCGTCTGCCTGGCGGTGAATACCGCCGCCACCGATCGACTTCCTTCGGACGATGAGCGGGCAAACCTGTTGCTGGTGTTCTACCGGGTGTTTACAGAATCCACCTCCATCCGGCTCCGATGCACAACGGACCAACTTATCAGAGCGAGACGAAAAATCAAAAGCCTCATGGACCAAGCCCAAGCGAGCGTTTCATAAACGGTGGGAGCAATCTTCGGCCAACCGGTTCGACCAAACCCCAGCGCGCCGTCCTTATGATTTTCTTGACAACCCGGCGGGAGTCGCCTACCGTTAGGCATCGATTTTTCAACGAATTGCGGATGCACTCGGTATGGAAAGAGCCGATTCGGTAATAACATTCGCAGGATATATAGGAGACGGACATTCAGGAGGTGATCCATGAACAAGGCATTGAAATGGTTTATCATCCTCGGCGGGGGGCTGGTGCTTCTGGTCATTGCCGTGCTGATCGCGATTCCCTTTTTTGTGGACATCAACCAGTACAAGCCCGAGATCGAAAAGCGGGTCGCCGCGGCAACCGGCCGGTCTTTCAGCATCGGCAGCGATCTTGACCTCTCGCTGTTTCCGTTTGCCGGAATCCAATTTTCCGACCTCCGACTCGGCAGCCCAACCCCCTTTGCCGAAAAGGAATTTGCCACCATCGACGGTTTTGAAGTCCGGGTCAAACTGATGCCGTTGCTGTCAAAGGAAATCGAGGTCAAGCGCTTTGTCATGAAACGGCCCCGCATCGTGCTGGTCAAAAACAAAAACGGTGCGGTCAACTGGGATTTTTCTGCAGGACACGAGAAGAAAGCGGCGCATCGGGATAAAAAGGAGCCCTCAAAGGGCAAAACAGAGGCACTTCCCATCAAGCGGCTCAACGTCCAGGAGTTTTCCATCACCGACGGTTCGCTGGCGTATATCGATCATGCGGGCGGGACGCGAAAAGAAATCAAGGGCTTTAACCTGGAACTGACCGATGTGTCGCTGGATAAACCGGTTCAAGTAAAACTATCGGCAACCCTTGATGAAAAACCGTTGAGCCTGGAGGGCAAAATCGGCCCCATCGGCAGGGAACCGGGAAAAGGAACCGTTTCGATGGACCTCGCCGTAAGGGCGCTCAAAGAACTTGCGGTCACGGCAAAGGGCAGCGTCAAAGACCCGGCTGTCCGGCCGGCATATGATCTTAAGATCACTATTTCGGATTTCTCCCCCCGCAAACTGGTCGCTGCAATGGGCGGGGAATTTCCGGTCGCCACCCCGGACCCCAAGGCTCTCGATCGGGCTTCGCTGGCTTTTGGCGTCACCGGCGACCTGAGCCATGTCGCGCTCACGGACGGCACCCTGGTGCTGGACGATTCCAAACTGGCCTTTTCTGCCAAAGCAAAGGATTTTTTGAAACCCGATGTCGCCTTTAATCTGAACCTGGATGCAATCGATCTGGATCGCTACCTGCCGAAACCGGCTGAAAAGACCGATAAAACCGGAGCGCCCCCCCCAGCGGCCGCAAAAACGAAACCCGATTACCGCCCCCTGCGGCGGCTGGTTCTCGACGGCGCCCTGCGGATCGGGCAGCTCAAGGTGAACAATGCAAAGCTCCAGGATGTCGAGCTGAAGGTTGCAGGCAAAAACGGTATCTTTAACCTCCAGCCGCTGGCGCTCAAACTCTACCAGGGAGAGGTAACCCTCAGCGGGGTTTTGAACGTGCAAAAGGATGCGCCGGCAACCCGCTTGGAGCTTCTTGCAAAGACCATCCAGGCCGGCCCCCTGCTCAAAGACCTCATCCAGAAAGACATTCTGCAGGGTGCTGCCTTTGCAACGGCCGCCCTCCAGTTTACCGGGGACGATCCCCAAGCCGTAAAGAAAACCTTAAACGGCAAGGGGGAGCTTCGCTTTGAAGACGGGGCCATCGTCGGGGTGGATATTCCGGGGATGGTCCGGAATGTGCAGGCCGCCTTCGGGGCCGCCGAAGCCACGGGTGGGCAGCGACCCAAGACCGACTTTTCCGAACTGAACGTTCCCTTTACCCTCAAAGACGGGCTTTTCCATACGGCCGAATCCAGCTTGAAATCACCGCTTATCCGACTGCTGGCCGCAGGCAAGGCGGATCTGGTCAACGAAACGCTCGATTTTAGGGTTGAGCCCAAGGTGGTGGGGACCATCAAGGGCCAGGGAGACACCGAACAGCGTTCGGGGGTGATGGTGCCGGTGCTTGTCTCGGGAACCTTTGCAGCGCCCAAGTTCCGACCCGACCTGAAGGGCATTGCCGAGGGGCAGCTCAAGGAAAAGGTGCTGCAATCCGAAGAGGCGAAAAAAATTCTCGAAAAGCCGGAAGTCAAAAAGTTTGAGGAGCCGGCCAGCGGGATGTTGAAAGGCATCATGGGGCAATAGCGATGGGGGCATACCTGTTGTTTCGAAAATGGAGCGCCGGTCTCGGGGTGTTCCTGGTGCTGGGGTGCGTGTGCCTGCAGCCGACCCGGGAACCGCTGCGGGTGAGCCTTGCGAGCATTGGGGTCAAGGACACCAAATCCCTTGAAACCGAATTTCAGGCCGAACTTCGGGTGATGAACCCAAACGAAACCGCCGTCGAGATTCGTGCCGTCGACTGCGAGCTCGAAATCAACGGCAAACCCTTTGCCGCAGGCGTTGCAGGGGTCCAATCGACCATTCCCGCATACGGTTCCAAACGGGTCCCCGTTGTGCTCTATTCATCGGTTCTCGACACGGTCAATCGCGTCATCGGCATGATCCGCAGCGTTCAGACCACCCAAAAACTGGAAAACCTCGACTACGAGCTGAAAGGTAAACTTCGGATAGGCTCGGGCGCCGGCTCCGCATCGAGCGCATTCAGTACCAAGGGGGTTTTAAACCTCGAAGAACTCGGCACGATGAACCCCAGGCCCTGAACAGGGGTTTTGTTTGCGCTACCGGTTCAGCGTGAATTTTTTTCCATAGCCGGCCGTCCGATTTTCGATTTCAAGCTCGATCGCTCCCCCGCGGTCATAGAGATAGGTCTCAACGATGTCTTGCCCGGACAGATCCGGCCGCTTTTCCACTTTGAGCCCGGACAGCTTTTTCCGGTCTTTCAACTCCGGATCATAGGGGAAAACCACCTCTTGCCAGGGGGTGATATCCCCCTGGGGTTCGCCGCCGGGGCCCAGGCCGCTGCATTCCAGGTATCGCAGACGCCCGATGTTATGGGCGGGCCGATACCGGCGGACGATCCTGTGGCGGCCGGCCTCCGGATCCACGGGGATGTTTTTTTCAAATATCAGGTCGAAAATCTTGTCCCGGCCGTCGTGCTGCTCCCGCCAGACCCCGAAATTGCGGGCGATCGACTCCTCCAGGCGTATCCGGGCACGGGGGTCTGCCGCAATGGCCAGCCCGATTGCCGTGGCCCCGTACGGGATGGGAGAAACCCTGACTTTTCGACCATAGACCTCCCGCAGCGCGCGGGAAACCGGCGGGAAGGCCACCGATCCGCCCACCAGATAGACCGAGGCGACACCGGGATGAGTTGCCGGGTCGATTCCCATGCGCCGAAGCGGATCGATCGCCTGGTCGAGAACCTCGAGGCTCTGCCGAATCAGCGGTTCACACGCCGCATAGATGTCTTGGGTTTCAACAATTGCGGTCACATCCCGGCCCATTACCGGTTCGAGATCCACGATGATTTTTTGGGTGTTGGGCCGGATGCTCTCCTTGCGCTCCCGGCATTCTTCCAAGAGCCATGCGGCTTGATTTCCGGTGAAGCTGGGGGCGGACGGCCCCAGCTTTTTTACAACCAGATCGCCGATGATCCCATCGATATCTTCTCCCCCCAGCCGACCGGCTCCCTGATGGCTGATCACCGCGTAGTTCTGTTCGGACAGGCCCACCACGGATGTGTCGAAGGTCCCCCCGCCGAAATCATAAATCACGACATAGGCTTTCGGGCTTTTGGCTCCCAGATTTCTCAGATACCGCTGCGAAAATTCGACGGCTCCGGCAGAGGGTTCGTTCATCAGCCCCGCCACGTTGAAGCCGGCCGCCTTGAAGGCTTCAAGGGTCATAAACCGTTGATTGCTGTTTGCATTGGCGGGGATGCCCACGATGGCTTCAAGCGGTTTTCTTCCGCCGCTCAGGGAGAGGTGGCTTCCATGGACCAGCGATCGCTTGAGATGGACCAGAAAGCCGACGATCAGTTCGAAGAAAGGAAGCTGAAATCCCTCTGTCGCCTCGAAGATGTCATCGGGTTTATACTGCGCCATCAGGCGTTTGATGGATCGAATGCGGGGAACGTTGGGATCCAAACGCCATTTGGCCGCCTCCCAGCCGAAACAAAGCTTCCCGTCTTTGACCGCAGCCAGCGTCGGGATGTAATCGCGAACATCGCCGTGATCATCAAATGTGCAGATGGGGTAGTTTCCATCTTCCACGGCGGCGACCACGGTCCGGGTGGTGCCGAAATCGATTCCCAGTCTCATCGTTTGATCTTTCCTTTTCGATGTGATCCCAATCAAAGGCATTATGCACCGATGATCCGTAAAGATCAATCCGACCGGGGAAAACCCTTTCCATGGTTAGATAAAGCGCCGCATCAGCGCATCGATGGCCGCATCGACGGTTTCAGGGGTAATTCCCGTCTCCCGGCAGACCTTTTCCACCCTTGCCAGCCGGTGCGGGCTTTCCATATCCTCCAGCCGGTTGAAGATCCCCGTCCGCCTGCCCACCTGGTAGAGGCACTGGCGCCGGGGGTCCAGCGCCAGGAATCGACGGAGCGGATCGAGCATCCGGTCTTTGTCCGCCGGCAGCCTTCCGTCCACTTCCTGAAAGAGGTTTAAGATGTGGTCGCTCTGGACATAACTGGTGATGCCGCTTAGAGACTCGATAAAATCGATGATCTCTTCGACGGTCATCCGGTCCGTGCACTTTTCAAAACGCCCGGTTTGAAATGCTTCAAACAGCGGAACCCCGCTGGGGATGGCAAGGGTCCGGAGCCGGATAAAATCCGGATTGATCCGATTCAATGCGTCGGCGGTCTCTTCGGCGTGGGCTTTTGAAAGGTCCCGCCCGCCGAGCCCCGGCATGACATATTCTGAAAGTTCCATGCCGGCCCGCTTCACCTTGCACCCGGCTGTGATATGGATTTCTTTTGTCACGCCCTTCCTGACCCGCTTGAGAACCGCATCGGATCCCGATTCGAGACCGATGTGGATTCGGTTCAGCCCGGATTCGGCGACGGCGGCAAGGTCGCGATCCGATATCCGCGCGATGGTGTGCGACCGTGCGTAGGAGGTAATCCGCTTTACCCATGGAAATCGGGACTTCAGATAGCTCAGGATGTCGATCATATCCACGGGCTTGATGATCAGGCTGTTGGCATCCTGGATGAAGATGGAAGACATGCCCCCGGCATACCAGTGCAGGGCGGCCTGGAAAGCCTGGGGATCGATCCTCCGGCCGGTTTCGAACCGTTTTCGAAGCTCCAGACGGTTGAGCCCCCCCTGGCCATCCGACGCGTGCCTGAATTCGGAGATGTACTCCAGGACCGCATCGATGTCCCGTTTGACGTGTTCAACCGGGCGGATGGAAAATTTGGCCCCCTTGTAGACCGGGCAAAAGGTGCAGTGATTCCACGGGCAGTTTCGGGTCACCCGGATCAGCAGGCTGTGGGCTTCGCTGGGGGGCCGTATGGGCCCCTGTTCGAACCCCTGGTATTCGGGCGCGGATTTTCGTGTCTCCATCATATTAACACCGGTGTGCCTCGTTTTTGTTAAGAATAACCACAGGGCTTTTGAAAATCAAGGCAACGGCCGACTGCATAGGGATCGGCGTTTGGCCTGACCACCCGCCGGGGGCTTGAAAAATTGCGGTGGATCAGGTTAGGTTAGGCCGGTCTGGGCAATTCTGATGACCGTACGAGGATTGGGGAATCGTGAAAAAGCTGCTCTGGATACTGCCGGTGCTCGGGGTGACTGCGGTTTCCGCAACGGTTTACCTGTATGCGGAGCTGATGCGGTACGCACAATCTCCCGCGAGCGCAAGTGCCGTCGAACGTCTGATCGTTGTGCCGCCGGGAAGTGCCTTCAGAACCATTGCGGTACGGCTCGAAGATGAAGGGGTGTTGAAACGGCCCACCCAATTTCGGCTGTATGCCCGGATCAGGGGGTATGATAAACAGATTCGGGCCGGTGAATACCAGCTTTCCGCGGGCATGTCCCCCCACCAGATCCTTCAGGTGCTGATGAGCGGAAAGATTTACCTGCACAAGGTCACCGTGCCTGAGGGATACACCCTGGTCCAGATCGCCGGATTGCTCTCCGAAAAAGGGCTCGCTGATCGCGACGCGTTCTTGTCGGCCGCGGCTGATCCTGATGCCCCCGGGTTCTACGGCATCGCCTCGGACGGTCTGGAGGGCTATCTCTTTCCGGACACCTACCATTTCCCCAGAGAGATCCCCCCGGAAAAGATCATCGCCGCCATGGTCGACCGTTTCCGGCAGCAGTTCCGGCCCGAATGGAAGATGCGGGCCGAGGCGCTTGGATTTTCCGTCCACCAGATCGTCACGCTGGCTTCCATGATCGAAAAAGAGGCGGGGATACCGTCCGAACGGGCCGTCATATCCTCTGTTTTTCACAACCGACTGGCAAAGGGCATGCGGCTTGAAAGCGACCCCACCGTAATCTATGGGATCAAGGATTTCGACGGCAACCTGACCCGCCTTCACCTGACCCGACCGTCTCTTTACAACACCTACCGGATCCGGGGGCTGCCCCCCGGACCCATTGCAAACCCGGGGGCGGCCGCCATCGAAGCCGCCCTGTATCCGGCCGAAACACCCTATCTGTACTTTGTGGCCAGGCAGGACCGAACCCACCATTTTTCCGCTTCCATCGACGAGCACAACAGAGCGGTGCGCAAATACCAACTGGGCAAGTAGGGTGTGGACCCGGGGATGAGATTTTCAAATTCAAACCGGTACGCCGACTCCTCTGTTCGTAATTGTTCATCGTAATCGACATGCCGGCGAAGAATCGCTTGCCCTGCCCCGGGACGAATGGTAAAAAAAACGACGCCCCACGGAAGGGGAACAGTCCGCCCCTGTTCACCGGCGCAATCGATGGATGGATCGACCTTACGCATTGAGGAATTTCAGAATGCATGCAACCGAGTTGTCAGAAGAACAACTTTCCGGCCAGCGATTGATGATCGGTTTCGATGGGACCGAGATCGACGCCGATCTGCGATTTTTGATCGACACCCTGAAGATCGGCGGCATCATCCTTTTTTCAAGAAACATTGAGAGTTCCGAGCAAATCCGTCGCCTCACCCAATCGGTCCAGGACCACGCCGGCGCCTGCGGTCTGCCGCCCCTGTTCATCTCGATCGATCAGGAAGGGGGGCAGGTGGCCCGTCTCAAACCGCCCTTTACGCAATTTCCAGGCAACCCGAGGATGACCGGGGATGCGGATGCCGCAAGATTCGCGGAGGTTACCGCATCGGAACTTTCCGGCATCGGCATCAACATGAACATGGCCCCGGTGCTGGACGTCGCACCGGAGGGCTTTCAAAGCGTTATGGCCGGCAGGGTCTTCGGTCATGATCCCCAGTGGGTAGCCCGTCTGGGGGGTGTGGTCATCCAAGGCCTGCAGCGGCGCAATGTTATGGCGGTGGCCAAGCATTTTCCGGGCATTGGACGAACCCGGCTCGATTCGCATATGGATTTGCCGGATCTGGACATCGATCCGGGGGTGCTCATGGACACGGATCTGGTGCCGTTCCGTGCCGCTGTTGCCCGGGGGGTATCCGGGATCATGCTTTCCCATATCCGGTATCCCAAAATCGATCCCCGGTGGCCGGCGAGCCTCTCCCGCGCCATTGCCAAAGATCTGCTCCGGGGCCATGTGGGGTACACGGGGGTGGTGATCACCGACGATCTGGACATGGGGGCCATCGAAAAGCACTACGACATCCGGGCCGCCATCGGACAGATCCTGTGGGCGGACATCGATATCGCGCTGATCTGCCATCGGAGCCCGAAAATCGAAACGGCGTGCGAGGAGATCCGCAGGCGGCTGCGGGACTCCACGGAACTTCGAGAAAAGGGGCTGAATTCCGCCCGGCGGATACTGTCGCTCAAAGAGCGATTCATCACGCAAAGCGCAGAGGGCAGCGGCCGGAGGGCATAGCGCAGAGGGCAGAAGCCGGTTGAAGGTCAGGAAAGGGGGGTGCGCGAGTAAACGTCTTCGGACAGGCCCGAGGTTTTCCCAGCCCGCAAATGGTGGTAACCGTGCGCGGCGATCATGGCCGCATTATCCCCGCAGAAACGTAATGCCGGCAGATGGGGGGTCAATCCCCGTCGGGCCGCTGCTTCTTTGATCCGTGCCCTCAGTCGGCTGTTTGCCGCCACCCCGCCGGCGATCGCAATATGCCTGCAGCCGGTCTCAACAGCCGCATGGATGAGCTTATGGACGAGCACGTCCACGACGGCCTCCTGAAAGCCGGAAACGATATCGGCAATTTCCTCCCGAAAGGTTTCCGGATGGGTCTGGATGTACCGGTTGACCGCCGTTTTAATCCCGCTGAAGCTGAAGTCGAAGGCATCCCTTTCCAGATAGGCCCGGGGAAAGCGGATGCGCCCGGGATCTCCGGTTTTCGCAAGATCGTCGATGGCACGGCCCCCCGGGTACCCCAGGCCGAGCATCTTGGATACCTTGTCATAGGCTTCCCCGGCGGCATCATCCCGGGTCTGCCCCATCCGTGTCATGCGGGTATGGGAATCGACCCGATAGACGGCCGTATGTCCTCCCGATGCCAGCAGCGCCGCAAAGGGAAACGGGGGCGGATCCGGTTCAAGAAAAACCGCGTCGATGTGGCCCATCAGATGATCGACCCCCACCCAGGGGATCCCCAATCCGTATGCACAGGCCTTCACGAAAGAAAAACCGACCAGCAGGGCACCCACCAGGCCGGGTCCCCGGGTTACGGCCATGGCGTCGATCCCATCCAGCCGGATGCCTGCCGCCTCAAGTGCGGTACGGACAACGGGAACCATGGCCTCCATGTGTTTGCGCGAGGCCAGCTCCGGAACCACACCCCCGTAGGGTTGGTGGACGTCGATCTGGGAAGAAACCACCGAGGAGCGGCAGTGCACGCCGTCCTCAACCACAGCCGCGGCGGTTTCGTCGCAGGATGTTTCAACCCCCAGCACGATCATGAGCGTTACAGAATATCCAGGTGAATGGAAAACTGTTTCAAGAACAACCCGTTCTGCCGGCAGATAGCCTTCAACCGATCCATCTTTTCCGGGCTCCCCTCACGAAACGATACGAGCAGACCGTTTATCGGATACTTTCGCAGAAGCGCTTCGATGTCCTGAAAATCCCCGAGGATCGGATACCCTTGCAGCTTCTTTCCGGCCTTGAGCGGATCGTCATCGATGAAACCGACCGGTTTGACCTGCAGCAACCGATTGTTGAGGATCTCGCGCAACAGGATCGACCCCCCGCGGCCGGCGCCGTAAATCAGAACGCAATCGCCGGTCAGGGTTTTGCGTCGCATGGTTTCGAGAAAGAATCGAAACGAGCCCCGGGTGCCCAGAAGATACCCGGTGGAGAGCAGCCAGTCGATGAGGAAAATACCCTTTGAGAAATCCTGGAACCGGTAGATGTAGGTTACGGCCACGACAGAGAGCAGCGTCGCCAGCAAGGAGCCCTTGATGCACACCCAGACGTCCTCGGTGCTCATGAACCCCCAGATGCCCCGGTAGACCCCCACCATAAAAAAGGCGAGCAGCTTGCAGGCGATCACCGCGGGCAAGGATCGAAGAAAAACCTTGAAGTAAAACGGAAAAACCGACGCATCGAACCGCAGGCGGTAGGAGAGGTAATAGACAAAGCCGATCAGGAAAAAATCGAGCATCACCAGCATCAGTTGCCGTTTGTAGGTCAGCTCGATGAGGATCGGGGTATACGCCCGGTCCCTGAGCAAAGAGAACTCCTGTTCCGGATAGACCCGGAGTTGCGCCAGATAAATTCCCATGAGCAGGATGGAAATGGCCAGCGGGATGATGACCACCGGTGATGTCAACGTGTCGGTGGTGTTGACAAAAAGGGCCGACAGGCCGGATACGGCACTGATGCCGCAGAGGAACAGAACCGCCCCTTTCTCGCTGAACCCCATCAGAACGAGTCGATGGGAGGTGTGATCCATGCCCCCCATGGAGGCCTTGCGTCCGCTCAAGGTCCGGATCAGGGTCACCAGGGTGGTGTCGAAGATCGGCACCAGCAGCAGCAGCACCGGTACCGCCACCGACGAGAGGGTGGTTCCGGCGCCCGCCTGGGAATAGGAGAGGCTGAGCACCGCAAGGCAAAAACCGATCAGCAGGCTGCCGCTGTCTCCCATGAAAATGGAGGCCGGGTTGAAATTGTAAAACAGAAACCCGACCAGTGTCCCGCATAGGATCATTGAGACCACGGCCGCACCGGGCATCCGGTCCGACAGCACCAGCCAGGTGTAAACGGCGGAAACAGCGCCCACGCCGGCACACAGCCCGTCCATATTATCCAGCAGGTTGAAGGCATTGGTCAGTCCAACGATCCAGACGATGGTCAGGGTGGTATCCAGCGTCAGGGAGCTGAGCCAGTGCAGGCGGAAACCCAAAAACGCCACCAGCGAGGCCACCAATATCTGGCCCACCAGTTTTGAGTAGGGTCTGATGTTGCGGAAATCGTCCAGAAGCCCGAGCAGGAAAAACAGGGTAATACCGATCCACACCACGGCATCGACGGAGGGAAGCGGCGCGGTATGCGAGTTTCGCATAAAATGGGGGAGCAGGGAGGGAAAATCCGCCACGAGAAAAAGCGGAATCGCCGTTGCAATATATATGGCGATTCCGCCGGCAAGTGCCGTTGGTTTTTTATGCCAGCGGTCCGTGGTCGGCTGCGCGATCCATCCCTTGCGGCGCGCAATGCGACGGACAAGCGGGGTTGAAACCAGGCAGAGAATAAAAGAGAGTGCAAAAAACCAGTATGTGTTCATTATGGACTGCAAAAAAAATCAGAGGCGTGGCCCCTGTCCCGTTACTTCCTGCTTTTGGGCGCCCGCCGGGCGCCGCCGGTTTTGGCACCTCACCGCTTGCACGGCGGGTGCTGCGCATTTGTTTTGGATATCCACTCCAGCAGCTTTATGGCCCTGTCCCGCATCGTTCCGAAGACGGATTTTTTTTCCGGGACTTGGGTCGGGTTGTTTTTCATGATACTTTCTCTCGGCACCGAATTTGTCTGAAAATTAGACAAATTCGGTGGGAATGTCAAAAACAAATTTTTTTGACAATACCGATAACCTATTGTAGAAAAATATATTTTGGCTCGATAATATGATAAACTCATAAAAATAGTGTTTTTACGGAAGCTTTGGAGTGGACCCCATGAAAACAATTCGGATCGGGCTTATCGGCTTCGGGACGGTTGGAACCGGAGTGGCAAAAATTCTTTTGGAAAACAGAGACATCCTGTCCGCACGGGTCGGTGCGGAGCTCAAATTAGAGCGGGTGGCCGATATCGATGTCTCGAGAGACCGCGGGATTCGGCTGGCCCCCGGGGTCCTGACCGACGATGCCCGGGCGGTGGTGGAGGATCCCGACATCGATATCCTTCTTGAGATGATCGGCGGGGAGGGGATCGCCAAGGATCTTATTTTAAGGGCCATTGACAACGGCAAGCCGGTGGTCACGGCAAACAAGGCGCTGCTTGCCGGTCACGGGGCGACGATTTTTAAAAAAGCGGTCGAAAAAGGCGTGGATCTCGCCTTTGAAGCCAGCGTCGGCGGGTGCATGCCGATTGTCAAAACCCTCCGGGAGTCCCTTGCGGGAAACCGGATCCATTCGATGACCGGGATCTTGAACGGCACCTGCAACTACATTTTTTCAAAAATCACCGAGGAGGGGGTCCCCTTCCAGGCCGCGCTTTCCGATGCCCAGGCCAAGGGGTATGCGGAAGCCGATCCGACACTGGATGTGGAGGGGCTGGATACGGCCCACAAGTTGACCATCCTCTCGACCCTTGCCTACGGTACCCACGTCGATCTGAAGGATATCTATATCGAAGGCATTTCCGCGGTCACGCCGCTGGACATCCAGTATGCCGAGCAGTTCGGTTACAAGATCAAGCTGCTGGCCATCAGCAAGGACCTTGGGGGGCGCATCGAAGCCCGGGTCCATCCCACCATGATCCCCTTTGACAACCCGCTGTCCAACGTCGGGGGTACGCTCAACGCGATTACGGTTTCAGGTGATGCCGTCGGAGATATCATGCTCTACGGCCACGGTGCGGGGATGATGCCCACAGCCAGTGCGGTGATCAGCGACACGGTCGATCTGGCCCGAAACCTGCTTTTCGCCTGCCAGGGCCGCGTCCCTTTGCTTTCCTACACGGCGGATACCATCGGCAAGATCCCCATTCTGTCCATCGATGAAATTCAAACCCAGTACTATTTTCGGATGTTTGTGCTGGATCGCCCGGGTGTCCTGTCCACCATCTCCGGGGTCCTGGGTACCCACGGGATCAGCATCAAATCGGTCCATCAGAAAGGAAGGAAAACCAACGGATCGGTTCCCCTTGTCATGATGACCCATCTTGCCAAAGAATCCAATATGAAACAGGCGGTTTCCGAGATCGGCCGGCTGGATGTTGTCAGCGAAAAGCCGATGCTGATCCGCATCGAGGATGATAACCAGATCGATTGACGCGAGGGAAAGGACGACCAGATGCATATGGTGTGCGCGGATTTGGAGGGGGTATTTGTCCCGGAGATCTGGATCAATGTGGCGGAACAAACCGGCATCGAAGCCCTGCGGCTGACCACTCGGGATGTCGCGGACTACGACGAGTTGATGAAAAGACGGCTGGCCATCCTCAAGGCCCACGGCCTCAAGATAAACGACATTACCCGGGTCATCGGATCGATGAAGCCCCTTCGGGGGGCGCGGGGGTTTCTGGATTGGCTCAGAGCCCGCACCCAGGTCATCATCCTTTCCGATACCTTCTCCCAGTTTGCGGGGCCGCTGATGAAAAAACTCGGATACCCCACCCTCTTGTGCCACACCCTGTCCATCGATACCGGAGGGAATATCACCGGCTACCGCCTCCGGCTCCCAGAGAGCAAAAAGAAGGCGGTCACATGCTTCAAGGGGCTTAATTTCGATATTGTTGCCGTCGGTGATTCCTACAATGACATCGGCATGCTGGCCGCTGCCGATGCGGGCATACTTTTCAAACCCCCGGCAAGCGTCAGCGCCGAATATCCCGATTTTCGCGTATCGCGGAACTACGGGGAGCTCAAACGCCACATCCGGGAGCTGCTCAAATTTACCGATTAGAAACGACCGCCTGGGGGCATAGGGCAGAAGCGATGAAATCCGACACCCTTTGTCACGAGACGAACTGCCGCGTGGTCTATGCGGATACCGACAAAATGGGGTCTGCCTATCACGCCGGCTACTTTCGATGGTTTGAAATCGGCCGCACCGAAATGCTCCGATTTCTCGGGATGTCCTATAAAACGATCGAAGAAAACGGTATTTTCCTTCCGGTCTCCGAAGCCTACTGCAGGTTCTTCTCGCCGGTTCACTACGATGACGAGTTGGTGGTCGAAACGTCCCTGGATAACCGAATCAAAGCGGGGGTCAAATTCAACTACCGTATCGTCCGCCGGCAGGATCGGCAGGTGCTTGCCCAGGGGTATACCCGGCATCCCTGTGTGAATGAAAGCGGCAAGGTCGTTCGACCCCCGAAGTTCCTGATCGATATGCTTGCCGGTGGGCCCAAGGCGCACAGGCTCCCCGGCTCCGCCGTGCCGGAAGATCCAGCGAGGGGATGATTGCCCATGGACATTCGACGCTTCAAGGACTGTAGCATCCTGGTGATCGGCGACCTCATGATCGACGCCTACCTCTGGGGCGAGGTGGAGCGGATCTCCCCGGAAGCGCCGGTGCAGGTGGTTGAAGTCAAAAGCGAAGACACGACCCTGGGGGGTGCGGGCAATGTGATCAACAACCTGGTCGCCCTCGGCGCGAAGGTCTCGGCCGTGGGAATCGTGGGGGCAGACCCGGACGGCGTGCTGCTTTGCGAAAAGCTCAGGACTTCGGGCGTTGGGATCGAAGGGGTCGTCCAGGAGTCCCAACGCTGTACCACCCGCAAAACCCGGATCATCGCCGCCCATCAGCATGTGCTCAGGCTGGACCGGGAAACCCGCAGGGAAATATCCGCAGAAAACCGGGGGGCGATGCTCCGTGCGGTAACCGAAAGACTGCCGGCTTGCGATGTCGTGATGGTTTCCGACTACGGAAAAGGGGTCGTCACCAAAGCCTTGGTTTCCGAAACCACCCGCATGGCGAAATCCTTGGGGAAACCCTCCATTGCGGATCCCAAAGGGCTTGACTTTAAAAAATATGCCGGCATCACCGTCTTGACGCCCAACAAAAAGGAGGCATCGGCAGCCGCGGGCATGGAGATTCACACCGAATCGGATCTTGTGGCTGCCGGCAATCGGATTCTTCACACCGTTGAGATCGATTCGCTGCTGGTCACCTGCGGGAAGGACGGCATGGTGGTGTTTGAACGGAATGAATCCTCTTATGCCATTCACGCCGAGGCCCGCCAGGTCTTTGACGTGTCTGGAGCCGGAGACACCGTTGTCGCCGTGCTGGGATTGGCCCTGGCCGCGGGTGTCCCCCTGAAGCAGGCTGCATC
>ENA-OSEO01003844-OSEO01003844.1-sediment-metagenome-genome-assembly--contig:-NODE-3844-length-16744-cov-3.579288_pt1 | contig 16744 bp, 23 predicted proteins | sample MGYA00237883_ERZ534232 | MGnify/ENA metagenome assembly ERZ534232 | reverse complement strand
AAAATGTTGGGCAAAGGCGGAGAGCACCGCTCGGTGGCTGGAGAAGGTCAGACCGCGAACCAGCAGCACGGCTTCAGCCCCGTAAAACATTGCATAATATAAGCGAGAGATGGCGGAATCATAATCCCGCATCTGCCGCAAGGTATCGGCGGATTCAACGTACCGCCGGGCCTTGCTCAGCATGCCTCTGACTTCTTCCCCCAGGGTCACAGGGCCACCCCCTCCCGGCGCACGTTCTCAAATAAAGGTGATTTCCTTTGCTGAAGCCATTCAACTGGGACCGGATATACGGTGATGAGCACGTCATAGCGGAGGCAGAGGTCTGAGAGCATTTCGCTTACCCGGTTGATCTCGGTATGGGAATTGACCGGCCCGGAGAGAAGGATGAGCAAGTCAATGTCAGAGCTTTCCCGGAAATCGCCCCTGGCGTAGGAACCGTAAAGATAGATGCCCTGAAATCGCGGCCCATAGAGCTCGGCCAGGAACGTCTTCAATTCATCCAAAGCCAGGCGCACCTGGCGGGGAAGTTCACGCGGTGGCATGGGTCTACTCCTCCTTCTGCCAATCTCTCACCACATAGCGGACATTTAAGTTCCAATTGCGGGGAATAAATTCCCTCGCCTTCAAAAAAAGCAGCATTTATGCAGTTATTTCCTTTACTTCGCCCGTTGGTTGAGCTATTAATTAATCATACGTGCTTAGGCCAACCAATATCGAACGATCTCTGCCAACGTCCGCGGCCGGTTCATAAGGTGACGCTTCCCTTCTCCACCTCACTGTGGATGGGAAGTAAGGTGAGGTATCCTTCTTGCCATTTCTCCTGAGAAACAAGGAGCACGCTAAGGTTGGTTTCATAAGCCAAGTTGATTTCAAACACCTTGTGAATAATCGCTTTTCTGAGGTCTTCATTGATAGTCAGGGGCAGTTCAATCAAGGTATCTAAATCCGATTCCTCATCTGCGGTTCCCTTGACCTTGGAGCCAAAGACCCTTACTCTTGCTTGAGGCCACCTGTCCTTGATGAATGGACAAAATTCCTGGAGGGCTCGGTTCTCTTGGTTTGATAGGTACTGGAGATGAAGGGGGTTTGCCATGGCTTTCACCAAACAGATTCTTTCAGGGGATAAGGCTCCCCTTCATTTCCGCCAACTCCGGCATCAGCACTTCCATGATGGCGGCTGCAATGGCATCTTTGAACCACATACTTCCTCCCCACTTATCTTAGTAATAATTAACTAAAAATTCAAGACCTTAACCAAGCCCCCGGTCCACTCCTAGCATCCTCCCTTAAACTGAGCCAGCCCATAAGCCCACTCTCAATCCGACAGCCCGAGCTATCAGCCCCGGGCCAACCAAAGGGATGCCACCCCTGGGGGCAACCGGGTGCCGGCAGGTTACCCCTCGCCCTGGAGGAGAAAGCGGGATTGCTCGAATTATCGGTCTTTAATCCTCCACCACCGCCTGAAAGATGGCGTCTACATAATCAGCATCCACCAGATCCACCCCCTGGCTCACATAAAAGATCTCCCCGTCGAACTCCTTGAGACCGGGGTCGTGCCGGTCCACTCCCTCAAGATTTTGATCCAAAATCAGGACATCGGTCAACCAGGAGTCTGCCAAAATTCCCTGGAGGGCCCCGTCACCCATAAAAATCACCACTTTCGCCATCAAATACCTCCTTCTAAAGACATCTTCGAGTTTAAGCTTCTGCCTCCCCTCAACACCCGCGCCTAGCTATCGCCAAGGTTTCTCCCCGGCATCTTCCGGGGAAGCTGTTGAGGGCCCCTCCCTGGGCTGGGAGCCGTAATTCCTTTCCTTTTGGGCCGGTGGCCAAGATGGCAGTTTCTGCCAGCCAGGCTTAAATAGCCTAAGCCGCTTTCTTAGCCGGGCACCTGGGGCTGAGTTTCGCGCACCGCCCCAATCCTTCCTGACTGATCCCTTCCCCCGCCTCGCCAATCGGCCGAGTGATTTTTCCCCCGAGTTCTGTTGAGCGGCCCGTGCGGTTGACCCTAGCCCTGCCCCGGTCCGGAGCCTCATCCCTTTGGGCCTGCCAGCCGGTCTGAAAGGCAGACCAGGCCTCCGGCCTGAAGTTTTCATCAAAGCCCGGCAGGGTCCCGCCGACGCCCCCCCGCTGGCGCCGCTGCCGGTCGATCCAGCCCTTCATGGCGTTTAACGCCAAATAAAACTGAAATCCCCGCTCTTGAAACCGGGGATGCCCGGCCATTTCCAACAGCCGCATAACCCCTTCCTGGACCAGGTCCTCCGGGGCCACATACCAGGGAAGCCGGTCCAGGTATTTCCGCCGGTAAATGGACCAAACCAGGCCGTAGGCCGCATCCGGCTCCAGGACCCCGGGATAGACGCTCCGCCGATGGTATCCCACGATGTAAAACCCGCGCTCTAAAGTAGCCTTGGCAGTTCTCCAGTCACACTGAAAGAAATGCATCACCTCTTTAACCTCTGTCATACCTTCTGGAACCGGAACCACTTCCCGTTCCCGGCCGTTTTCGCCGGAGGCTCCAACAAACTTGGTGGTCATTGTTTATCTCCCGTAAGTAAAGAAATATTTTACTTAGAGAAAATGCACTCAGTATGCCTAATTAGCCGATATCGCAGACAATAAGTATCTATAAGAAGTAGTAAGGTAAGGCTGTTACGGTCTTTAAATACTTGGGTAATAATTCCAAATAAAGTATAGTTGCTTCCCATACAATATTTTGTACCAAGATTGCCTCTTTTATGCTTAAAAATGCATTATGTAATGCGTAGTAAAAGTTGCGAAGTACAATTTACTTGACCTTTTTAAAGACAAATTACAAGTAATTGCACCACATAAGGATTACAAACAGTCAAGAATAGCCGTCGCGGAGTTAAACTTGAGGGGGAGCAGACAACCTCCGGGTAAGTCTACTTAACCAGGTGCTCCGGTGAGACTGGAGAAAAACTCTTCTGGCGGCTGGTTCTTCCGGTTCTTGGAGCTCCCGGTCGGAAATGGCTGGGGTGAGGTGTTAGGAAGGGAAGGTTACGTTAGGCTGAGGCATGGGTAGGGAATTAAATAGATTGAGGCGTTCTAAGAACCCCAGTCCAGCACCGCCCGGCAGGGGTGTGTTAGGGAAAAGGCCAAGGCGTTACGCACATACCACCGACGGGCGCGGTAAAAAACCCTGGCTCCCACTTTGGACAGACGCTTGATCAACCAATCCGCGTCTCGTTCTACAATGACAGTGTAGGCTTTTCATGATAAGCTCCCCGCTCGCTCATATAAAACCTTGCCTTCCCGTAAGGCCCGGCCAATGATAGGGTTTTTGCTTCTACGCCATTCTTCCACTTCCTGGGGAGTATGGACCCAGATGTCTTGGGAAACAGGGAAGTGGACCAACCAACGCCAAAGTTTGGTAATCTGCTGACGGCGGGTTTGACCGGGACCGAATGCACACTCCTGGACAATGAGGAAATCTAGATCGGATTCTTTTCGGGGGTTCCCCTAGCCTGAAAGCCAAAAAGAATTACTTGCTTGGGGTCTACAGCCTGGATAATGATTTCTGTAATTGCTTGGATCAGCTTTTCGGTGTCCGGTTCATCATTCGGTCCCATTCTAATGGTGGCCCACCCCACCCAGTCGCTGATTGGCGGTAGCCAAACCTGCCTTCAACTCCGCCAATTCCGGCAACACCAGTTCCTTGATGGCGGCCACGATGGCATCCTTGAACCATATATCGTCCCCTATACCTTTGAGAATCGTCCACGGGAAGAGTTCCGCCTCATCATTCTCCGAACAGCTGCACGCCGGCATTTGCTGCCACTTGGCGCAGCCTCTTGTCCATGGTCGCCAGTAGGCCGGGGAGCCGCATTGCCAAACGCAGGTAGGAGGCATCGTAAACGGACAACTGGTGCTGCCGTGCCAGTTCCAGCAATTCAGGCAGCAGGCGTGTGCTTTACTCCATCTCCACCACAATAGGCAATGCCTGAAAAAATGAGAGGAACACGCTAGCTTTAATCCATGCCAGGCGCTGGCGGCGCTCAGCCATTACCAGGGCATTGCCCACCTCCAGGGGCCATAGGGCGGTATTGCGGCAAGGATTGCAGCACACTCTGACTATAGGGCTCATTTTCATCTGCTAAAACCCAAGAGATGGCCACTGAGGCATCTATTACCAGAAAAGGAGAGGTCATTCGCGGCCTTCCTCAATCAGTTGGCGAATTTCTGTCTGGCTTAGTCCTGGTCCCTGGCGGAGCCTCATAATCCCTTCAATAGCCGCCTGGACCTCTGTTTCCTTGCGTTTTTTTACCGGGACCAAGACCGCCACCGGCACTCCTCGCCTGGTAATGGTAATTTCTTCCCCGGCCATCACCCGGTCCAACAACCGGGGAAGATGGGTCTTGGCCTCGTAAGCTCCAATCTCTATCACGGCCTTCCCCTTTTCAAACCAGTCTTTAGACCAGTTTATCCTCGATATCAATTTAAACGTGCTCTGGGGTTGCGCGCAAACGCAGACCGAGCGCCCGCATAACTTTCAGCACGGTGGCAAACTCTGGGTTGCCTTCCGGTGACAATGCCTTGTAAAGGCTTTCCCGACCCAAGCCTGTTTCCCGGGCGATTTGTGCCATGCCCTTGGCCCGGGCGATGTCCCCCAAGGCGGCTGTCACCAAGGCCGGGTCGCCTTCTTCCAAGGCGGCTTCCAAATAGGCGGCCATGTCTTCAGCGGTTTCCAGATGTTCGGCTGCGTCCCAAGGCCGGGTTTTAATCTTTGCCATAACCGTCTCCTAGAGTTTCCGAGCCAATTCCTGTGCGGTCTTGATATCCTTATCTTGCGTGTGTTTGTCACCGCCGGCGAGTAGGATCACTAAAGTCTGCCCCCGTTGCATGAAATAAACCCGGTATCCGGGACCGTAATCGATCCGCAGTTCCGAGACGCCCCCTCCCACCGGCTTTACATCCCCTGGATTGCCCAGCGACAGGCGGCGGATGCGCACATCGATGCGCGCCCGTGCCTGCCGGTCACGCAAGCCGTTGAACCATTGGGAATATACCTCGGTCTGGCGAATTTCCAACACGAGTTAAATGTATTCTATGGGATACATTAATGCAAGAAGTATATTAAGGCTTAAGGCAAGCACAGCCTCATTTTTGCTCAACCTGGTCAATCCCAAGATGGCGCAGCCTTAGACAGAAATTATCATTATGTCGCCGAAAGACCCTTTCCTTCAGGTAGGGGATGAGAGGCGACTAAACTTGGGGTTTTTTGCTGTTCAATGTACTTCCGGATGATGGAAATTGGCGCTCCCCTGCAAGAACCGGCAAAGTAGCTGGATGACCAAAGCATGCCCTTAAAGTACCATTTTTCGAGTTCCGGGAAAGGTCTTCGCAAATGCCGGGAAGATACTCCCTTGAGGCTGTTCACGGACTTGGAGACCGCCATTTTGAGTGGGTAATGCACCAAGAGATGAACATGATCTCCCTCACCTCGCGGTCGAATTCCACGAGTTCGGCCTTTCCTTTAGGGAGGGGAGGATGTCAAGGAAGGAAAGTGTCACAAGAAAACCTTATAAGAAGTATTCAGGGCCTTTGCCAAGTCCCGGGCCATTTCTTTGCCGATGGGACGTTTGCCCCGCTCCATTTCGGAAATGTTGGAAGCCTTCACTCCCCCCTTGGCCGCCAATTCTGCTTGGGTCATCTCCTCCCGGGCCTGAAAGCCACGGAGAATGTCCCCTGCATGGAAATTGGGGAATACCTCTTCAACCGAATAAAGTCGGTCATTCTCTTCTTCGCCTCCAATGGAAAGCGTCCCCTCGAATAGGGCCAAAATATCCGCTAAAACCGCTTTCACTTTTTCGGCGTGGGCTGCGGGCACTCGGATGCAGATTTCAGCATACGCCGCCGTAGTCAACTCCTTCGTGGGTTCCAACATACCTTACCTCGATAACTCTGACTGTTTGATCTTCCACTCTCCAAACATCCACATAAGTGGGTCGCCCCTTTTTCAGGTGACAATGAAAGCAATCCGCTGAACCGGAAATTTTTCCGAAATTTGGCCAGCCCGGGCAATACGGCCCCCCTGTCCGCAATTCTTCCACCAGAGCCCTGAGACGTCGCATGAGAGGTAGGGGAGCTTGGCTGATACTGAAGGATTTCTAGTTGTTGTTATCAGCCTGCGCTCTTTACTATGGAAGCTTTAGGATCGGGCATTTGCCTCTTCTCGATCAAACTTGAAGTCTGCCGGCAACTTTCCCCAGAACTACCGCAATCGCGCCAGGATCGCTTCTTTGCCGGGTTTCTTCCTTACTTAAAAACTTAAGGAAGCTTATTTATTTACCCTACCAGGGGGTTTCTCACTGTCAGGGAGGGGAAACGGCCGAAGTCCCGGTCGGCAGTCCACAATTCCCGGACCCCGTGGCTTTGGCAGAGTGCGGCGATGAGGGCGTCATGCACCTGGGGGCCGAGCACCCGTCCTGAATGGAGGATCGCGCGCAACTCCGGCCAAAACCCCGGAGATTCCGCCAGCAATGCCAGGCTGGGCGATTCCAGCCAGGCCTCCACCTGGGTCAGGGCTAGGTCCAGTGGGGTCGGTGGTTCGAAAATCCGGGGATGGGTGACGATGGCCAGGAATTCATGCAAGCAGGGCCAGGGAATGGCCCAGGGGCCGCGGCCCTCGGCCAATTCCGCCAGTCGGGCATAGGCGGCCTCGTGCCAGGAGCTGTCTTCCCGATGGGCATAGACCAGCAAGTTGGTGTCAACCGCGATCATGCGCCCCGGCCTTGATAGATCAGTTCCCGCAACTGCTCCCAAGAGGCATCGGACACCTGGGGTTTGAGACCTTGCCCCCTGAAGGTGGCCCGGCGCAGCCTGAAGCCCTGACCCTGCTGTCGTTCCTCGATGACTTTTCTCAGACCTTCCTCCACCAAAGCCCTTAACGTAGTCTTTTCTTGGCTGGCTACCTGTCGGGCCGCTTCTAAAAGAGGGTCTGATATCTCTATAGTTGTCTTCATATGGGTATATGTATCAAAGAATATAGCTAACTGTCAATGGCTATTGCCCCTTCCAACAGTGATCGTTCCACCTCCTGGTATACCGCCGTGAGCCGGGCAAACAACACTTCCGGAAGGGTAATTCGCCAACGAAAAATGATTACCGAAGGGGGCCGAATCGAATCTTAAGAGAAGGCCAGTAGGTGCCCCTAATCCAGGTCATGAGTAAGGATGACTTCCCGATCTCTGGCTGCTTCGGCCATTATCTCAACATCCGCAGCCTGGGCCATCCCCAAATCCCCCCATGACGACAGGGATGACCAGCTTCATCAAACCGTCGGCCTAAACTCCGGGGTAGATTAATGTTAAGAATAAAGCGCTTTTGGGTAGGCGGAGAAAGCAAAAGTTGAGCTGAGAGAAGGCGGGAAGAGCCTCAAACTAGTATTTTCCAGCAAAAGCACTCCTAAAGAGTTTATCAGGGCTGATTTTGGACGCACCTCTCCCTCATGATTAAGCAAAACGGAGCGGGAAAGCGAGATTAACCCGGGCTGGAATTGGTTTTCCTAAATAAATTGTCGCAAAGTCAGCGTTGGCTGGCATGCAAGATGGTCAGCCCAATGATGGTTTCACCTTCATAACGGATAATGATGTCATCCTCGGTCAGTTCGCTGTCAGTGGCGTGGCTCGGCTTTTTAAAATTAATATAGAGCACGTCGGCATCCGCGTCATACGAGGACCATAGATAACGGTGGGGGGCGCCCTTCACCGCGGGATTTATTATCAAATAGTGTTCCACCGAGACTAAGGCCATATTCGCGTCCTCCGATAGAGGGTATGGGTTTTGCTGGTGATAAATGCGGTAATGATGAACCCGTCATTCTCCATTTCACGATAGACCACCACCAGTTGTTTCCCGGGGGCCACTTCCCGGATCGCCAGAAGTTCTCCGGCGCCACCGGCAAACACCGCTTTAGGACTGGCCACGGTTTCCAAAACCTCAAACCGCATGCCTGCCAGTTCACAGTGTTCGTCCACAATATGGGACCAGCGTTCCGCTGTGAGCCGAATGGAAACTTTACCAACGGAAAGGACAGCTTCGGTCACCAAGCCTCCTGGGGTGCTGGATCAAATTATATTCTATCATATTTCCGGTCTCCTGAAAAATGGGCCCATGCGGATTTGCAGCAGCGCTGCCGATCATCGCGGTTGAGGAGAACTGATAAGCGATGGTGTTTCCTTCAAGACTCGTGACAGGAAATCATCTAATATCGATGACCGCTCTAGAGTGAAATACAGCGCTTTCCTGTGTCCAATCAAGACAACATAAATATTGACTGAAAATTCAGTAAGTCAATAACCTTGGATATGCTTGGTCAGAAGCGCGCAGGACCCATTTCTGCATAATTCTCTCTTATTGGATCGAGGTTTCCCAGCTTTCCTCATTGAAATCCCATACACCGGCCAAGCGAATTTCTTTCCTAATAACTCCTTTCCGGCCCCGGGCCATCTGCAAACGGGTCCGACACCACGTGCACGCTGATGTCAAACTCTTTATAGATCAAGCCTTCCTGGCTGGGCATGAGGCACAAAGCCTCCGCGTCCCAGGCTTCCTTAGAGGCCAGGCGTTTTTGGGTGATGGCGTCTTCGATCTTATAGAAGCCGTCCGCGTTCCTGGCTTTCCCTCCACAATCTTCCCATAAGGGACACTCCCCGCAATCCCGGCCTTCACACTTCTCCATGACATCAAAGATACACCACTTGAAGATGCGGTAACCGTTAACCGCGGCGTCGGTGATCACCCGGTGCATCAAGCCGTAAGATTTGTGCATGGTGGAATAAATCTGGATGGCGGCCTTAATGCCTTTGGCCGACTGGGGGACGAAGAGGGCGGCCTCATAAATCTCCGGGTGCATCTCGTCGATCTCGTCCAGGCGGACCTTCATGGGGTGCGGCCCCCGGACACTCTTACTGGACGCGGTTAGAATCTGGATGCTGCCGCCCCCTTGCATCCTGGTCAAGGTCTTGAGCATCTCCCCTTTAACCAGGTGGGTAAAGGGCGGGGTGGCGAAGCGCTCCTTGATGTGGCTATACATTTTTTGGCTTTGCTCAAAGGACCCTCCCAGAATCTTGGTCTCGCAGCCCGGCTTGAACACCGCGTCCAGCCAGGTGGCCAAGGCGCCGTTCAGGGTTTTGCCACTGCCCCGGGAGGCCCAGCAGACACAGTTTTGGACCTCTTCAAAAAAAGCCGCGGTGACGTAGTCTGCCGGCGGGGTGTGTTCCGGACAGACCCTGGCCTTAGGAATTCTTAGCCCCCAGAAGGCCTCCACGAAATCCAGGAGTTCCTCCTTATCTCCAATGCCTTCGTTGCGATAGTGCTCGATGAGCCTTCTCAGCTCCCGGGCATCCCACCCGGCTCCGGGGTTAAGCGTTTCCATGGTCATTTCTCCGTTCCCCGGGCTGCCCTTTATGGGCACAGCCCAAAAGTCTAAGATAGGCAAGTGGGGTAATACCGCGTTCGGTTGCTACAGCAATCGAATTGATAACTCATTGATATTAGTTTTATTTAACCTAAAACCGTAAACCGTAAACCGAAAACTGCTTCTTATCACCATCCCGGCATTTTCACCCCCCGGCTCCGGGCCTTCTTGAGCAACGCCAGGTAATCCCTGCGGATCTCCGCATCGCCAAAGGGGAGACCCTCCTCCAGGACCAAATGATCGGGGGCCTTGGCCAGCACCCCCACCCCCTGATAAAGCTGGATGATCTTCTCCACGGCTTTCAGGCTAGTATTCAAATACCCTACCTTTACCGCGCTTTCTTCCGAACACAGGTGAAAATGCCGCCAGGCCTGGGTATGGATTTCCTTCAGGTTTGCGGCAGCCTCCCCGAGAATTTCCTCGTGCTGCAAGTTTCTGGCGCCGCGGCGGAAAAGCTCCTTGGCCTTTTTAAGATAATTCCAGACGGTGCGCTCGGTAACCCCGTACACCAAGGCGATCTCCCCCACTTTCATCCCCGAGCTTTTAAGGGCCTGCACCTCCAGGCACCGTTCCTCAATTTCCTGGCGGGTGGTCATTTATCTCCCTTATTTCCTGAAGAAATGGGGGTGCCGGGCGATATCCAGAGGCCACCCAAGACCCCGGAAGGTTATTTCCGCAGATCACCGGGCTTAAGGTCCATCTCGGCCATAAATTTGCCCGCGGCCTCCTTTTTAAGCAAGGCCGCGGCCAGATGACTTACCGTGCCATCCGGAAAAATTATCTGGCTGCCTTTTAATACCTTGAACCCTGCCAGCACGGCCACCAGGTGAAGCCCAGTCATCTCTCCCCAGCCAACAAAATCGATCCTTGTCTTTTCCCAGAGCCTCTCCAAATCCACCTCTTCTCCCGGACCAGGGGGATCGGGCAAGGTGCGCTGCACCCGGGGCCAAGCCGCACCCAGGCGCAGGAGATTTTTACTCTGGGCCAGCAGGGCCGCAGCCTCAAAGTTGTCCTGGGCCCGAAAAGGCAACAGGGCTTCCAACCAGGTCATGGAGCTACTCCTTTTGGGGGTGCTTTGATAAGCGGATTTAGGCCAATCACGCCTGCGGCAGTCCCGCCGGCCGCCGACAAGAGGAGCCCTGGAGAAGTTATCCGGGTGCAACCCCGGGCCGGTACCCGGACTTTGATGCCGCGGCGCCTCAAGTAAGAGATTTAGGGACTATTATCCGGAGGGCAAAAAATTTTAACAAGGTGGCAAAATGGGGGCATTTTAGACAAGGAAGAATTCTTAGGATCATAAGCCAAAGCCCTGTGAAATGGAATCGCTCTAACCAACCTCGAAGTTGACTACTATCTGTCGTCGATTGACTACATTTTGTATTAATCTTTAGCAAGTGCACCTTCTGGGTTCGGAGTGGAGATTTAATATAGTCTTTGTGATTTTCTCACCCCAATAAACGCTGTTGTAACAGAGTCTGCATATCTCGCCGTCCGTCGGCAATCAGTAAGACATAGACTTCCTCGTCCATCACCCTGTAGATTATGCGGTAGGGCTTGAAGAAAATCTCACGATACTCCCTAATCCCCAAAGACAACAATTCCTTGGGGTAAGCTCCGCGGTGGGGATTTTCCGATAGACTATTAAAGGTCTTGGTAAGCTGATCAACCACATAATCCCTTTTGCCCGGAAAATCGTGCCGGTTAAGGTAATCGCATATCTCTTCCAGGTCCCCGGCTGCGTCATCGGTCAAGAACACGAAAGCCATCAGTCAGCTTCCTGCCGCTCTCTCAGTCCCTTGATGACTTCGGCTGCAGGTTGGATTTTACCTTCTTCAATTTGCCGGACTCCAAGTGCCAATATTTTCAGCAGCGCCATGGTCTCCTGCGCCTGCTCATAACTTTCGATGTCCTGAATCACCACCTTGGCTTCACCATTCTGAGTGATGACCATTTGTCCTCCCTGTTTTCCCAGGTTACGAACGATCTCCGCAGCATGCGCCTTGAGATAACTGATCGGCCTAATTTGAGTGGAAAATTTCATGACATGCCTCCTTTAAGACCAATTATAGTCTTTTAATGGGTCAATAATCAAGTCAGTCCTGAACATGCTGCCGGGGCCAAAATTATCAACGGCAAGGGCGTGTTGCCGATCTGGCCGTAACAGCAGACGGCAACCTCATTGCCTGGGTGGACGGTTCGGAACGCTATGCCACCCGGGTGCTCTTGGATGATGAAGGCCTGCCGGATTCGGTTTGCACCTGTCCTTACGAACAAGGATGCAAGCACGGGGTGGCCGTGGTGATGGAATACCTGCTGCAGGTGGAAAATAACCAACGCATTCCCCAGGCAAAGCCGGATGACGATCGCCTGAAATTGTTGGCAGATGAAAACTGGGATGCAAATGACATATCCGAGGCCAGGCGCCTGGAGATCGACGATTTTCTTAAAGGCAAAACCAAAGACCAGCTCATGAACCTGATCCAAGATCTCGCCGGGCAGTACCCGGAGCTGGCCAGGGAGCTGGCAGACCGGAAACAGCTGATCTCCGGCAATAGTGAAGCCCTGGTGCAGCGCCTGCGTAGAGAGATTCATGATCTCGGCAGTGAGCCGGGCTGGCGGAACTACTGGAATAGTGAAGGCTATACGCCGGACTATTCCGGGGTCCGTAAAAAGCTCGAGACGCTGCTCAAGGCGGGCCACACCGATGAAGTGCTGGTCTTGGGCCGGGAACTGCTGACCACTGGGACTCGCCAGGTGGAGGAGAGCCACGACGAGGGCGAGACCGCCATGGAGATCGCCGCCTGCATGCCGGTGATCGTCGCGGCTTTGGACCGGTCGTCCCTGGATAATGCCGACAAGCTGGCCTGGGCGGTGGATGCCTTGCTGGAGGATCAGTCTGAGTTGTGCGAGGCCTTCGGGGAATATCTGCAGCGGCGGCATCCCCCAGCAGCCTGGCACAAGCTGGCAGACCGGCTGCTGGCGCGGTTGCCCGGGCTTAAAGGCCCCAAGGGCGCCGATGATTTCAGCCGCAGCTATGAACGCGACCAGATCAGCGATTGGGCCATCCATGCCCTGGAGCGGGCTGATCGTGAGGCGGAGATCATTCCCCTGTGCATCGCCGAGGCGAAAAGGACGAGAAGCTACCAGCGCTTAGTCAAATGGCTGATGGCGGCCCAGCGCTATGAAGAGGCCGAAAAATGGATCAAAGAAGGACTGCGGGATCTCGGCGAAAAATGGCCCGGCATCGGCGCCGGCCTCCGGGACAAATTAAGGGAGATTCGCACTCTGGAACAGGACTGGCCGGTGGTGGCGGCTCTTAAAGTAGAAGAATTCGTGTGTGAGCCTTCGCCCCAGGCCTTCAGGGAATGCCGGGAAGCCAGCCGCAAAAGCAAGACCTGGCCCCAGGTGCGCGCCTCTCTATTACTCTTCCTGGAAAAAGGTGAACTGCCCTGGAAGCAGGAAGGCTGGCCCCTGCCCGAATCCGGCCTGGAGCCACCTGAGGCGGATAAACGTACCCGTTTTCCCCTGGTCTGCGACCTGATTGACATCGCTATTCTCGAGAAAAAGCCCGATCAGGTGCTGAAATGGTACGATCAGCGTCCCCGTGGCCGTTTTGGTTGGCTTGGGGTTGATGAGGACACCCTCGCCACCGCGGTTCAAACCTATGCGCCGGAGCGGGCGGTGGCCATCTGGAAAACCAAAGCCGAACGACTGATCGCCCAGGTCAAGCCCGCCGCCTACCAGGAGGCGGGAAAGTACCTGGGGAAAGCAGGAGCAGTCATGGCCAAACAGAATGAACAGGCTAAATGGGATCAATACCTGAAGGGCCTGAGAAATGCGCACGCACGCAAACGCCGTCTGCTGGAGGTCCTGGATGGCTTGGAAGAAAAACCGATTATAGCAAAGAGATTCGATTAATAGAACGGGATTAAGGTCCTTATCAGCTCCTGGGCGATGTTGAGGCTGTTGAGGCCTCTTTCAGGGCTTCATTCTTAGGGTGTCGGGCGAAAAAGCATTGCCCGCAATTCTTTCGCGGCTTTCCTTGCCGGCTAAAATATACCTTGACAAAAGCACTTTTTAATGCATATCTATGCATATAAATAATGCATATTATCGGGTATAGATTATGAGAACTACCCTGAACATCGAAGACGAATTGCTGGCCAGGGCCTCCGAGTTGACCGGCATCAAGGAGAAGACCGCCCTGGTCAGATTAGGCCTTGAAGCTCTGATAGCCAAGGAAAGCGCCAAAAGATTGGCGGCCTTGGGGGGCAGCGAAAAGAATTTAGAAATGATCCCTCGCCGCCGCACGGCAGAGCCCTGACATGATCTTGGTGGACACCTCGGTTTGGGTGGCGCATCTGCGTCAGGGAGCTACTAGTCTGGAGGAACTGCTGCTTGCAGACCGGGTCCTTTGCCATCCCTTCGTGGTCGGGGAACTGGCATGCGGTAATCTTAAGAACAGGTCCGAGATTCTCATCCATCTTAAGACGCTGCCCCAGGCAATTCAGGCAAAGCAGGAAGAAGTGCTGCAGTTTATCGACAAGTATGGTTTGATGGGAAAAGGTCTGGGGTACATTGACATGCATTTGCTGGCTTCGGCCAGGTTGACCGGGGTCCTTCTTTGGACCCTGGATAAAAAGCTCAAGGAGGTGGCAGTAAAGCTGGGGTTGGCGCCTTGAACTAGTAGATTTATCAACCTCAGCGCTCAGGCGGTGGTTATTGCTTCCTACAGCTGCAGCCGGTGGCGTAACATGCATTTTTTGCCAGTACCGGCGCACTTGGCGCTGATGTCCGGGCACGTCTCCAAGCCCTGGAAGTTTTCATGCCGGCTCGACTCAAATCTATAATAAATTCTTTTGGAGGGAATTTTTGAACTCATCCAAATCTCGCTGAATGCTTTCCCAACCTGCAAGGATTTTTACCCTAAGTTGGGCCAGCCGGTCAGCCGACAGTTCATAGTCGTAGGCATGCCGAAATACATGCTGAAATCCTCTGAGCTCGTTTAAGAGGGGATAACTCCGAGAGGTGAGAAGGGGGGGGCGAATTTGGGGGATTTCGCAATGCATCCTTTTCAGAAGCTCCCGATGATACCGTGCAGGATCTTCTATCTGATTCTCAAAGGTTTGAGCAACTTCCCGAAAAATATCCTCCAGTGCACAGTAAAGATTGTGGAGCAAATAACCCAGGTGACTTACCTTCTCCCGGCTGTCAGGCTCAGTTAATTGAATATCCTGCAAAAGCCTCTGAATCAGCTCTTTTTGGTTATTTAAAAATCCTAAGAGGATGGCCAGAAGTTCTTTTTTCATAGGATTTCCAAACCCCTTTCCTGGATTTCTTGCTTAAACCGGCAGGATTCCAACTCAATGAGATCCACATTGCGGTCCAACAGGTCTTCTAATTGAACCAGCGTCTCAAAGTAGTCCTCATCTAACCCCTCCACAGCGATATCGAGATCTGAAAAAGAGTAGTATTTTCCCTCCCGGAGGACGGAGCCGGTTAAATAGACTTTTCTGACCCGTTTCCCGCGGAAATATCTCTTTAAGGCGTCGATGGCGCCAGCAAGGACCTGTTGCCGGCAAGCTTCCCTTTGCCGGTATTTTTCCTCCAGGGTGGCTTCCCAGAGAGATATGTCCGTAGAAGGCGCCATCTCGATTTTCCTGGCCAAGTATTGACTTTATATTGCTATTTTATAATGATTTAGCATTGTTGTATATCAAAAAGATGCAAAGGTGGTGGATGGAAATGCTTTATACCAGGGAATCACTTATAGCCAATTAAATGGTCTGTTAATAATTTCCGACCACCTTGATTGGCTGGGGGGGCCTCCACCAGTGCCCGGAAGATTTCTTTCACGTAATCCAGACCAACCCGGTCCACACTCAGGCTCAAATGCTGCTTTCAGGTTCCGGTCAGTATGCTTGGAAAGGGTGGTTGAGAAAGTGTTCAAGTGTTCTTTCGTTTCCCGCGTTTGCAGACCTTAGTCCTCTAAATCACGATTTTCATTTTTCTTCTTCTTGGTCGGCTCCCCCTGCCACTGAAAAAATTATTGCAGTGATTGCCTAAACTCTCCTGGAACAGCGGTCTCTTTTTTACCTGGATGTCCTGTGGCAGGCTTTTCGCCGGCAGCGGCCCGATCTGGCGGCCTGCCTGCCCTTGATAAACGGCCCCGGCCAAGCCGCCATTTCTCCATGATCCGCTTAAGGTCCAAGCGGTATTTGCCGTTAAGAAGTTGATTTGAGAGTAGCGAACAGGGCCATTACCCGGGCGGCGGCGCCGCTGGCCTGGCAGACGGTTTCGCAAATGTCTTTGGGACCCTGGCTGGTCCCCACCAGAAAGATACCCGGGGTGACGGATTCCAGGGGGTGGAGGATGGCATGGCGGGTCCGGTAAAAACCGCTGGCGTCCCTCTCCGGGGGGGAATCCGCAAAAGGCAGAGCTTCTCCCGGGGCCTTTAGTCCCACCGCCAACACGGCCAGGTCCACGGTCAATTCCCGGCGCCCGCCGGCGAGCAAATCTTCGTAGCAAATCACTGCCCGGCCGTCTTTGCCTTCTTTAATCAACCCCGGCAGGCCCTTAATAAAACGGACTCCGGCTTTTTGGGCCCGGCGCAGCAGCCCTTCAAAGCCTTTGCCGGAAGTGCGGATATCATTATAGAAGATGGCCACTTCGGCCCCGGGGTTATGCTCCAGGGCAATCATGGCCTCTTTGATGGAGGCGGTGCAGCAATACCCCGAACAGTACGGCAAAAACCGGCGGTCCCGGGAGCCCACGCACTGGATGAAGGCCAGGCTCTCAACCTCCCGGCCCTGGACCGTAATCAGGGATCCCTGGGTGGGGCCGGTGGCGCAGATCAGGCGTTCATACTCCAAATTGGTGATCACCGCCGGGATGCGGCCATAACCGTATTCACTTTTAATGGACGGGTCAAAAGGTTTGGCGCCGGTGGCCAGGACGATGGCCCCCACCTCCAGGCGCCGGGAACGGGGCTCATCTTCCAGGTTGATGGCCTGGCGATCGCAAGCCTCGGCGCACATGCGGCAGTCGATGCAATACTCCCGCTCGATGGTGGACCGTAGCGGCACGGATTGTTCGAAGATGATGCGGATGCATTTCCGGGGCTTGAGCCCCAGGTTCCAGCGGCTGGGCACAATCACCGGACACACCGTGGTGCAGGTGGCGCAGCCCACGCACTTGCTCATGTTGACGTAGCGGGGCTGGATGGTGAGCTCCACCTCGAAGTCGCCGGCCCGGCCGGAAATCCGGTCCAGGCCGGCATAGGTGAGGAGCTCGATGTGGGGA
>ENA-OSEO01003843-OSEO01003843.1-sediment-metagenome-genome-assembly--contig:-NODE-3843-length-16744-cov-6.510470_pt1 | contig 16744 bp, 17 predicted proteins | sample MGYA00237883_ERZ534232 | MGnify/ENA metagenome assembly ERZ534232 | reverse complement strand
GGATCGGGCCGGCTGCGCAAGCAGCTGGTTCATTTTAGTCATGATTCCTGTTTTAACTTTTTTATCGTGACCACATCGCCAGGGCTAAAATCTTCTGAATACAGTGCTGGTATCTCTATCCATTTGCGAAGCCTTCCTCTGTGGTCTTTCGACCCTCTCATCACCTTCCCTCTGAGTTCAATCATGATAACATCCTGATAACAAATCCATATTTAATCTTTTCTTACCCCTTTCAAAGAGTGACTCCAAAACCAAAAAGAATATAAGCTTGATGATCTGGCAATCCTTCCAATGCCGCAGATCGACCTATTTGAATCCTTTGCCCGAGTCCACCCTGGCCAGTTTATCACCCGGTTTTCTGATTGGATCACATTCACACTGCTCTTATTCTTCTTCTGGGCTGTGGCTGGAATAGCGTTAAGAAAGCATTTCCAGGATTCAAAGCATTTGCGAATACTTACCACGACCGTCGGCCTCATGCTGTCAGTTGGTACATATTATTCCATTTACAGAGGCTGGCTGCACTTCAGCTTCCAAAGCCTCGGCTTCATCGGAGCCGCATTGATCCTCATTATCGTTTTTTTCATAACCTATGGACTGATGAGAGGCTATGGCATGAAACCCTGGACAGCCCTGCCTATCGGGTATGCCATATTTTATATCAGCCTGTGGGCGATATCCCCTACCCTCCTCCATAACCTTGCAGAGATTTTCCCATTGGCTAATGGAATCCTTGGCTTTCTTTTTATAGCCTCATTGATCAAGATCATCATGCGTTTCTTTGCCCATTCCAGAGCGCCAAAAGAGGCAGCTATTGAACTCTCCCGTATTCAGCCTGCAAGGATAGAAGAACCTGAAATCCAGAGGGAAATAAAGGAAGACAAGCAGGAAAGAAGAATGCTGAAAGGAAAGACCGCTCAGGTCACCAAAACCGAAATTAAAACCATTGAAGACATTGAGAAGGTTATCCGGCACCTGGCAGGAATCATCAAGTCAAAGGCTCCCAACCTCAACCAGGATGATGTCGGCCATGTAGTCGCAATGCTCAGGGAGGTGAGTCGGAAAGAATCCATCCTCGGCAGAGGGAAAGATCTCATCAGGGCGAACGCTAATGCCTACCAGTCACTGCATAAAAAGGATATTTCCGAGCTTGCAAAAAGGCTGAGAGAGACGACTGACTCTAAGAAACGACGCCTGATAGAAGAGGAACTGACCTACCAGAAAAGGATGATCCAGGCGATTGACTTTCTTGATAAATACGAAGTAAAAATCCAGCAGTTCATCCAGTCGTTCAACCGCTTCATCTACACCGCTATGGAAAAGCTCAAGACCAATAACCCTCACGAAGCCTTGTCATACCTCAATGCCTCATACCAGGAACTTGAGAAGATGCGCTCCATATACAGCCACCAAAAAGAACTTGAGACCTATCTTCTGAAAGTCAACAAAAAGACCATCAGAGACCTAAAAAAAGAAAAAGCCTCATGACTCCCGTATTAGACAATGTCAAGATCCGCTTTCTTTTTTCGTCCTCTCTCCCATTTGCGATTAGCCTTTCCTCGCCAGACTTCAATCTGGTTTCGAGTAACCTATTCAGTAGAGAAAAAGCCTTCTTGTTGAGATGTTTTTAAGGGTAAAATCGCGAGGCTTTATTGCATTTCTAAAAAGACCTGTTGCCTATTTGTTTAGCCGATCCTTCAGACCTGCACCAGGTGTGAATTTGACAACTTTGGACGCCGGGATCTGGATTTTGTCGCCTGTACTGGGATTCCTACCCTCACGTGCAGACCGCTCCACAACCTTGAAACTCCCAAACCCTGTCAGGGAAATGGAATCACCTTTCTCCAGGGCAGAGGCTATATTTTCAAATACCACATTGATTGCTTCTCCTGCCGATTTCTTGGTGATCCCTGCCTGTTCTGAAACGAGCGCTATCAATTCATCCTTTTTCATTTCTGTTCTCCTTGTAGGTATCCGATTGATATGTTCTATGTGGCAAATGCGGAATGCGTCGTTTAGATACTCTTGATTGATTACCAAGGTCAAGGGAAAAGAGTTCTCATGATGAATGATAGTAGATAACCGTAATGTGATATTTCCTCAAGAATAAGAACGCCCGCAAAAGGAAATATCCCTGCGGGCCTTCAATGATTTGGTTATATCAGGGGTTATGAGGCGATGTAGATACCCCTCTTTCCCGTCTTTAGTTTTCCCGCTTTTTTTGCGCTTGAAACGATCCCCCACACCTGTTTCTTATTGAGGCCGGTCTGGTCCATGATCTGGGCTGTGTCCATCCCTTCAGGGGCGGACTTAATCAAGCTAAGGACCTTGCCTGTCATTTCACCGGGTGCCATGGTTTCAGGGGCCTTTTTCGATGCTTTCTTAACGGCGGGTTTCTTGGCGGCTTTTTTTGTTGCGACTCCCTTGCTGCTTTCAGCTGTTTTCTTTCCAGCTTTTTTAGGAACAGCCATTTTCTTCGGTTTGGCCTGAGATTTTTCGGCGCTTTCGATTTTGTTGATCATCTTCTCGACCTTCTGGGTGAGGGCGTTCAGGTTTTTAATCACCGACGTCAACTCTCTTTTCATCTGTTGCACAATACTTTCCTCCTGTTGTTTGGATTTGTGGGAACATAATGAATTTCATTCAGATGTCAAGAAATATCTTTTTGTTTCCATCAACTTGTTCAAAATGAATGTGTGCGATGAAATATCGGATCTGATTTACCGGGCCGACTGTATCAGTTCTTTAAGGTAGGTTTGACGCTGGCTGGTATCCTGGTTCCTGACCGCCATGGCCACCTTCCGGATTGCCGTGAACGAGTTCTGGAGGACCCAGGATGGAGAGAAGCAGGAGAAGGCCCACTGGTTCCCCCCTGCGTGGCCTGGAAGAACCTGGCAGAAACTGTGGGGAAATATCTCTCGAAAGGCTCCCAGGTGGTGGGCATAGCTGGGTCCCTCCAACAGAGGACCTGGCAGACTGACTCCGGAGAGACCCGCTCTACAGTAGAGATCTTGGTCCGCGATCTGACCCTGCTGAATGGCAAACGCCGGGCAGACACCCCGTCGCCGGATGATGCGGATATTCCGTTTTGAACGGGGAACGGGGAAGGCGCATGGCGCATAGCGCATGGCACATAGCGCAAGGCCCACCGAGTACGGAAGAAACGCTATGCGCTATGCTCTATGCGCTCAAACGACCCATGACTAATGGCTATTGACCCATGACCCCTGTGAACCCCCTAAAACAATACTTCCGAGTCGATGACGTGGCCTACTTCGCCATATCGGTGAGAACCGTCTATCGCCTCATCGACGAGGGGGACCTGAAACGGACCAAGATCCGCGGCTGCCTCCGGGTGCCGGTCTGGGAGATCGAGCGGTATGAGAAGGAGCTGGAGCGCGAGATGGAGGAATTTTGACAGTACTTTCCTTTACAGGAAATAGTCTTCGTTGGTGGCAAGTGTCTATCAGACTAGGACAGACTTGGACCATTGGATGAATCCATGACATGTCCCCCCCTCCCAGTTCGCTGAAGCACAGGCTATGTCGTCAACCTCAAAATCCCTCCATTCAAATGGCCTTCCAATGGATGCGGCCTCGTGGGTTGAGGGCTATGGACTAACTCCACGTTGAACCATCGTCCATCTGGACCAGAAATCGGGGAAGGACTTGCCCACGCAGTTGGAATCATGGATCTGTTGGATGGGTATACGAAGGCCCACTACCGCAAGGCTCATGGCGATTCGATGATCTGCATGGGCATGGACCTTTGTAGGCCGGAGAGGGTGACATCCCTCTATGGCCAAACCGTCAGGCAACTCCTCAACCCTGGCCCCGAGCCTATTCCATTCGCTGGCCACAGCCCAGAGTCGGTCGCTTTCCTTGTATCTGAGATGGGCGACGTTTCGAATGACGGTCCTTCCATCGGCAAAGAGCGCTATTGCCGCCAGGGTGGGGACCATGTCCGGGAGACCGCTCATATCCACCTCCAGCCCCGAGAGGTCCCGGCCTTGCACTGCTACCCAATCCGGTCCCTTCTCAATGACGCATCCCATCCTTTCCAGGATGTCAAGAAAGCGGATATCGCCCTGTCGGGTCGCATGAGGATAGATATTCGTGGTGGCAATGGTCTTCCCCGTGATGGCGGCTGCGGCCCAGAAGTAGGAGGCCGATGAGGCGTCCCCCTCGATCCCAAACTCCCGCGCCTGGTAACCCTGCCCCGAAGGGATACTGAAACAACGTTCGTTATCGCGGGTCACGCGAACCCCGAACTGGTCCATCACCTGGATGGTCATCTCGACGTACGGGGTTGATACCAGTTCTCCTGAGATCTCCACGACAACGTCCGTGTTGGCGTAGGGGCTTGATAGGAGGAGCGAAGAGAGAAACTGGCTGCTCTGATCACCCGAGATGGATGTCCTTCCCCCTCGAAGGCCTCTTGCCTGAATGCGCACCGGGGGGCAGCCGTTTTGTCTGGTGCAGGCAACCTCCACGCCCAGGTGTTTCAAGGCCTCAACCAAAGGACCGATCGGCCGCTGCTGCATCCTGTCTGTGCCGGTTAACAGGAAGTCGCCCCTGCACAGGGCCGCTACCGACAAGAGAAGTCGAAAGGAAGTCCCGGAGTTGCCCAGGCAGATCGTTTGTTCCCTGTAAAGCCTGCCAAAGGACCCTCCCTGTCCTTCCACCATCAGACGGTTCCCTTCCCGTGCGATCGGTACACCCAACTGACCAAGGGCGCTGATCGTATATCGGGTGTCTTCGCACATCAGGAAGTCCGTGAGGACACTCCTTCCCTTTGCCAGGCTCGCGGCGATGATCGCCCGGTGCGTGATGCTTTTGGATTCGGGGATTCGGACCACGGCATCTAATCCCGATGGCAGATCAGTCAAGGTCATCCTGTTCGAGGGCCTCCTTTATGGCCTGGTTCATATGGGACAACGGGGGCTCGATCCCTGTCCACAGCCAGAACTGCGTGGCGGCCTGATGAAGCAACATCGGAATGCCGCTGATCGTTGTGCAGCCCCGGGCCTCGGCCATCCTCAGAAGACGGGTCGCCAAAGGGCGATAGACGATGTCCATGACCACCATCCCCTCTCTCAGGACTTGTTCAGGGACCAGGCATCGATCCGCATGGGGCCACATCCCCACGGGCGTTGTCTGGATCAGGATATCGGCCTCCTGAGCGTCAATGGCTTCCAATGAAATAAATTTGGCTCCCAGGGATCGGGCAAGCCTTTCCCCTATGTCGCGCGACCGGTTGACAATGGATACGGCAACCCCGTTTTCCTTCAAGATCAGCCCGATCGCCCGAGCCGCCCCCCCGGCGCCCACCAGGATGCACCTCTTGCCCAGGACCTCTGTCACCTCCTCCAATGCCTTCAAGGCCCCGATGGCGTCCGTGTTGTATCCCGTCAGTCTGCCGTCTGTATTGACGATGGTGTTGACGGCGCCGATCTGCCTTGCCAACGGATCCATCTCGCTCAGGTATGGGATGACCGAGGTCTTGAAGGGGATGGTGACGCTTGCCCCCTTGATGTCAAGCGTCCGCATGGCCCGTACCCATGACGAGATATCCGAAGGTTCAAAGGCGAGGTAAACGGCGTTGATGCCCCTGGCGGAAAAGGCGGCATTATGGAGGGTCGGACTGAGGGAGTGCCTGACCGGGTTCCCAATGACGCCGTAGAGCGCGGTATGCTGATCCACCTTCATAACGAAACCAGCTCCCACATCATTTTCATCTGGTCCACAGAAAGCTGGCCTGAGGCAGATTCCTCTCCGCTGTCGAGAGCGGCAAAGGTCATGTGGCCTCCCATGAGAGGGCAGAGGACGCGGCTGATCCGCCCTAAGGGACCCATGCAGAACGCAATAATCTTTGTGCCGGCGGCCCGGGCACGAGGGATCAGTTCGAGGACCCTGAAGTTGTCTTCCCACTCCCTGGCCCATGTGACGATCTTGACGATATCGGCCCCTGTAGCCGCCATCTTCATGAAAACACGTTCCAGGTCCTCCCGGGAAGGGGTCCCGTCAAGCAGATGCGCAGACATGACGATCTTGCAGAGCCCCTTCGTTCGAACCATCAGCCGTTGATGCTCGATCGGCATGCGAAACTCGACATCCACGTAATCTGCGCCTGCTTCCATGGCATCCTGCAGATAGCGAACCCTTGTTTCATCGCCCACAGTGCCGGTCCCTCCCTCCCTCCTGGAGCGGTAGGTGACCATGACTGGCCCTGTTGCTGAACCCATGATCTCCTTAAGATCAAATTCCTCCATGAGGTCCAGGCGTATCTCGATCACATCGGCCAGGGCATGGGCCCTGGCCATCTTCCGGATGGCGCTGTCGCTGGTCTTCGCCACAATAGGAATGCAGATCATTGCGTGGCGCCGTTACCCGATGTTGTGTCGCAGCCGGTTGAGATACTTCTGCATCTCTTCATAGTCTCTCCCCCTGATAATATGGGTCAGGTAGCTGAGACTCGAATTGATCGCCTCGATCTGTGCGACGTTGTGGGGATTGAACATGATCTCCGAAAGGAGGTGATCATCCTCAGAAAAAAGCCCCTTTGCAATATCCAGATGTTTTCTGAAGGTTGTCCCGGGGGCCTCCTGTTGTTTCATGGTGGCGGCAAACACCATGGATGAGGCAAAGGGAATGGAGAGCGAATAGGCGATGGTCCGATCATGTTCCTCAAAGGAGTACTCATAGACGTTGAGATGAAGGCCTCTGTAGAGGCTCCTGAAGAAGGCCTTTCCCTCCTCGTCCGACTCCTTGATGAGGATGGCATTTTCGTTCCGCAGGTCCCGGATATTGGCAAAGGTGGGCCCAAACATGGGGTGCGTCGAGACAAATCGCCTTCCCAGGGAGTTATACAGCTCCCCGATGCCCGTCTTGACAGAGGCAATGTCCGACAGCATGCACCCCTCCGGGAGGTAGGGGAGAACGTCTTCAAATGCGTCTTGAATGTTGGCGATGCTGACGGCGTTGATGACAAGCTCGGGCCTGAAGGACCTGGCCTCGGATGGTTCAAGAAATCGCGTCACATGGAAGAAATATCTGAGCTTTTTTCGGTCCACATCGTAAACAGCCACGTCATGGTCGAGGCAGAGTTCTTCCACCAGCCAGGCCCCCATATGCCCGGCGCCCAGTATGAGTATCTTCATTGGCCCCTCCTCTCTGTGTAACATCCTATCAGCCGGAAGCGGGTGGTCATCTGCTTGACCTCTTCGAGCGCCTCCATCACGGGCCGGTCCTTGTCGGATCCCTCGATATCGAGGAAAAAGGCGTAGTCCCCCGGCTCGTTGGGTATGGACTCTATCCGTGTGAGGTTGATGCCTTTCCCCGCGAATATCCGGAGCACGTTAAAGAGCGTGCCCGCTTTGTGTTCCGTTGCAAACACCATAGAGCATTTGTTACCATCTCCCACGGCCTCCCCCCTGGAGAGGACAAGGAATCGCGTCATGTTTCTATCCATGTCCTCGATGCCTTCCTTGATGATCTCCAGGTGACACATCTGCGCGCAAAGTCTGCTCGCAATGGCTGCAGACCTCTTGGGTCGCTTTTCCGAGAGCATTTTGGCCGCTCCGGCAGTATCGTTGTATGGAATGGGTTCGAGGGTATTCCTTGAGAGGAATCGACGGCATTGTGAAAGGGCCTGGGGATGGGAATACACGCTCCGGATCTCCCGGTGGTCTGTTTCCGGCAATGCAAGGAGGCAGTGGCGCACCGGCAGTTCCACGGCCCCGACCACATGGAGGTCGGCATGAATGAGGAGGCGATTGACCTGGTCGATCGATCCACCCAATGTGTTTTCCACCGGAACCATGCCATAGTCGCAGATGCCGGTTTGAACGCCCTCGAAGACCTCCTCGAACGAACGGCATGGCAAGGGGACCAGATGGCTGTCCCACACCCTTGATGCCACCTCGCCGTAGGCCCCATGCTCTCCCTGAAACGCAATGAGATGGAATCCCTCCCTCTGAATTCTCCTGCTCTCTCGAATCATCTCAGTGAAGATCGTTTCTATCAATGCGGCCTGGACCAGCCCTGTAGCCCTTGTGCGTACCCTCTCAAATATTTCCTTCTCCCTATCGGTATCCTCGACCTCCGTTTTATACCGATTCGCTATCAGGGCCTGTTCCATCCGGCTGTTGAGAAGCTGCACTATCTGACTATCGATGCTGTCGATCTTCTTTCGGATCTCTTTCAGATTCATGGTTCACCTCACTGACATTCATTGAAGCCGGCCCGGGTCATTTCGCGACCGGCAAAGACCAGCCACCCATGGCGTCTCCCAATTCAAGGATGGGCGCCTCATTCACGAATGCATGGCCGATGCCCCTGAGGAGCACCACGTGGATGCTGTTCCCGTTCCTTTTTTTGTCCTTTCTCATGGCGTCCACAATCGCCTCAGAGGCACAGTCAGAGCGAATCGGGAGCCCGAGTTTCATGAGCAGGCTCTCGATCCGGTAAACGTCCTCGATGGCCAAATACCCCATCCTGCTGGAGAGCCTTGCGGCAATCGCCATGCCCATGCTGACGGCCTCGCCGTGGGAAACGCCTTTCGCCTTTTCAATAGCATGTCCGAAGGTATGCCCAAAATTGAGCAACCGCCGCTCACCCGCCTCCTTCTCATCCCTGTCTACGATGGATGCCTTGATGGCCACCGAATCACAGACAAGCCTCTCCGTCACCTGGGGATCCAGAGATAGGCCCTTTTCATAATTGGACTCAAGGTATGAGAAGAGCGCGGGGTCGGCGATAACGGCATATTTGACGACCTCCGCAAACCCGGACCGGAGTTCCTTTTTGGGGAGGGTGTTCAGGAGACGCAGGTCGCAGATAACGAATTGAGGTTGATTGAAACATCCTATCATGTTCTTATAGCCATCGAGATTGACGCCGTTCTTTCCACCGATGCCGGCATCCACCTGGGCCAGGAGGCTTGTGGAAACAAATCCGAATGGGATGCCGCGCATGTAGATAGAGGCGACAAAACCTGCAATATCCGAGACGACGCCCCCTCCGATCCCCACAATATAGGATGACCGGTCAGCCCCCATCTCCATGAGCCGCAGGCAAATATCCTTGACGGTCTCCAGGGTTTTTGCTGTTTCACCACTGGGGATCTCAAGGACGTTCCAGGAGGGGGGGAACTCCTTTCGATAATGGCGGCAGACATCGGTGTCCGTAATGATCACCGTCTGGCCCGATGAGACGTGGCTTGGGAGGGATGCAAGCGCCTCCCCTACCAGTATCCTCGACACGGTGTCATGCCCACGAATCTGAATGGCCTTCATGAGTCGCCGACTCCTGGTCCTCGCATGGCCTTTCCATTGATCTTGCTCATGGCGGACTTCAATAGGCGCAGCTTTTCCATAAGTGTCCCGAACATATCCGGCGACATGGCCTGATCTTTATCGCACATGGCCTCAGCGGGCCTGCAGTGGACTTCGACCATTATGCCGTCCGCGCCGGCTGCCATGGCAGCGAGACTCATCGGCTCAATCATGCTCAGTCTCCCGGTTCCGTGAGAAGGATCTACAATGACAGGGAGATGCGACGTCTCCCTTACGGCCGGGACAATGCTCAGATCCAGTGTGTTTCGGGTGTAGGTCTCAAATGTCCGTATCCCCCGTTCGCAAAGGATCACGTGGGGGTTCCCGGCTGCCAGGATGTACTCCGCGCAATTGAGCCATTCCTTGAGGGTAGAATTCATCCCCCTTTTCAGGAGTACAGGCTTGTCCATCTTCCCCACCTCCTCGAGGAGCGAAAAATTCTGCATGTTTCGAGTGCCGATTTGAAGGACATCCGCGTACTCGGATACCCAGGACACATCCCGTGGGTCGGTAACCTCCGTGACAATCGGAAGCCCTGTCTTCTGTTTGGCCTTTTCGAGGATCTTGAGCCCCTGAAGACCAAGCCCCTGGAAATCATAGGGCGATGTCCTCGGCTTGAATGCGCCCCCCCTGAGCATATGGGCGCCTGCCGCCTTGACCTCCTGCGCCGTTTGAATGGTCTGCTCCTCGCTCTCCACGCTGCAAGGGCCGGCGATCACCACAAAGTCTTCTCCGAATCTCACATCCCCCGCCGATATGACCGTCCGAGCCAAGTGATCCCCATTGAGCGAGGCAAGTCTTAATGCGTTCATCTCGAATCATCTCCTTTTGTATCTGAACCCCAAAACCCAATTCTCTCCTATCTGCTCCTTGAGCTTACGAAATGGATTTAAACCTCAAATAGTGATCGGCAAGAACAATGGCCACCATGGCCTTTAAAACCGGCACCGCGCGGGGCACGGCAGAGGCATCGAACCGGCCCTCCAGCTTCAACCGGGCGGGACGTCCTTCGCGGTCAATAGTTTCCTGTTCGATCATAATGGAGGGGATCGGCTTGACGGCCGCCCGAAGGACAATGTCGTCTCCATTTGAAATTCCGCCCAGAATGCCGCCGGCATGGTTTGTCTCGAAACCGGATGGCGTGATCGGATCGTTGTTCTGGGAACCTCTTCGTTTGGCCGATTCAAATCCGTCCCCGATCTCGACCCCCTTCACGGCCCCCACAGACATCACGGCCTTGGCAAGATCCGCGCTCAGCTTGTCAAATACCGGTTCGCCCAGACCCGCAGGACACCCCGTTGCCCGAACCTCAACAATACCCCCGATGGAATCGCCCGCATCCTTCGCCCTTGAAAGCACTTCTCTCATTTTTTCAACGACAGCCATGTCCGGGCAATAGAAGGGATTCTTGTGGACCGCATCGAAATCGATATGCATTGCCCGGATACCCCCCATCTCTACTGTATAAGCCATGATTCGTATCTTTAGGGGCGCCAGGACCTTCTGGGCCACCACGCCGGCGGCGACCCTCGCCGCGGTCTCCCGTGCGGAGGACCGCCCGCCCCCCCTGAAATCGACATGACCGTACTTTTCGAAATACGTGTAATCCGCATGGCCCGGCCGGAACAGACTGCGAAGGATCTCATAAGGCTCGCTCGTGACATCCTGGTTGCGGATAAAGAGGGCAATGGGCGTACCGGTGGTGAGTCCCTCAAACACACCCGAGAGGATTTCCACCCTGTCTGGTTCCGATCGGGGCGTATCCAGCGGGGTGCGGCCGGGCCTCCGTCTCGCCATTTCGACTGCAAAATCATCCTCAGACAAAGGGATGCGCGACGGACACCCATCTATGACAACGCCAATCCCCGTTCCGTGGGATTCACCAAACGTCGTTATTCGGAACGTCTTGCCGAACGAATTGCCTCCCATTTCAACGAGCCCCCCTTTTACAGTTCGGACGGGTGCGCCAGCGGGCCTGCAGGATTGCCTGGACCACGGCTTCGGGAGACATGCCGTCTGCCTGCACCTGGAAATCGCTGGCCCGCTCATACAGAGGCGTCCGTTCCCGGAGCATGGAATCGATTTCTTCAACGGGATCAGTCCCTGACAGCGGCGGCCGATCCTCCCCTTGCTCCAGGGCCAGGGCCATTCTCGTCCTGATGACGGCAGGACTCGCAGCAAGCCACACCAGCCATCCATTTTTCTTCAGGGCTTTCATATTTTCCGGGTCGATCACGACCCCTCCCCCGGTGGCGACGACGCTGTGGTCTCTATCGGCAATCTCTTGAACGACCTTTCTTTCCACGCGCCTGAAGTCCCCCCATCCTGCCAGGGAAACGTAAACAGGAATCGGCATGCCCGTCTTCTCTTCAATGAGACGATCCGTATCCCAAAAAGCCATGCCCAAATCCCCGGCCAGCATCCTCCCCACATGGGTCTTGCCGCTGCACCGATATCCGATCAGGACGATGTTCATCCAAGCGGTTTCCTTGAGAGCAAAAAAAAGGCCGTGGGTAATTTCCTTACCCACGGCCTTGAAACTTAAGAAGATCATCGCATCAGGACATGGGCATACCTCTCCCCCAGAAATAAAAATAGGGATAAAGAGTTTGCCATGTCTGATACGAAAAATTCATATGTGCCGCCGACCTCTCAATAATGATTGAGGTCGTCTTATACCCGATTGCATGGGTCTTGTCAAGACAATATCGTGGATGCCTGTAAAAAAAACAGCTTGACATCCGAACCCTGACAGGATACCCTTCTTAATCAAACGAATTATTTTACCGGTCGGGTGTTGTACTCATGGTAGATTTCTTTTATAGCATTATCGCCATTATCAGCGCAGCAGGGATCAGCGTTCCCCTGTTGCTCCTCCTTTGGGTCGTCAGACTTAAATTTCTTGACCTGATAATGACATGATATGAGCAAACCCCTTTAAAATCCGTTATCAGGCCAGCCTGATAACGGATTTTTTTTGGAAAACCCCATGGAGGGAACAGATGAAAAGCGACAGGGTCAAAAAGGGCCTCGATCGGGCGCCGCACCGGTCTCTGTTCAAGGCGATGGGCTACACCGATCGGGAGCTTGAGCGACCCCTGATCGGCATCGCCAGCTCGGCCAATGAGATTATTCCGGGCCACATCCATCTGAATCGGATTGTGGAGGCGGTGAAGGCAGGGGTTTATATGGCGGGGGGCATGCCGGTCGTGTTCGGGACCATTGGCGTCTGTGACGGTATCGCTATGAATCACGAGGGGATGAAATACTCCCTGGGAAGCCGTGAACTGATTGCCGATTCGGTGGAGATCATGGCCCGGGCCCATGCCTTCGATGCCCTGGTGCTCGTACCCAACTGCGACAAGATCGTGCCGGGGATGATCATGGCCGCAGCGAGGCTGGACATCCCTTCTATCGTGATCAGCGGGGGTCCCATGCTGGCAGGCCGCCATCCAGAAAAAACCGACCAGAGGATCGATCTGATCACGGTCTTCGAATCCGTGGGGGCCGTCCGCTCGGGCAGAATGACCGCTGAGACGTTGTCGGCCATTGAAGAGGAGGCGTGTCCCACATGCGGCTCCTGTGCCGGCATGTTCACGGCCAATTCCATGAACTGCCTCACGGAGGCCATCGGCCTGGCACTGCCTGGGAACGGGACGATACCGGCGGCCATGGCCGCTCGAATTCGACTGGCCAAAGAGACGGGGATGCAGATCATGGCCCTTCTGGAACAGCACATCACCCCAAGGAAGATCATGACGCAAGAGGCTGTTGTCAATGCCCTCTCGGTGGACATGGCGTTGGGGTGCTCGACCAATACCGTTCTCCACTTGGCAGCCATCGCGCACGAGCTCCATCTCCCCTTTGAGCTGTCCAGGATTAACGAGATCAGCCGAAGCACGCCGAATCTTTGCTCCCTGAGTCCGGCGGGTCCGCATCATCTGGAAGATCTGGACCGCGCCGGGGGCGTCGGTGCCGTGATGAAAGAGCTTTCCGATGCCGGATTGATCCATGGCCAGTGTATCACCGTTTCGGGGAAAAGCGTATCGGAGAACATCGACAGGGCGTGGATCACGGATTCAGAGGTGATCAGGAGGATCAATGCGCCCTATCGCAAGGAAGGCGGGCTCGCCGTACTGTATGGGAATCTCGCCCCCGATGGGTGTGTGGTCAAGCAGTCCGCCGTATGTGATGAAATGCTTTACCACGAGGGGCCGGTCAGGGTCTTCGATTCCGAGGAGGAGGTGACGCGCTCGATCATGGGGGGATCGGTCCGTAAAGGAGAGATCTTGATCGTGCGGTATGAGGGACCGAAAGGGGGGCCTGGCATGCGCGAGATGCTTGGTCCCACATCAGCCATCGCAGGGATGGGCCTGGATGCCCACGTGGCCCTCCTGACGGACGGGCGGTTTTCAGGAGGAACTCGGGGTGCGTCCATTGGCCATATATCGCCTGAGGCCATGGAAGGGGGACCCATCGCCCTTGCTGAAGACGGAGACAGGGTTGTCATTGACATCAAAAACAAGGAGATCAGCGTGAGGCTGACTGAAGAGGAGCTCAAGCAGCGGCGTTCCCATTGGAAACCTTCTGAGCCAAAGATTGTCTCCGGGTACCTGTCTCGCTATGCAAAGAGCGTATCTTCAGCGAGCCAAGGGGCTGTGATACGGTAAGCGATTCGCGGCCGGAGAAGGCGCGTTTTTAAGACGGATAGAAAAAGGGGGAATTGCCATCAAACTAAACGGCGCAAAAATTATTTTGCGGACACTCCAGGAAGAGGGAGTCGATGTCATTTTCGGCTTTCCGGGGGGCGCGGTAGCGGATATCTACGATGAGCTGGTCAAAACGGACATCCGGCATATAACCGTACGACACGAACAGGGGGCGGTTCACGCAGCGGACGGGTATACCCGCGCATCCGGCAAGGTAGGCGTCTGTCTGGTCACCTCGGGACCGGGCGCCACCAATACCGTATCCGGAATCGCCTCGGCCTATATGGATTCAATCCCGATCGTTGTCCTGACAGGGCAGGTTCCCACCGAACTCATCGGGAATGACGCTTTTCAGGAGGTGGATATCGTCGGCATCACACGACCGTGCACCAAGCACAATTACCTGGTAAAAAGGGTCGAAGATCTGGGGAGGGTCCTGAAAGAGGCATTTTACGTGGCCCGGTCGGGAAGGCCGGGTCCGGTCCTGGTGGACCTGCCCAAAGATGTTATCAAGGCGAGCACTGTCTATCGCTCCATAAAAAGTGTTGAGCTCAGGTCCTATAACCCCACCTATGAACCCAACTTCAGGCAGCTTCCCAAGGCCGTCAAACTGATAAAGGATGCCAAACGGCCGATGATCCTTGCCGGGGGAGGGGTCATCCTTTCCAGGGCCTCGGAAGCCCTGCAGACCCTGGCAAGAAAGATCCAGGCCCCTGTGGCAGCCACCCTTATGGGCCTGGGGGCCTTTCCCGGGAGCGATCCTTTGTGGCTGGGGATGATCGGCATGCACGGGACCTATCGCGCCAACATGTCCTCTGCGGAATGCGACCTTCTGATCGCGGTGGGGGTCCGTTTTGACGACAGGGTCACGGGGAAGGTGGAGAACTTTGCTCCCAAGGCCAAGATCGTACATATCGATATCGATCCCACGTCCATTCGCAAGAACATCCCTGTATCCGTTCCCATCGTGGGGGACTGCAGGCTGACCCTGCAGAAGCTGAACGCGCTTCTTGAGGCAGAGGAGCTTGAGGATTTGCACCAGGAGAGAGAGGCATGGCGGGACCAGATAGGGGAGTGGAAGGCGACCATGACGCTCAAGTACGTTCAGAAGGACGTGATCAAACCCCAGTACGTGGTGGAGAAGCTGTGCGAAATCACAAGAGGGGAGGCCATCATCACCACTGAGGTGGGCCAGAACCAGATGTGGGCCGCCCAGTACTACCAGTTCGATCGCCCCAACTGTTTTATCACTTCCGGGGGACTGGGGTGCATGGGGTTCGGCTTTCCGGCTGCCATCGGCGCACAGCTGGCACGACCTGACAGGCTTGTGGTGGATATTGCAGGGGACGGGAGCATCCAGATGAACATCCAGGAGATGGCCACGGCCATGCAATTTGGGCTCCCTGTCAAAATTATCATCCTGAACAACAGGTGTCTCGGAATGGTCAGGCAGTGGCAGCAACTTTTTTACGACCGCTGTTACGCCCATACCCAGATGGAGACGGCGCCCGATTTTGTGAAACTGGCGGAGGCCTATGGCGCGCTGGGTCTGAGGGCCACGCGGCCGGAAGAGGTGGAGCCGGTCCTCAGAAAAGGCCTGTCCCATCCAGGCCTTGTGATCATGGATTTTGTGGTGGAGAAAGAGGAGTGTGTCTATCCGATCGTGCCGGCGGGGGCGCCTATCACTGAGATGCTTCTGGTCTGAACCGCGAAGGAGGAATCCACCCCAATTTTCGTCAGGCAAAGGGATAACCATGGAAAACGAAAAGGAAAAGAGACACATCCTCTCCATGCTGGTGGACAATCAGCCCGGCGTCCTCTCGCGGGTGGCCGGTTTTTTCAGCAGCCGGGGATTCAATATCAACAGCCTGTGCGTTTCCGAGACAACCGATCCGCTCGTTTCCAGGATCACCCTCGTGGCCGTAGGAGATATGGGCGTCCTGGAACAGATCAAGAAACAGCTCAACAAGCTGATCAATGTCATCAAGGTGTTGGATTTTACCGATGTGGACTATGTCCAGCGCGAGACCGCCCTGGTCAAGGTGCGGGCAAAGCCGGAACACCGCGCTGAGATACTGAGGATGGCGGATATATTTCGGTCCAGGGTGGTGGATGTGGGATCGGAATACTATACGGTGGAGATCACGGGAGATGAGGGGAAGATCAACGCTTTCCTGAAACTCATAAAACAGATGGGCATCAAGGAGATCGCGAGGACCGGGGTCGTTGCCCTGGCGCGTGAAAAAAAATAGAGGGAGGAAGTTATGGCAGAAATAGATTTTGGCGGTGTGTTGGAAGAGGTGGTGACCTCAGAGGAGTTTACCCTCGAAAAGGCGCAGGATGTGCTCAGGAATGAAACCGTGGCCGTGATCGGTTACGGGGTCCAGGGACCGGGTCAGGCCCTCAATATGATGGATAACGGGATAAAGGTCATCGTCGGCCAGCGTGAGGGGGGGAGTTCGTGGCAACGGGCCGTGGCCGATGGATTCGTGCCCGGAAAGACCTTGTTTTCACCCAAAGAGGCGGCCGAGCAGGGGACCCTCATCCAGTATCTGGTATCCGATGCAGGGCAGGTCGCCCTCTGGCCCGAGATCAAGCGTTGCCTTCGCAAGGGGGATGCCCTTTACTTCTCCCACGGGTTTTCCATCACCTATAAGGATCAGACGGGCGTGGTCCCGCCCCCGGACGTGGACGTCATCCT
>ENA-OSEO01003840-OSEO01003840.1-sediment-metagenome-genome-assembly--contig:-NODE-3840-length-16750-cov-6.227673_pt1 | contig 16750 bp, 16 predicted proteins | sample MGYA00237883_ERZ534232 | MGnify/ENA metagenome assembly ERZ534232 | reverse complement strand
ATCCTTATCCCCTCTAAGCGCCTCGCACCAACCATAGCCTGCCGACTGGTGCGTTGCACTTAGGGATCGAAAATCTACACCATTTTGCAAAACTAACCCGATGAACAATCATCCAGAAGTGCGATGCACCTGAACTGAAGCGCCTGGGTAAACATCCAAGGTGCAAGGCACTTTTGGTTTTTGGGTTAACGAGTCTTGATTTCCGGGATGGGTGCATCCTTATCCCCTCTAAGCGCCTCGCACCAACCATAGCCTGCCAACCGGTGCGTTGCACTTAGGGATCAAAAATCTACACCATTTTGCAAAACTAACCCGATGAACAATCATCCAGAAGTGCGATGCACCTGAACTGAAACGCCTGGGTAAACATCGAAGGTGCAAGGCACTTTTGGTTTTAGGGTTAACGAGTTTTGATTTCCGAGATGGGTGCATCCTTATCCCCTCTAAGCGCCTCGCACCAACCATAGCCTGCCGACTGGTGCGTTGCACTTAGGGATCGAAAATCTATACCATTTTGCAAAACTAACCCGATGAACAATCATCCAGAAGTGCGATGCACCTTAGTTGGTGGCTGCCGGAAAAAGTCTGAACCGGGATTTACAGGATTTCTCGGTTTGTGGTTTCCTGAATTAATCTGCATGTGAGAAATTTTGATTTCCAGCATTGGATGACAGGATTTACAGGATTATCTATTCTCATCATGCCCCATGATAATCCATTTGTAGGGGAGAAGCATCGGATATAAAACCCGGCCACCACCCAAAATTCCCAACATCCGATGCTTCGCCCTGATAAAATTCTGCTAAACTTAATTGTCATTATTTATGATAATTACATGTTGCATATGACATGTATAATATGTTATAATACAGAGGTCGATGTGATCAAATCATTTCGCGACAAAGAAACTGAAAAAATTTATCGAGGATACAAATCATTGAAACTGGATCAATCCATTCAACGTGTGGCGTATCGAAAGCTAAAAATGTTAAATAATGCATTCGAATTGAAAGATCTCACAGCTCCCCCTTCCAACAATCTGGAAAAACTCAAAGGAAATATGGAAGGGTACTATAGCATTCGAATTAATGATCAATATCGGATCTGTTTTCGATGGGAAAACCAGGATGTTTATGATGTTGAAATTGTGGATTACCACTAGGAGATAATATGGAAACACGAGATTTTGGACCATTACACCCCGGTGAAGTTCTTTCGGAGGAATTTCTAACCCCGCTTAACATCAGCCAGCACCAGCTTGCCATCGCTATGCGTGTGGCTCAACAAAAAATAAATGATATTGTGCGTGGAAAACGCAGTATTACTCCGGATACAGCACTGCGATTGGCTGCAGCCCTTGGTACCACTGCCGAATTCTGGCTGGGATTACAGCAGGAATACGACCTGGATCGTGCAAGAGGTTTGTTCGGAGATAGTATTCAAATGGAAGTCAGCAAGTTACTGTTTAGATGAAAGACTCGTGAGGTGCCATTTTTGTCCAACTCCTGACATTTATGTGGTGCGATGCACTTAGGGATAAACCCAATAATTCGAATTTTGGGAGTTAATCCGGTGAACGATCATCCAGAAGTGCGATGCACCTTGAACTGAAATGCCTGGGTAAAACAGGTACTGCTGCTCGCCTCGTGCGATGAGCTGGTGAGAGACTATCCTCCGCTATCACCACGCAGTCTGGATCATCAGATCTGGGTGTGGCAGAGACAGGCACCCCCCCCACCTGAGCACAGCATGCCTTACAATCCTATCCTCCACAATCGCGATGTGTTAGAATTTTCTTGATAGATAGTATGATTGAATCGCAGTTAACGTATTTCCGGACGACACACATTCTTCTTTGAGCTTTCAGCATTGAGCTTTGAGCAATTTCTTCCTCATTTTTCTTTCTTTTAACAAAAACATCACTATAATAGAAGCAATTCGAATTCACAAGGGAGGTAAAAATTCCAGTGGTACTCTGGAAAAACCCCCAATCACTATCCACGCTCATTGCAACCCTGGGTTCAGAAGCACAGGTCGTTACCGCCACCCTTAAACTGCTTCAACAGCAGGGCGAGTAGATTTCATGTCTGGAGGTGATTCACACCACTGACTTACCTGACACCCCCACCCATGAAGCCTTGCAGCGTTTAAGAACAGCCCTGCAAACCATTCCCGATTTAACCACTTCTTTCTTCCCTTTGCTAACACCAACCCATCAACCTTTACTGGATGTCAATACCGAAGAATCTGCCCGTTCGGCCTACCGGCTCATCTATCAGCGTGTCTTTCATGCCAAACAGTCTGGTGCCCGGGTTCATCTCTCGATTGCCGGGGGCAGAAAAACCATGGCTGTCTTTGGCATGGCCGCCGCCCAATTGTTGTTCGATGAAGATGACTGTCTATGGCACCTTTATTCTACTGGCGACTTTCTCTCCAGTAAACGTCTTTGGCCGCAACCTGACGATGAAGTCCACCTCATTCCCGTCCCGGTTCTCACCTGGAGCAGTGTCTCTCCCCTGCTGGCAGGTTTACGTGACATGCAGGATCCGTTCGAAGCGCTTGCTCATGTGAAAAAACTTCAATTAACTGAGAAAATGGAGCAAAGCCGCATATTCTTCACGCAGCAGCTCACCCCGGCAGAGCAAAAAGTGGTTACCATGCTGGTCATCCAGGGCGATTCCGATCAGGAGATTGGTCGCGCCTTGCATCTCTCCCCACGCACCATCGAACAGCATTTACGCAGCGCGTACCAAAAAGCTGCGGATCACTGGCAATTGATGGAAACGCCAGGCAGAACCCAGTTAGTTTCTTTGTTACATTATTTCCTGACCATTCAGGAAAATACGGGAAAATCCGCATGACAAATCAACTCATTTTGTCTAAACTTATATTAATCCGGCAGTGGACGGAGACAGGGGGGAATGGGGGTTCCTCTCTGCCGGAGGTTTTCTGAGATAGGAGGTAAGATGAATGATAATGTGCTGAAAGCAGCGCTGGCAGGATTGATGCACGACATTGGCAAGGTGTTTCAGCGCGCTCGTGAAGATCCCTGGAAGATGCCCATGGATGCCAGCGAAGAAGGGCAACCGGTGCATGCTGCCTGGAGTATGCAATTCGCCAAGGATGTCCCGGCAGAATATCGCCAGCCGGTTTTGATGGGCGCCTACCATCACAGTCCTGAAAAAAATCAAGCTGCCGAACCACACCTGAGCTATCTGGTAGCCCTGGCGGACAAGCTTTCCGCCGGTGAACGCAGTGACATCTCAGAACAAAACAAGCCTTATCCACAACAGATGATCAGCATCTTCGACCGGATTTTTACGGATCAGCGCCTGGATCAAGATAACCATTATCTGCCGTTACATCCGCTCACTTTGCAGGAGGCGCATTTATTCCCTTCAAAAGTCACGCAGGCGAATATCACTGCCAAGTATCAAAAGCTTGCTAAAAACCTAAAAGAAACAGCCAGCATCAATCCGGGAAGCTTGCACAATTATCTGGAACACTGTTTATCCGCCATGCAGCAAAATACCTGGTGTGTTCCGTCCGCGTATTTTTACTCCGTGCCCGATGTGTCTCTCTATGATCACTCCCGCATGACCGCCGCGCTGGCTGCCTGTCTGGCAGATTTACCGCTCGAAGAAGTCAGGAAGCGGCTGGAGGCTGTGGAACGCGTTTTTCATGAGAAAGCGACACCACAGGATCACGAATATCTTTCTCAACCGGCTGTTTTGTTGCTGGGGGGTGATATCTCCGGTATTCAGGATTTCATTTATACCATCTCCGCCAGAGGGGCAGCCAAAACCTTACGTGGCCGTTCGTTTTATTTGCAGTTGTTGACCGAAGCTGTTTTGAGGTTTGTGTTGGACCAGTTGGAACTGCCCTACTCCAATGTCATCTACACTGGCGGGGGTCATTTCCACCTGCTGGTACCTTTATCTGCCCAAGCCAAACTTCCACAACTTCGCCAGCAGATCACCCGCAAACTTCTCCGCCATCATGGCACCAGTCTTTATCTTGCCCTCGCAACCACCACCATTCCATACAATGGTTTTCAAAAAGGCCAATTACCGCTGCATTGGAACGAAATGCACCGTCAATTGAATCAGGTAAAACAGCGCCGCTATGTGGAATTGGAGCAGGATCTGTATGATCAGGTATTTGCTCCGCGCGCGCATGCCGGGAATCAGGAGGATCACTGCGCGGTCTGTGGAGAACAACGCGCAAATACCAGCCCCTTGGAAGGTGATGAAGAAGGTGGCAGGATTTGTAATCTTTGCGCATCATTTGAAACCCAGTTGGGAAAATACCTTCCGGAGACCCACACCATCGCTTTGGGTATTGGAACCCCGCAGGAATCCCAACCAGGCACAGCGCTTGATACCCTGGCTGAGTTTGGTTTGTATGTGCAACTATTAACCAAAACCAATCAGGTACTGGATTTCAAAAATGATCCGGTGCAGCGCGTCGTCCTCTGGTCACTCTCCGATCAACAGCATATTATCCAGACGCCCGGTTTTTGTCCGGTCCATTGGCTGCGCTACACGGTCAATCAGGTGCCGGCAAAGGATTTCAATGAACTCCAGGCGATCAGCACCGGAATGAAACGTTTGGGAGTTCTGCGGATGGATATGGACAATCTCGGCCAGATCATTCAACAAGGCTTTGGGAAAGATCCTGCAACCAGCATTGCCACCCTCTCCCGTTTCTCCACCCTCAGTTTTCAAATTTCCATCTTTTTTGAAGGTTGGGTGAAAAAAATCATCGAAAGCCAGTCATTTCTGGGTTCAGATGGCAAACCCCTGATTTACTCGGTGTATGCAGGTGGCGACGATCTTTTTCTGATCGGTCCCTGGGATCGTATTCCGGGACTTGCGCAGACCATTCAAGCAGATTTCAATCGCTATGTGAACCACCATCCCGCCTGTCACATCAGTGGGGGTATGGCTTTCATCCATGGTAAATATCCACTTTATCAGGCTGCTGAAGATGCAGGTAAAGCTCTTGATTTGGCTAAAAGTCTGGATGGCAAAAATGCTTTCGCTTTTCTGGATAAAGCCTGGAAATGGGATCAATTTGCAGAAATTGCCAATAAACAGGAAAGTCTGGTCAGATTTACCCACGAATTAGACGGTCCAAAGAGCATTCTGCAATTATTGCAGCAGCTGGCAGAAGCCGAACGTGTATCGAAAAATAAAAATGAAGGCAAACCTGTTTGGGGTCCCTGGATGTGGCGTGGAAATTATATGTTTACACGAATATTAGAAAGAGAAGGTAATGTAAAAAAGGCCAATATTATTGAAGAAATCTACAAAGAACTCAAAGATAGTATGTATGCCAACCTGCAGCCCTGGGGGGTAGCAGCTCGTTGGGCACAGTTGTTTGTACGAACTCAGGATAATAAATAGGAGGAAAAATGACAATTCAATCAATTATGAATCAGGATGAAAGTGGAAAAGAGTTGGTGGATTTTGCGCACGCAAAAGCGAAAATTTTGGTACGCAATGGTCTGAAGAGTGCTCAACTACGCCTGGTATTTTCCGAAGTCCGAAAAATACAGGCATTATGGCTGGTTGAGAAAAATAAAACCAAAGCATTGCGTCGCCTTTCTATGTTAAAACCTAAATTATATTATCAGGCGCAACGCCAACATGCCGTGGAAGAACTCAAAAATGTGCTCTGTGATGCCATTGACGAGATTCTACAAGCTGCTCCAGAAAAACAGGATGCTGGCTTCCAAAAATTTGTGGATTTAAATGAAGCTTTAATCGCTTTTCATAAAGCTGAAGGTGGCTTGAATTAAGGTACAGGAGGAAATAAAAATGACCGAAATAATTCGCAGTGTAAAATTGTATGGACGTGTAATCATTACCGCTGATATTAAAACACTTACTGGTTTACATATTGGTGGATCCTCATCCGGAATGGAGATCGGTGGGGTGGATAATCCTGTCATTCGCGACCCATTCACTAACCGGCCATATATCCCTGGTTCAAGCCTGCGGGGGAAAATGCGCTCCTTACTGGAAAAAACCCTGGCGTTACCTCAGAACAAGAAAATGGGAAAAGATGTCTGGATTCATACCTGCATAAAAGCGGAAGATTATGAAAAAAATGGTGGTTGTCCGGTTTGCCACATCTTTGGGGTTCCAGGCGAATCCGATGCGATCGGATCAACATTGTTAGTGGTGCGGGATGTCGCCATGCGGCCAGAGAGTGCTAAACAATTAATGGATGCCAATACCGATATGGCATATACAGAGCTTAAAACAGAGGTGTCCATCGATCGGGTAACCAGCGCTGCTTCCCCGCGCACATTGGAGCGCGTGCCTGCCGATACGGTCTTCGGTCCAGCCGAATTGGTCTTCAGTTTCTTTGCTGAAAAAGATCTGAAATTCTTTAAAAATGTGGTGGATGGCCTGCAGTTAATTGAAGATGATTATCTGGGCGGATCCGGTACACGCGGCTCAGGCAAAGTGGCATTTGAGAATATTAATCTGGCTTTACGTAACAGTCAGGATTATAGTCATACCAATAATTACCAACCCACGTTTGCCAATCTGGCTGAATTTATTAAAGAATATCCTTCCATTCATCAATGGATTGAGCAGAACCTGTTTGGGAGTTAAAGATGAAACTTGAAACCTGGCATATTCAGGGACAGGCTTTTCATTTTGGAAAACATGGCATCGGGCAGGAGGAATCGGCTGTTATCTTTCATTCCGATTCTCTCTTTGCAGCATTGATTGCACTCCTGGCGCAAACCGAACAGGGAAACCTGGTGCCGCAGTTCATGGAGAAATTAAACCACAAACCTCCTGCCTTCATCCTTTCCTCCGCTTTTCCACGGGTAGGAACAGTCCGTTTTTATCCAATCCCGCGCTCCATAATCAGCCGCGACCAACACGCCATCGCGCAGGCAGGACTGACGGGAAAATCACTCAAAAATATCCAGTTTGTCTCTGAGTTAATTTTTTTGGCGCTGATCCAGGGGCAGTCTTTGGCAACTTTAATCAAAAATGCTGTTCAATTACAGAATGGGAAACTCTTGAGTTCAGCCACTGAAAGGCAAAATTTACCTGCTCACATTAGAAGGAGTTTACTGATTTGGGACCAGGGTTCGGGGGACAGCAGAAATCACCACCTCTTACAAGCTCACATTAGAAGGAGTTTAATGATTTGGGACGAGGAGCAACGCCCAAGAGTTACCTTGGACAGGCTCACTCAATCATCCAACCTTTATCACACCGGTGCGGTCCACTTTGCCCCGGAATGTGGTTTGTGGTTTGCGCTCAAATGGAACAACCCCGATCCGAATTTGAAAAAAATCGTGCATAATCTCATTCAACTGTTGGCAGATGCCGGGCTGGGTGGTGAACGCAGCAGTGGCTTTGGACAGGCAAAAATTACCCGAGGAGATGAATTGTCCTTGCCGGAAATGGAAACTGATGCCGCCTGGGTTACCTTGAGCCGGTACATACCTGCCGTGGATGAGCTGCCAGCTTTACTGAATGAGCACAGCGCCTACCAGTTGGATAGGGTTACCGGTTGGGCTGAATCAACCAGCGCACCAGCCGAAAGACGCAGAACAACCCAGATGCTGACCGAAGGCTCGGTCTTCGGCCCCCTCCAAAATCCGGACCCTGGTGAAATTGTAGATGTCAGACCGGTGTATAACGGATCTACAACATTTCCCCACCCCATTTACCGCTCTGGGCTTGCTCTGGCAGTTGCGATCAAGGAAATTGGAGGCACAGCATGACAACCTATCAACTGAAAGCAACCACCTTATCTCCTCTTCACATCGGTTCTGGTGAAGAACTGCGGCAGGATTTCGATTTCAAAGTTTTTGAAGGGCGCACTTACCGGCTGAATGTGGAAGCAATTCTGGACAAATACATGCATGATTGGCAGCGCAACCAAAAACTCTTACCTGGCAGTTTATTAAAGGAAGGAGATCTCCGAATTCCTGATTTTTGGAGGTATGACTTAAAAGGTTTTCCACGCTCTTCCAAAACGGATGCTCGCCTCCAGGCTTGTGTTAAAGATGCATACGATCGACCTTATCTTCCTGGTTCCTCTTTAAAGGGTGCCATCCGCACTGCTCTGGCATGGACCGGCTGGCAGGAACTGCAGATCAAGTTTGATCGTTCAATGGTAGGAAACAAACGACAGTGGGCTGGTCAAAAACTGGAACAAAAGATTTTTGGAAATTCACCCAATACCGATCTCTTACGAGCATTACAGATCAGCGATTGCTTTGGACCTGAACATGCAGGCGAGAAACTGATGGTTGTGAATGTCCAGGTGCTTACTGCTTCAACTGCTGGTACACCGGTGGAATTGGAAGCAATCAGCGGTGACACAGTCTTCAATGGTACTATCCACATCGAATCAGAACTCTTTCAGGACTCCTTCAACCGAAAATTGGGTTTTAATAATCGCCGTCACTGGCTGGACGAACTGCTGCCGCGAATTCAAACGCACAGCAAAGCGCGAATTGATGAACTTTATAAATGGTTCGCTGATAACAATCTATATAAAGTAGCAGATTTCTACCATCAATTATCGAAGGCCAGGTTACCAGAAAATCAGGCATTGATCCAGCTTGGTTGGGGTACAGGTTGGGATGGAAAAACGTTCTGGACGCATATCCAGAAAGATCGACCTTTATTCTCTCAATTGGTGAAAGATTTTCGAATGCAAAAATCAGGTCGCTCTGGTGGCTATAATGCTGCAGTAAAAGAATTCCCTAAATCCAAACGCTTGGCGATGGAGATCAAGGAAGGCCGTTGGTCTGCCGCTGCCCCATTAGGATGGGTGTTATTGGAAATTACACCGAAGAAATAAGAGAATCCGGAATAATCAATCAGTGAAAATATGAGACTATTTACCTTCTTAGGCACTGGAAAGTACGAAGAGACCCTGTATTTTCTGGGAAACCAGGAAAAAATCACCTCGTTTGCGCCCCTGGCCTCGGCTGAGTTTCTCCAGGTCGATGAAATGGTTGTCTTCCTCACAGAAAAAGCCTGGCAGGAACAATGGGCATCGCTTCAAGCCCAGGTTAACAACCAGGTTCCAATCAAATATCAGATAATCCCATTGGGTGAAACCGTTGAGGAACTCTGGTACATTTTTGATCAGATTGCCTCACAGGCCCAGCCCGGGGAGAAAATTGCGTTTGATATCACCCATGGCTTGCGCTCCACCCCATTGGTTGGATTGTTAGTCGCCGCCTATTTGCATTCAGGTTTGAGTGTGGATATCCAGGCTTTGCATTATGGCGCTTATGATGTCCGTGATCGCACAACCCAGCCTAACCGCACCCCCATCTTCGATTTATCGGATATGCTGAAGTTGCTGGATTGGTCTCTGGCAGCGGAACGCTTCAACCGCATCGGTGATTCTGTTGCGCTGGCATCCCTCCTGGAAAGAGAAAAAAAGGAAATCGCCCTCAAGCTGGCTGGAGATAAAAAATTGATGTCAGAATTCACAGCGCTCGGTCAACTCTCCGGGAAATTACGAGATGTTTCTCAAAGCCTGAACTTGATTCGCACCCAGCTCTCCCTGCAAAATGCCAGATCATTAATTGATCAAATCCCGCAAGCCAACCAGCTATTGGAAAAATCACCTTCCACCAAACCTGTAGCGCTGATAATGCAACGCATTGAAGAGACCTATCATCCTATCGCTGTGGAGAATCAGAGCCCTGTTGAATTTATTCAAAAACAATATGCCTTAATCAACTGGTATATGGATCGCGAGCAGTGGGCGCAGGCCATCACCACCGCCCGTGAATGGATGGTCAATCTTTTCATGGTTCATCTAAAGTTGACGGATTTCTCCAACCGGGATCTGCGTGAACGGGTTGAAAAAGTGATCAATTCCGAAGCCTATGATTTTCGTTCAGCCAAATCTAAAAAACAGTCATTCACACCCATTTTCCTTGCCCACATTCCGGATATTGAGACTCTTCTCGACACGTGGAATGCGATCACGGAAGTACGTAATGACATCGATCATGCTGGTTTTCGTCAAAACGCAAAGTCATCTTTGGATTTAATCAAAAATATCGGGATGATTATCAGCAAACTGAAGCAGATACCTTTGCCGGTGGAACCACTATGATCCTTCTCTCCCTGTTGGGGGAACAACCCATCCCCAACCTATTACCGCTCTGGCAAAAAGATTCTCCTTTTCAGGGTGTCCGTTTTGTGGTTTCCGACTCCACTTACCCGGTGGCTGAAATATTAACGCAAATGTTGAAAACAGATCCACAATTAAGAAACCTTGTTGTGCAGCCACCCATCCACGTAGAACCTTATGATTATCTGAAAACAACCGACCGCATATCAGCTGCACTCAGCCAGTATTACTATCAGGATCAACCTGTCGTGTTGAATTTGACCGGCGGGACCAAGTTGATGAGCATGGCAGCCATGCAGGCAGCCAGGCTGCATGCTATCCCCGTCCTGTATATTGCCACCGAATGTGCTCAGATCATCACGCTCAATCCGCAGGATGGAAAAGAAATCTCCCGGGAAAAAATTGAGGTTTCGATTACCGTTGAACAATACCTGGCGGCTCACGGGGTCGAAATCAGCGCTCACCAGAACTTCCATCGCAAATCCCAGCTTCCTTACCGGCCGCCTAAAGAAGGAGATGCCCTGGAGAGAAAAGTGTATCAGTTGGCCAGTCAATCGGGTATCTTTGACGATGTTCAGCGCGGTCTCTTTGTGCGTCGCATTGACCGCCCGGAGGTGCAGAATGAACTGGATATCCTGGTCACCCGCAATGGTCGCCTGGTTGTTTGTTCCTGCAAAAGCGGTCAGAATTTTATGAAAGACTGGATTTATGAAATTTCCTCGCTATCTTCACGCGAGTCATTTGGGATTTATTGCGGTAAAGTGCTGGTGGTTGACCAGACCGAGATCAGTGAAACGCACTTATCACGGGCCCGGGTCAACCATGTTAAAATCGTATATGGAAAGAAAATAGACGAAATCGATCAGATACTCAAACAAACACTGGCAGGTCGATAAGTCGGAGGTGGAACAAACATGATCATATTGAATTTCTCGCATCCTATTTTGCCACCACAAATCGAGAAAATTCAGGCATTAAGTGGGGAACTCGTCGATCAGCTTATCGACATCCCTGTTCAATTTGAAAATGGTGAAAATTTTCTGGATCAGTTCCAGAACCTGATGCGACAGATCCCATTGAGCGCAGAACAATGGCAGACTGCTCCCATTCTCATCAACCTGCCGGCGCTGAATTTTATCGCAGGGTTGTTGGTCGCTGAATTACATGGTCGCATGGGTTATTTTCCGCCCATCCTGCGCACCCGTCTGATCAAAGAAAGCCTGCCTCCGCGCTATGAAATCGCTGAAATTATCAACCTACAACAGGTCAGGGATCATGCCCGCCGCAGCCGCTATGCCGAATAAAAACTTCGATCTGGTTTCGATTGTGCTGCAGTTGAAACCATGCGGAAATCTGCAGTCCCAGAATGTTCGCCACTTCTGGGGCTACGCTGCATACGCCATGCTGCTCAACCATCTCCAATCATTGGACCCTACCCTGGCGCAGCAAATTCATGATTCGCAACAACCGGCCCCGCTGACAACATCCAACCTGATGGGCCGCATGCAGGCAGGCAAGTTGTTGCCGGACGCCAGCTACCGCCTGCGCCTGACGGCTTACAACCAGCAGCTTTCTGCCTATCTGCTGCAAATGATCCGTCCGCAAGGTAGCCTGGCTGTGGGAAAACAGATTGAATTGGATTACATCCCATTCATGGTGGAAAATGTTTTTACAGATCCCGGGCAGGACCCCTGGGCCAGTCTATCCAGCTACCAGCAGTTAAGCCAGCAATCCCTGCTGGTTACCGCGCCTGACCGCAGGGTTCATCTCAAAATATTTACTCCAGCTATCTTTAAGCACAATCAACAATTGTTGCCCTTTCCGCTACCGGCTGTTCTCATTCACAACCTGCTCGAGAAATGGAATCAACACGCGCCGGTTGCCTTTCCTGAGGAACTCAAACGCTATGCGGAGCAATGCCTGGTGATTTCCAAATATGAACTCCAAACCCGCATCGCCGAATTACCCAACCAGGTGAAGCGCCCCGGAGCAGTCGGTGAAATTACCTACGGCGCCACCAATTATGATCGCTACTGGATGAGCCTGGTGCATACTCTGGTGCAGTTTGCTTTCTACGCCGGCATTGGCAAACACACCAGCCTGGGTCTCGGCCAGACACGTGTTATCCCTCCGGATCAGGACCAGACCATCTGATTTTTCAGTTTTACACGAGGAGTCCAAAAAATGAGCAAAATTTGTGTTTTTTTCAAACCCTCGTGTAAAAAATTTTTCGGTGGGAGAAACAAATCAGAAATAGTGAAATTTTTAATGACAAATTCATCAATCATCGATAAAATATATATAATGTCCCAATTAATCAGTACAAATTCGCCCCAAAGTGGGACTGCCAAAAGAGCAGTCAGAATCCCCAACTACCCGAAAGGGTATTAAGACTTTTCACATGTAAACTCTTCACAAACTACAATCACTTACTTGGTCAGAATCCCCAACTACCCGAAAGGGTATTAAGACGTATACTCCTCTTTCCATAGATTCTTCCCACTTTTATTTGGTCAGAATCCCCAACTACCCGAAAGGGTATTAAGACATGTCACTTAAAACTTTCTCAGCATCTTCAAACATAATAAGTCAGAATCCCCAACTACCCGAAAGGGTATTAAGACTCAGCTATCCTTGCCTTGACCTTGCCAAGTTCTAACAGGTCAGAATCCCCAACTACCCGAAAGGGTATTAAGACATAATTCAGATAATGTATTATTCAATTCAATTAAGACTGCCAGAATCCCCAACTACCCGAAAGGGTATTAAGACCGATAGCTCAGTGTGAGCCGCTTTCAAACTCGCAACCTCAGTCAGAATCCCCAACTACCCGAAAGGGTATTAAGACTGATTTCTTCACGCCCAACTCCATAGCTTTTTTCACAATTTCGTCAGAATCCCCAACTACCCGAAAGGGTATTAAGACCTTTTACCGTGTTTTTGTGCTATATTGCATAATTGTACGTCAGAATCCCCAACTACCCGAAAGGGTATTAAGACTTTTAATTGTTTAGTTTGTTTTTTGGTTTTCATGATTTGTTATTGTCAGAATCCCCAACTACCCGAAAGGGTATTAAGACACACGACCAACCTTGTTTTAATGCTTGTCCGTAAGTTAATTCGTCAGAATCCCCAACTACCCGAAAGGGTATTAAGACGCTTCATGAGCACGATTGTAAATATCAGTTTTGGGTCAGAATCCCCAACTACCCGAAAGGGTATTAAGACGAAATTCTGGATTAAACAGATCGAGTTCTCTGTAGTCAACAGTCAGAATCCCCAACTACCCGAAAGGGTATTAAGACACATCCAAATAAAACATCCACTCTTTTATTTAATTTGTCAGAATCCCCAACTACCCGAAAGGGTATTAAGACCCTTCTGTCCAGTCGGCTAAGGCTTCAATGTTGCGAATGTCAGAATCCCCAACTACCCGAAAGGGTATTAAGACGTTTTATTTCGCTCGCCTCAAACTCTACCATCGCAGCTTCGTCAGAATACCCAACTACCCGAAAGGGTATTAAGACTTATTTATTTCGACTGTACCTAATACCGTGTTATGTCAGAATCCCCAACTACCCGAAAGGGTATTAAGACTCAACCGTGATGGTCGTGCTACCTGCTGCTGGGGTGTGTCAGAATCCCCAACTACCCGAAAGGGTATTAAGACTCGGATTTGATTCGATGTATTTGATCAGTTGTTTACATGGTCAGAATCCCCAACAACCCGAAAGGGTATTAAGACCGTTTCTGCTATCTCCAACCCATGCTCCCCAAGAAAATTCAGTCAGAATCCCCAACTACCCGAGAGGGTATTAAGACTTAAATCCACCCACAAACTGCCACACGCTATTGTTGGTGCGAGGCACTTAGAGGCGATAAGGATGCACCCATCCCGGAAATTAAGACTCGTTAACCCAAAAACCAAAAGTGCTTTGCACCTTGGATGTTTATCCAGATGTTTTCAGTCCAAGGTGCATCGCACTTCTGGATGATTGTTCATCGGATTAGTTTGCAAAATGGTGTAGATTTTCGATCCCTAAGTGCAACGCACCAGCCGGCAGGCTATTGTTGGTGCGTGGCACTTAGAGGCAATAAGGATGCACCCATCTCCGAAAACAAGACTCGTTAACCCAAAAACCAAAAGTGCCTTGCACCTTGGATGTTTACCAACCGTTTCACAACTCAATCTTAAGGTTTATTCTGGGTTTGAATAGAATCGTTCGTCACCTGTTGTTTGGATTTTTGACCCGTCTTTTCGACTTTGCGATTTCCCGGCTCCCCCCTTCAAAGTAAAAGGAATGATAAAATTTCTTTAAGTCGTTTAACCGGCAAAGCAGCCATCCATTTCCAACTACATTTCAGATTTGATAATTTTTTAAAAAGGGATGAAAATTATGGACTTGTTTCTGGTCATCATGTTTATTATTTACATCATCCTGGCCAACCGGGATGATAAGAATGGTGAAGATTTTTAGCGGAATTTATACACTCGTAGCTCCATTACCTGGGGATTATCGTGTGCGGGTCGTCCCATTTGCTGGTTTCACTTTTACCCCTTAAAGACCAGGGAACAGATGAAACCGAAGATAGTGACATTACAATTTTCCTCAACGCCTATACCGGATTATCCCAACAAGATCTATCTACCGATATTATCGAATACACCGTAAGGGATGATACAAGGGGCGAAGCAGGTGATTCCGGAATTAAGGAATGGAAAGCATATCTCACATCACCTGCTTCGCCCGTGGAAAAAATTATCATCAATATAAATCGTCTTTTTCCCCATTCAAAGGATTATTGCGTCTACTCAACAATCCGTGCAAAATCCTCATCTTCTTGGATACTGTGATCACAGTAATTGATTTTCCAGATTTTCATACCTTTCATACCTTCCAAGGCAGTGATTTTACTGGTTACCTTTGATTTGTAATTATGTATGATCGCACCTATTGAACCCGGAAAGGTTCCATTGAATTGTGTTGATTGGTTACCAAGTGGAAAATAGCAAAAATAAATTTTTCATCCCCCTAAATCAGTATCATTTTTCACAAACAGGCCTATAATCGCTTAATAAACATTATGGAGTAAGATCATGGCAGATGATAAAATTTTTTGTCCATCCTGTGGTTCAGCCAACCTGATTGAAGCCAAATATTGTAATCAATGTGGCAGTAATCTACCTGTTAAACAAAAATCAAATACCAAAGAAATCAAATCTGATTTCATAACAATGCAATGCCCGAATTGCGGTGGTAAATTACAAGTTGGTAATGATACCCACTTCCTAACCTGTCAATTTTGCGGATTAGATCACATCGTCCGCCAGAATGATGGCACAGTGTCTCTGGCTCCGGTTGTTGAAAGCTTCAATAAAGTAGCAGGGAAATTTGACCAGGTGTTGAGTGGATCTGATCGTTTGGCAGCAGAGCAAACAATCGCACGACTAAAAGCCGAAATGCCTGCTTTTGAATTTCGTGTGAAAAACGCTCAAGAAAAATACGATCTTGAATTAAATAAAAAACCTAGCAAGTTCTTAAAATTCATTCTTTTTCTTCTATCGATTTTAAGCATTTTATATATCTTGATTGTTATCATAGGAACAATTTTCAGTGGTACTCCCCCAATGGAAGTCATCGTCTTAGCAATCGTTGCAGTGGTTTTACTGGTTTTTTCCAGGGCAGGTATCACTGCCATGAAAAAGAAAGCTGATAATAAAGCGAGAATTCTTTCCCTAAAAAATGATTTGGAACAAGCTCTAAAAGAATATCAGGAAAGAAAAAATCAGCTTGAACAATTACATCGTTATACTGCAGAAAGATAAATATTTTCCATCCCAATAACATTACATCGCAAGGAACATTTTTAAAATGAAGACAGTATACCCAATATTTATGATATTTATATTTGCGTTGTTGTTATCTGCTTGCAGCCCTGCTCTAGTAACCACCAAACCAACCATAGAGATAAACATCTCCCCCAGTGCTACCCTCGCCCCAACCCAATCCAATACCGCAACCATACCGCCTGCTCCAACTGCCCTCCCAACTCCGACTGAATCACCTGCACCAATCCCAGTACAATTGCCTATGAATCCAACCGGGATGGCAATTTTAAAATTTATTTAATAAATCCAAACGGCAGCAATCCCGTAAACCTGGTTATTCGATAATCCAACTGGTATTTCACAGTTCTACGCAGATTTTGTTGAAGCAGGCTCGGATATCATCCTGACCTGTACCTTTGGTGGTAATCGTACCCGTTTGACACATGCCAATCTGGCACAGAAAATTGTTGGAGTCAATCAGTCAGCCGTCCAGTTGGCGAAAGAAGTGACCCATGATAAAAATGTCCTGGTGGCAGGCTCCCTCGGGTCTACCGGGGAGATGATGCAGCCATTTGGCAGCATGAGCGTAGAACAGGTATTTGATATTTACGCTGAAAACACCACAAAACCTATCTGGTTCAAACCGAATGCCGGTTTACCTACCTCCAACCCGGATGGCAGCACCAGCTATGATGTCACTCCGGAAATGATGGGTGCTCAGGTTCCAGGCTGGATTGCAGCGGGAGCGCGCCTGGTAGGTGGCTGTTGTGGCAC